>Ga0181536_10001541_pt1 | contig 27040 bp, 22 predicted proteins | sample PEATcosm2014_Bin_41_FD_121105 | JGI IMG/M metagenome (GOLD analysis project Ga0181536, IMG submission 121105) | Peatland microbial communities from MTU Mesocosm Facility, Houghton, MI, USA - PEATcosm2014_Bin17_60_metaG | ecosystem: Environmental > Terrestrial > Soil > Wetlands > Peat | place...
ATCACGCCGAAACTGTTGCATCTGAGACTCACCCAGGCGGTCAGGCCAAACTCAAAATCAACCGTTCACCGTGGCAACAGCCGCGAAAACCGCCCGGTCTGGTAAAATGAGAACTGCTGGCCACGCTCAGCGGCATCGTCGCCAACACGAACGGTGCAGCCTGGGCGGGGGCGACAGTGACCGTGAATGACGGCGCCACCAGCGCGGTCACCAAAGGCACGACGACAGCGAGTGGCATGGCGGCGAACGCGAATAGTTGCTGGTGTCCGACCGGTGGTATCGCGAGCTGGAACTGGGGCGCGGCCGTCACCTGCGGCAGCGCCTGCGCGGGAGGCACATTGGCGGGCAAATTCGTCACCATCACGGGCACGCGATCGTTCAGCGCCATTTTCAGCAACTATGGCCTGATCGGCAACAATACCTTGCACCAGAGCACTATTGTGCAGGCGCAATGAGGCGCCGTGCGCGAAGCTGGTTCTTGGCCCAGGGCCTGGAACGCGGGCCGGGCGGGTACCGTGGGGCTTTCGCGGAACTGGCGCGGACGCGAAAGGCGACCACGGCGGTGGAGTTCGCTGTTTGCGCGCTGGCGATGATGCTGACCGTCGTCGGCTTCGCGGAATTCGGCCGGCTGGTCTGGACCTCCGAGGTGCTGCAGGAAGCCGCGTCCGAGGGCGCGCGCTGCATGGGCTTGCGCGCCAGTTCCTGCGCCTCGGCCGGCGTCTATAACGCGGCCAACACCACGACCTACGTGGTAAGCCTGGCGACATCCCGCGGCGTGGTCATCAATGCGGGGATGGTCTCGCTGACCAGCGCGGCGACCTGCGGCGGGGCCAGCGGCTTTTCACAGGTTTCGATCAGCTACGATTTCACCACCGTCGCGCCCGCTCTGGTGACGTCGCTGGTCCACGGTTTCACCGTTCCGGCGTCCGCCTGTTTCCCCAACAGCAGTTGAAGGCCGGGCTCAGGCCCGCGGCCTGGGCGTTTCAGGAGGCTACACCGAGGGGCATAAAGCCCCCCGGTTGACCGGTCCGAAACTACGCGGCGTGCATCAACTCCAGCGCCTCTTCGAAGATTTCCATGTTCTTGCCGAAGGAAACCGCCGCCGCCTGGGCGCCGCACACGAGGTGCATCCAGCGCCACGGCTCCCGCGTGGCGTGGAACTCTTCCACGATCGCGTTGTGGTGCTTGAACGCGTGCATCTCGGTGAAGTTGTCGTGGCACACGATGTCGCCGAGCCGTTTCATGAACGCATCGGCGTCGTAACCGAGGTTCACGTATTGCTGGGCCAGGTTCACCGTGATCTTGACTTCCGGCACCGCGCGCATGCGGCCCAGATTGCTCACCGTGGACCAATCGGTCGGCGGCTGGTTGTAGATGCTTTGCGTGATCGCATCCAGCAACTCCGCCTGGTCGCGATGCGGCAGCGCGGCGACCGCTTCCGGATCCGGCTGCGGACCGGCTTCCATGCGGTGCTGGGTCGACTTTATTTCCGGGCCCATGTGCCAGGTCAGCAGGACGAGCAGCTTGCTCTTCATGCTGAGGCCGTCGAGCTTCAGCAGCCAGCGCCGGATGTTGACACTGGTGTGCAGATGCACATCCATCGGGTTGCCGGTGAGCGAGCGCAGGAACAGGCCGGCCGCGCCGATCGACAGCGCCTCGCCGGCGCCTTCCATGGACAGACCGTCCGCCAGCGCCTGCGCGGTCATCTTGGGGATTTCGTTGAAGTCCTCGCAGTCCCGGATGGCCTCGCCCAGTCGGCCGACGGCGGCGGTCTCATCGTCGCCGGTACGCTGGCGCAGGATGCGGCCGAGCAGGTTGTGCTCTTCGATCATGCGATCGATTTCCGGATACGCCCGGGTGGTCGGGAAGCGCGTCACATAGCGTACCACCGGCCGCATCAGCACCTTGAGGTACTGCTTGTCGAAGAACGTCTCCAGCGCGCGCCATGCGGTGGCCGGATACATGAAATAGTGGTCGTCGAGGCCGTTCTTGGGGATCGCCACGCTCATCAGCAGGTCGAACACCTCAATGGCGGGCATGTTGTCCCACATCCACAGGAACAGATGGTCCGCCTTGTTGGTCTCGCCGCGGCCGACGGCCTTCAGGAACGCCTCCTTGGCGCCTTCGATGCCCGCGCCGCGCGCCATCTCGCCCTGGCCGTCACCGGCGAGGAATTCGGCTTTGGACTGCGAGCCACCCTCGGCGTCCAGCGCCTCGAATTCCAGCAGCATGAAGGGCGAGGTCACCGGGTCGTGCACGTGCTTGTTCGCCAGCGCGACGTGCTGCAGGACGGGCAGGAACCGGTCCTCGCCTTCCAGCCGCTGCACCAGCTTGTAGATCGGGTAAAGGCCGGCGACGGGATGCAGCGGGCCGCCGTGATGGCCGGGCGGCAGGTCGGACGAGCGCGTCACCGCGAGGGCGGAGGCCGTCAGCATCGTCTCGATGTCCACGCCGGCGCGCAGCTTCGCCAGCGTCTGGTCGATGATCTGGTCGCGAGGCGTTTCCTCGATGAACTGGACCAACGGCTCTATCGACTCGGGGTATTGGACACGTGTCGGCATGACGGACTCTCCTTAGGGGCGTTTATCTCTGGTTTGCTGGATTCACTGTTTGGCGGGGCTGGGGTGCCGCGGCACCGTGTGGCTGTGCCTGGCCCACCGGCGGGCGGTCAGGGCTCCGGCGATATGGGTTTCCGGATCGGCTTCGTCGCGAGCGGCGATGCCCGAGACCGCCGCTCGGCCCGGTGCCGAGACCCGTCAGGCCACGGGCGCGACCAGGGCCTGCTGCCAGGCGGCTATCGGGGCGGTCATGGTCCAAAGGCTGACTCCTCCATCATACGGTGGTCCGCCGGCGCACAACGATTATCGGAAGACCTGGCCGAGCTCCGCCTCGCTCAACCGCGAACGGACGAGGCGCAACCGGGGGTCTTCTTCGCTTTCCTGGGCATCGTCGCGCGCGAAGCCCCGGTTTGTCAATGCCGGCGAGAAAACGGCCTTGTGCGCCGAAGTAAAACCGGATGGGAATCAGTGCCGGAAACCTTCGCGCGAATGCAGGCGGCACCATTACGCCATCGTTGTCTTATCTGAATTTCGCGAGCGCCGCCGCCGCGATTTCCCGAGTATTCGGCAACACTTCCGGGCAAACGCGGCGCCGGGTTTCCGCGCGTATGCCGCGCCGGATCGTCGCGTTTAATACGAGGGCGATCGCGCGCCACTGAACGATCGCCGACATCGGCGCGACGCCCGGACGGCCCAGGTGGCCGCATCGCCGGTCGAAATTTCCGCCGCCGCGCGAGCAACGCGGTCTGGCATCGACCCAGCCGCGTCGCCTGCCGCGCGGCGAAAGCGCGACGCGGCCGGGCGCTCGCGAAACGCGGGGACCAAGGGCAGGGGCCGAACCGTTCGTTTACCCCGCCCGTTTCCGCGCCGCTTGCTTCGCGCGCGCGGCCCTCGCCTGGCGTTCGCCGTATTTCATGCCTTCCAGTTTCAGACCGTCGGGATCCAGGAAGAACACCGCGTAGTAGTCGTCATAATATTCCGCGGCCGGATCGACGATGGTGGCGCCGAGGTCCTCGCGAAGGAATGTCTGCAGCGCATCCACGTCCGCGCGGTTGCGGAGTTGAAATGCGTAGTGATGGAATCCGACATCGCCGATGCGGTATTTATGCGCGCGGCCTTTGGCGTCGGCCGGGCTGATCCAGAACCGCGTCTTGCCGTTGGTCCAGCCGATCGCATCGTCGTATTCGTCGGATAGTTCAAAACTCAGGAACGCGAACAGGCGGCTGTAGAATTGCTTCGATTTTTCATAGTCGCTCACCCTGATCGATAAATGGTCGATCCCAACGACGCGTATCATATGGTCCTCCATTGCCCGGCTTGCGTGGTGCGAGAGCGCCGGCGATTTGCCATACCGGCCATCACCCGGGCGACCCCTGAGGCGTTTTATTCATGACCATCCAGCCGCGTGCGGTCCGGCGCGCCTGGAGGCGGATCCGTCCCGCGATCCGCTGGCCGCGCGGATCGCGGGCTGACGTCAGGCTTCAGCGCCGCGGCACCTCGAGCATGCCCTGACGGGGCCAGTTTTTGGACCACCATCGATCACGACGGCTGGACTTCCCATTTTTCCAGCGTGCGCTTCTCGATCGTGTCGACGATAAGCTTCTCGGTCGCGTAGCCGACGATCGCCACCAGGATCATGGCCGTCATCAGGTCAACGGCTTTGAACTGGAACCGCGACTCCATCAGGACATAGCCAATGCCGTCCTGCGACGCCAGCATCTCGCCGGCCACGATCATGCGCCATGCGCCGCCCAGACTGATCCTCAGGCCGGTAATGATGTAGGGCACGGTCGCCGGCAATACGATACGGAAAAACAACGTCACTCCGCGCGCACCGAAACAACGCCCGGCGTCGAGTATGGTTGGATTGATCTGACGGGCGCCGGCCTCGGTACTGAAGAACATCGGGAAGAAGGTGGTGGCGAAGACGACGAAGACCACGGCGGCGTCACCCAGGCCGAACCAAAGAATCGCGAGCGGTATCCAGGCGATTCCGGGGATTGGATAAACCCCTTTGATACTCGGCATCACGAATTCGCGGATCGTGACGATGCGGCCCAATACGAGTCCCAGTGGGATGGCGACGATGGCGGCCGCCCCGAATCCAGTCATCGCCCGCAGAAAGCTGTGCAGCAGGTGAACGTAGATATTCGGTCCATAGAGCCAATGACGGTCGGAAACGGACAGCATGGCGATGACGTTGCGCAGCACCGTCAATGGGGGAGGCAGAAGAAGTTCCAGATCCAGCCATTGGGACATGAACTGCCAGGCAAGCAGGATGACCAGCACTCCCGCCCCGCCACGCAGCAAGCGCCGCAGGCGGATCCGGCGATCTTCCGACCTGACGTGGCGCGCGAAATCCTCGCGCGTGCGCTCGTTCGCCGGCTCGATCGGCACGCCGGCGTTGGTGCTCTCGATATCCTGGATTGAATTCATGGGACCTGTCGCACGTATCGCAGGTCGAACACGTCATTGATCGTGAGTTTCGCCGAAATCTCGCCGCGTGCCAGCATCGCGCCGCCGAGGATGTCCCACCAGGTTTGCGCCGCCTGAGGGGTCATACCGACACGCGGGTCGAACCGGTCGTACATGTCCTCGATCACCGCCGGGTCCTGACGCGACCATTCGGACATGATCGCGACCATTTCCGCCCTCGGCGCGGCGGCGTAGGCGGCGCTGGCATCCCGGAGCGCCTGGGTGAAACGCTTCGCCACGCCGGGATGTTCCTGTACGAACGCGCGGTTGGCGCAAACGCCGGTGCCAGGCAACAGTTTCGCCCGTTCGCCCATATCGCCGCGGTCGCTGTTCATGAAGATGAACCCGATCCTGGCCCGCAGCGCGAGGGTGGCGGTCAGCGCGTCGTGCAGGAACCCGTCCAACTGCCGGCTGACCATGGCCGGCAGCATTTCCGGCCCGCCGATCGTCAGGAACCGCCAGCCGAGGTCGTCCGTCGTCATGCCGCGCTCGCGCAGCAAAGCGCGCAGCAGGATCAGGTGGTACGACGACGGGTTGGAAATGCCGATACGCAGATTCTGCCCACGCAGGTCATCCAACGTCTTGCCCTGCAGGTCATCGCGCATGACGCAGAACGAGCCGCCGGCGATCCCGCCTTCGATCAAGGCGATCGGCGGCGGTTTTCCCGCCTCGATGTATCGCGAATCCGCATGCGCGACCTCGCCGCTCGCGCCGAGGTAGAAGTCAATGCCGCCGCGCATCAATTGTTCGATGCCGGCGGCGGTTTGACCGGACGGGAACGGATTCTCGACGACATCAAGACCATTTTTTTGAAACGCATTGGTCTTGACAGCGATCCAATAGATCGCGGTGACGATGTTAGGCTTCAGCATGCCGACCTGGATCCGATCGGCCGCGCGGGCCTCGCGAGCGCCGAACCCCGCCACGGCACCCGCTGCCTGAGCCAGCAGAAGATCGCGCCGCTTCATCGCTTTGACGCGCGGCATCCGTTGCGAGGCAGCTTTTCGTTCATGCGGGTCTCCTCCACCTACAGACCGCTTCGGGCATAAAAGCGGACGGGGTTATCCCAGAACATCTTTTGTTTACGCTCTGCCGCCATGTTGTTCCAGCCGAGCACGATATTCGTCGATTCCGGGAAGGCGCTCTCGCCGTGCGGATAATCCGATGCGTACATCAGCACATTCTCTCCGACGATGTCAGCCACCATGTTGGTCACCTTCTCGCCTTCGGACACCTCGATGCTTTGATAGTAGCGGCCGCTCATGACGTATTCGCTCGGGTGATGCTTCAGATCAGGCGGCAACGCGCTACGGATCGTTTCCATATGCTCATCCAGACGCGCCATCCAGAACGGCAGCCAGCCATGACCCGCCTCCAGACAGCCGAGGCGCAGACGGGGGAAACGGTCCAGCAATCCGCTGCCGATCAGCGCGGCCATATTGCGCATGCCGCACCACGGATGCGCCGCGGATCGTTGCAGCCAGAGATTGTCCCAGGTGTCCAGTCCACCCGGTGCGTAAGGCGGCATGACGGTGAAAGTGTGCAGCACCGCCGACAGGTCCAGTTCCTGCGCCTCGGCCCAGATGGGATCGAGCGACGGCAGATCGATGGGCGTTCCATAAGGCGCGTAGACCAGCACGCCCCAGGCCCACCGTTCCTGGCCCGCACGGCGCATTTCCCTGACGCTGCCTTCAATGTCGCGAGAGCTGACCAGCAGGACCCCGCCCAATCGATCGGGATAAGGCGCGCAATAATCGTGCATCCAGCGATGGAAGGCCTGGTACATGCCCATTTCAAGCGCGACGTCGTCACCGGCGGTAAAGGTGCCGAACCATCCGGACGGCAGCATGAAGTTCACGTCCGCGCCCTCGAAATCCATATCGGCGATGCGCGCGGCCGACGAACGGTCGACATCCGGGGAAACCGGCTTTTTCCGGGCCACACCGGTGAAGCCCGCCATATAGCCCGATGGCACCGCCTCCGCTGTTTCAGTATAAAGGCGGCGCTGATAAATGCGCTGGCCTTTGTTATAGGATATATGACCGTTCCGGCTCGTGGTTCGGTATTGTTCCCACCCCGCGAGCCGCGCTTTATCCGCCGCGGTCAGATAGGGTTCGAGAACGTCGGCATAGGGACCGACATGCGCATCCGTATCGAAGAATTTGTATCCGCCGCGTGCCATTAAGACCTCCTGACAATCGTGATGAAGCGGTTCCGTGTCTTTGACCAACGACCTTTTGGTTTGACATTCCACACCACCTCGTCATGGCCCGCCCCTCGGGCCGAGCCTTCGGCCCGCCCAAGGACAAGCTCGACCGGGCCACGCGCACCAGTACCGTGCCTGGTCAGATGGAACGCCAGGCCCAGGCCATGACGGGGAGAGGGCGATGCGTCAATCCTGAAGGTGGCTGGTATCAAGTTAATTCACCACCTGGGCTTTTGCTGTATTTCGCCGTCGCGGCCTGGGTGAGATAGCGTTCCTCAAGCGTCCGCTGTTTATCGAGTCCCTCGCCTTCGGGTGGCATTTCCGGGACGATATACGGACGGTCCTTACGGCTGTCGACGAAGTCTTCCCAGGCGGCGACGCCTCGTTTCGAAAAGTCCGCCATGAAGTCGGACAAGGCGGCCCATGCGACGTGGTGGGTAAAGCCCGGCAGCCAGGCGATGGTGACCCCGAGCGCCAGGTGTTCCTCGAGCGACAGGTAACGCGGCAGCTTACCTTTCATGAAGGACAGCGGGCCGGAGACGGCCTGACGCGCGAGTTTGATGTCCTCGGGCGAATGCGGCGACTCGAGTTGCACCCAGTCGACGCCCGCCTCGGTTTCATAGGCCGCCAACCGGCGCACCGCGTCGTCGAGCCCGCCGTTCGCCGCATCGCGCGCATAGCACTGCGCCATGATCACGAAGTTCGGGTCGAGCTCGTTCTTCATATCGACCGCGGCGCGATACCGCGCGATCGCCTGCTCGAGCGGCACCACTTCCACACCCGCGCTTTGCGTGCGCCGCTTGCCTTCGATCGGCTGGTCGTCGATGCGCACGCCGGCGATGCCGGCGCGAATGCATTCGCGCACCATGCGGCGCACCGCCATGATGCCGCCATGGCCGGTGTCGCCGTCCATGATCACCGGCAACGACACGCTGTTGGCGATCCACCCGGCGATCTGGACGCATTCGGTCATCGTGGCCGTGCCGACATCGGCGAGGCCCGTGTAGGCGCCGACCACGCCGCCGGTGCCCACGAACAACGCCTCGCAGCCGCGTTTCTCCATGATCCGCGCGAACGTTGCCGTCGGCGGATGCATGACCGACAGAACCTGCCCCTGCCGATGGATCAGTTGTTGCAGGCGCGCCGCTGCGCCGCCGGCTTCAGTCGGGTACGATGCCATGGTTTTGCATCTCCTTAAGGACCTGCGATTTCATCGAGAGGAACTCGGACGAGTGGCGGTCTCGCGGGCGCGGCAGAACAACGCGCAGATCGGCCGCGAGCCGGCCGGGCGACGGTTTGAGGATCACGATGCGGTCGGCGAGATAAACCGCCTCCTCGATATCGTGCGTCACGTAAACAACGGTGCGGCGTTCTTCGATCCAGGTGTTGACGAGATAGTCCTGCAGCGTCATCCGATTGATCGCATCGATGGCGGAGAACGGTTCGTCCATCAGCAGCAGCGCGGCGTCGGTCAAGGCCCAGGCGCGGGCGACGGCGACGCGGTGTTTCATGCCGCCGGAGAGTTGATAGGGGTACAGGGCGGCGTCGCGGGCGAGGCCAACCGTGTCGAGCACGTGCATCGCCCGCTCGCGCGCGGCCGGTTTCTTCCACCCGCTCATGAGCAGGCCGAACTCGACATTGCGGACGACGGTCAGCCAGGCGAACAGCGCGGGGTCCTGGAACACGACGCCGCGGTCCAGGCCCGGTCCTCCGATTGGTTTGCCGTTCAGCAACACCTTGCCGCTGGTGGGATGGGTGAGGCCGGCCACGATCCTCAGGAATGTGCTTTTACCGCAGCCGCTGGGACCCAGGATGCAAACAAGTTCGTTACGCGAGACAGTAAGGTTGAAATGATCCAGCGCGTGGTTCCAGCCGGTCTGGCCCTTATAAAGATGGTCGACGTCGATCGCCTCGATGACAGGCCGCGATTGTGGCACCGGCATGGGCATCATCTTCCGCCGGCCAGTCCTGCCTGGATCCGTATACGCAACGATCGGGACGGCGTGACGAGCCGGCGCGCCAATGGTCTGGACTCCTCCATGGTTTCACTGTATGAAACTGGGTTTTGTTATCTGATCTTTCTACCCCGGCCCTTGGTTGTCAAGCGGAGCGGACTCGATGCGGGAACGGTAAGATGTTGGGTTGCTGCCTTAAGACCGGATCTGGAGGGAGGCCGCGGTGAGCGCTGCGGATGGCGATCGCTACAGCGTCTCGGCGGTCGAACGGGCGCTCGACGTATTGAACGCGTTCACCCACCAGCGGCCGGAGCTTTCGCTGACCGACATCGCCAGACTGACAAGGCTGCACAAGGCGACCACGTTTCGGTTGCTGGCGACGTTGTGCAAAGGCGGCATGGCGATGAAGAACCCGGTAACGGGTCTGTACCGCCTTGGGTTCGGGATCATCGCGCTGTCCGAGGTGGCGAAGACCTCGACCGGGTTTGTCAGCCAAGCTCGCCCGTTCATGCGGCAAATACGAGACGAACTAAACGAAACGGTCTACATCGCGGTTCGTGCCGGAGACGAACGGATCAGCCTCGATCAACTGGAGGGGTTACGGGATATCAGGCGGGTGGTCGCCATCGGGAAGCCCACGCCGCTCTATGTTGGCAGCACCAGCCGCGTCCTGCTGGCCGCCATGCCGGATCAGGAGATCGTCGCGTACTTTGATCGGACGGAGTTCGTTCCACCCTTTCCCGGTGCCAAGGTGGATGCTCCGACGCTCTGGCGTGCCATCGCCGAGATCAGGCGCGATGGCTATGCGGAGACCCACAACAAACGGATCGGCGAGGGCGCGTCGATTTCCGCCGCCGTGCGTGGACCCGCGAATGAAGTGCTCGGGGCGCTGACCGTTTCGATTCCGATTGGCCGCTATACCGCGGAGGTCAGAGGACGCACGATCGAGGTTGTCACCCGCACGGCGCGCGCGCTGTCGCGGCAGCTTGGGGCACCATGAACCGTCACCAAATGGCTACTGACGCGGCGGCATGTCCCGGAGTTCCGGCACCACCCAAAGCGGCCGCTCGCCGCGCTCGACTCGCAGGACGTTATCGAACGCGTTGCGCGTCTGTTTCAGGCGGGTCTCGCGGCTGGCGCCCGCCAGATGCGGGGTCAACACGACGTTGTCGAGCGACAGCACCGGCTCGGACGGCGACGGCGGTTCGGCCGGGAAGACGTCGAGGCCCGCGCCGGCGATCCGCCCATTGCTGAGCGCGTCGTGCAATGCCGGGAAGTCGATCACCGGCCCCCGGCTGCAGTTGATCAACACCGCGTGAGGCCGCATGTGCGCCAACGCCGCCGCGTTGATCATGTTCCGGGTGAGCGAGGTCAGCGGCACGTGCAAGGTGACGATGTCCGAGGTGCGCAGCAGTTCCGGCAGCAGCCGGTAACGCACGTCGAGCGCGTCCTCGGTATCCTCGCTCAGTCGCACGATATCGTTGTACTGAACGCGCATATCGAAGCCGCCCGCGGCGATGCGCGCGACGCGCTTGCCAATCGTGCCGAAGCCGATGATGCCGAGCGTCTTGCCGTGCATTTCGAACAATGTCGGCATCGGTTGATTGCCGCGCCAGCGCCCGCCGGCGGTCATGTCGTGCCGCGGAACAAGGCGCCGATACACCGCGAGCATCAGCAGGATGGTATGCTCCGCGACGGCGCGCGAGTTGGCACCGCCATTGTTGGCGACGGGGACGCCGGCGCGGCGGGCCGCGTCCAGATCGACGTGGTCGTAGCCGGCACTGAACAATTGCACCAGCCGCAGCCGAGGGGCGGCGCGGTAAAACGCATCGTCCATGCCCTGGACGTTGCCCAACAGATAGTCGGCGCTGGGCAACGCCGCCGTGTACTCCGCGCTGCCAGGCGCGGCGACGATCAGTTCGAAGCCGGCTGGTGTCAGCTCTCGCGCGTCCTCGACGATTTCGGCCGCGGTATTGGTGAACAGGATCCTGGACGGCATGGCGGTTTCCTCCCTTGTGCCTTCAGGGTCAGGATAGCGCGTTGTCGCGGGCGTGGCAGGCCGGCGGACACTCTTTGTCCAGCCGCGGCCGCGACGGGGTCGCGGCGATGGCGTGTCCCGTATGCCAAGGGCTGGGCGGTCAACCAGTTCGACAACTGGTGGCACAACGGGAGCCTTCCGGGCACCGCGACGATCATGGTGCGTACCCACAGCGGCTTCTGTTGGGCGGCGTTCACGAATGCCAGGCGTCCTCACACCGACCTGGAAGCCGATCTGGATCGTCTCGTGTGGGCCATGGCCGGCAAGGTCGCCGCCTGGGCCGCCTGGCCCTCGGGCAGCGGTCAGTCGAGCGAAGCGCTCCGGCAAACCTCACCAGGCGCCGAACCACACGCCAACACCATGAACGACCCCAATTGGAAAGAAAGTCGCCGCCGCGATCAGCAAAGGCCGTTGATCGTTGGCCGAGCAGAAAACGATGGACGTCAGCCACGCCGCGTAAATGAACAGCCACGTGACCGCCAGTGTCACAAGCGTTCTGAAGTCCATCGCTCCGGTTTGACGCCATCGCATCGCCTGTCTCCCATCGCACTCAGGATCGGTCGGACAGTGCGCCAAGGACCGCGAACCCCGCAACCGGGAGAACGACCCGGAAGGTGGTCGAAAACCGGCGGCCGCGAAGGCGTCGGGCGAAACGGATGACTTGTTGCCTGTCGCGCGCCGCTGACGCCCGCCCGCGCGGCCGTCGCGTCACGCGACCGCACGGAGGGACCCCGGCGCGCCGCCGGTCGCGATTACATCGTCAACGCGGGCATCATCGTTGAAGCACTCACGCCGCCGTAAGCCTGCAGCGCCTGGGCGATGTCAGCCGCGAAAATCTGAGAGACCGCCTGGTCGTTGCTGGTGGTCGAACTGGTGGTTGCCGCGGTCGTGCCGGACGACGTCGAAGAACCGGCGACGGCGGTGGCGCCGCTCGCTTCGCCGCCACCTTCGTGGTGATGATGGTGATGATGGTGCTCGGTCTGGCCGGCGGCCTCAGCCGGGTTCGCGCTCGCGGTCTGCGCGTTTGGCGTGGTGGCGGACTGCAAATCGCTCAGCAAGGTTTGAATGTCCGTGGCGACCTTCTGCTCGGGAGTGGCCGCCGCTGTGCCGCCGCTGGCGGCCGACGGAGTGGCGCTCGTTCCGCTGCCGGTGGCCGCGGTGCTTTGCGCCTGGATGAGCATCGCCTGAATGTCGGAGGCGAGGCTCTGAAGCGGATTGGCTGGTGACGTGGCCGCGCCGCTCGTATCCGATGCGCTCTGGTTGAACCATGGTCCACTGGCCACCGACGAGCCGGTACTGGTCGCCGCGGCGCTCCATGGCGTGTTGGTCGGGGATTGCGAAGCGACGGAGCCGGCCGCGGAACTGGCCCAGGGATTGGCCCAGGGATTGGACTGAAGACTGCCTATGGACACTGGATCAGGCTCCTGTTGGCGGTGGTGGATTCGCGGCCGACTCTTCGACCTTCCCCTTGGGATGATCCGGGGCTCGGTCCGCTGTCGCGGCACCGGATTGGATCTGAGGTGTCGGGCGCCCGGACCGTTACGAGGGCGGAAGGCAGGTGGGTCATTCTCAATTCCGGTTGGTGTTGAATCCTTCGAAGCAAGCGGTGTGCCAGCGTCTTGTCCACCCAGTTCCGCCGATATCCCATTGTCGTGCCCGGTCAATCGTGCCCACTGGCGCGGTCATACCGGCAAACTTTGCCGGTCGGGGCATAAGGCTCAAGCCGTGCCACGACCTTGGCGAGGAAGCTTTCCAGCGCCCGGACCGTCGCGGTATCCCGGAACGCGCGATGCCTGCGCTCCGCCACGGCGCGGCGCACGCGGGTCCGCCACGCGCCATCCAGCCCGAGGCGCGCCGCGATCGCCACGTAGTCGTCGAGCGAGCGCGCGATCGTCTCCCCGCACCCGATCCGGCGCAGGATCGCGGCGGTGTGGCGGCCGCGCATGAATGGTCCAGGCAGCGTAACGATCGCGGGGTTCTGGGCCAGGCAGTCCAGCGTCGATCTGCCACCGGACCAGCCGGGCGTGTCGACGATGACGTCCGCCAACCCGACCGCCGCCATGAAACGCTGTTGCGGCATCGGCGGCAGAATCACGCAGTGCCGGTTCGCATCGAGGCCGAAGGCGGCGAACGCCCGGAGCAACCGCTCGCGGAATGCCGCCGTCACCGCGTCGCTCCTGGCGAAGCCGATGAAGGCGAACTGGCACGCCCCCACCGCCGCCGCGATCCGCGGGTAGACGTGGTCGTACTCCGGCAAGGACTTGTACAGCGCCTGCCCGGACCAGTACAACGGAACGTCCGGCTCCAGCCCCAGAGACATGCGGTCGAGCGGCGGCACCGTCTGCTCGTCCGGCGTGTAATGCAGGCCGAGGCCCGGCAATCGCACGAGCTGCTCGGTGTAATGCGCATCGCCGTCGGGCGGCTCCATCAGATCGGCGGACAGGAAATAGTCGATCGTCGGCATGCCCGTGGTCTCGGGATGGCCCCAGCAGACGCACTGCACGGGCGCGAGCCGCTGTGCCGCCAGCCGTGCGGCGATTGGGTCCATTCCGACTTCCGGATACAGCAGGACATGCGGCGCCGAGCCGGACACCGCTTCACGCCAGGCGGCGGCCGTGCGGATTCCGTGCACGAACCGATCGCACAGTTGGGCGGCGCGCGCTGTCTCCGCGTCATGGGTGCGTCCGGTGTGGAACAAGGTCACCGCGAAGCGGTCGCGATCCAGTTCCGTTAGCCAACCTTCCAGGAACAGTCTGAAGATGGTGTGGTCCTGGAAGTATCCGCTGACGATGCCGAGCCGGATACGCTCGTCCGGCGCCGGCCGCGCCGCGAGCGGCGGTTGCCGATGCGCCTCGGCCAGCAGGCGGCAGACGAGCTGGCCATAGGCCGCTTGCGGCTCGCGGTCGTTCTCCCCCTGATAGGGCAGGAAAAACGGCTGCGACGTGCCGATCGCCGCGGTCACCGCGCGCGCCATGGCTGGTTCCTTTACCGCGGCGGCGAGACCGTCCAGCGCCGCCAGATACTGAAGCCGCCGGTCCGTGACCTCCGCCTGGCTACGGTAAAGAATTGGGAGCCGCGCCATGCAGAGCGCGAGCCTCGCGGGGCCGTGCAGCGGATCGGCGGCGATCGCGGCCTCATGGCAGGCCACCGCTTCGTCGGTGCGGCCGTCGGCCGACAGCAGACAACCGAGATTGTAGTGCGCGTCCGCGAACGCCGGATCGAGCGCGGTGGCCCGCCGGTAGCTCGCCTCCGCGTCCCGTGCGCGGCCAGGTTCCTGCCGCGCGATGCCGAGGTTGTTCCAGCTTCGCGAATCATCGGGGGCAAGCCGCACCGCTTCGCTGAGCCATGCCTCGGCCTCGGCCCATCGGGTCTGGGCCGTCAGCCAGCGCCCGTAGTTGGCGAGGGCGCTCACGAAGTCGGGCCGAAGCCCGATGGCGCGGCGGAAATTGGCCTCCACGTCCTCGACCGGACCGTGCTCGGCGAGCGTACTGGCCAGGTTGTACCAAATCTCCGCGATCCCGGGAGCGTAGTCGGCGGCGCGGCGGTATTCCGCCACCGCCTCCGCATGCCGACCTAAAGCACGCAGCACGGTTGCGAGGTTATTGTGGATCTCCGCCGATCCCGGGCGCAGCGCCGCCGCCGCGCGGTATTCGGCGGCGGCCTCCGTGTCGCGGCCGAGCATGCGGTACGCGGCGGCAAGGCTGTTGTGATGCGGCGCGCGGCCCGGCGCGAGACCCATCGCGCGCCGGATCATCCCAACTCCCGCCTCGGGCTCACCCTGCTGGGCGGTGATGAGGCCGAGCAGATGCAGGCTTTCGGCGTGTTCCGGATCGCGCACCAGAATGTCGCGATAAAGCGTTCGCGCCTGGTGGAGCCGACCGGCCTCGTGGTGTGCCAGAGCGACGGTGAACGCGTCGCCCGCATCTCCCGTCATCGAATGGCTCGCGGAGCAAGCCGCCGGTTCGCATCCCTCACCGTCATGGTCCGGCTGTTCCTGGTCCGCTGCCGCGGTACGATGTGGGATCGGGCCGCCCCGCGGCCAGGCCGGGGCGGTGCCATGACGAAAGAGAAGCCATTATCTCATTCTTTTCGACGATTGATATCCGAAGACTGGGCCGCGTCCTTTAATAACCGGTAAAATTCGCCGCGAAAAATGGCGCGGGCGGGATCGAGAAACACCACAGGTGAGGCTCGATATCTGTTCCGCCAACTCGAGCGGGGCCGCCACCTCGGTTCCCTGGACCGCTCGCCGGGAGAACAGGTCGATCAGCACCGGCGGCACGATCAGGATCAGAATCGGTGGCAACACGATGCCGCCTCCGGCGGGATATTTCCGGTGCGGAGGTTTACCTTTCAGCAACCTGGTTCCGTCATGCTCCAGGCCGTGCGGTGTCATAAAATCGGCGCCGGCAGGAGCAAGATGCGATGCATCCCTCGTCAGGTCTCACCCAGAGCAGCGTGGCATACGGCCTCCCGCGCGTCGGCGCGAGCGTCGCGCTGTTGCTGTTGGGCTGTTGGGGAGTCGCGACCCTGGCAGGCGGGTTACCGGGGGTCATCCGGCAGATCGCGCGGCCTTGCGCGGGGTGCTATCTCGGCGCGTTTGAGCCGCCGCTTGAGCCGTACGGCCATCCGTTCAGGCAGGCCGACGACACCGCCACGGGTGGACAGAAGCCGCCGGTCGCGATGACCGTGCGGACCGCCTTCCCCGGCCCGCGGGAGTCTCAACCTGGCCGCTCCGGGCGGCTACTCGCATCGAGTGACGCGATCGCCGCGGACCAGACATCGCTGTTCGGCGCCGCTCGCATCGGTCAGGACGCCGCCAGGTTTCTCGGGTTGAACGGCGGTGACATGATCCCTGAGTTCCACGCCGGCGGTGCCGGCCCAGGGTATGCGTGGGCGGCCAGCCGGTTTGAACCGGACGCCGTCAGCGGCGGGTCGATGCACGACGGCCCGACGGCGCGGGACCCGTGGAACGCCATGCCGGTCTGGGGCGTTCCCGATTATCGTTTTAACTTCACATCGACATCCGGAGCCGCCGCTATTGTCGATGGTTCAGTTCGGCCATCGGCCTCGGGCCTGGGCGCTGGTGCCCCATGGTACAATGCCCGGCAGACGGGACTCTCCGGTGATCGAGGCGCGGAATACGATGTGCTGCATGCCACCGGACCTGGCCCGGCCCTCGGTACGCCGGGTGTCCCAGGGTCTGTTCCATACTGGCGGGTCGCCGTGCAAAAAGATCTGGAACGGCATTTCCTCCAGATCGGCACGTACGGAATCAATGCCACGGCATTGCCCCTCGGGACCCAGGCCGTGGGGACAACGGACACATTCACGGACATCGGCGCCGACGCGAACTATCAGTTCATCGTCGACCCCGGCAGCGCCGTGAGCGACAGCCTGGCCGCCCAGGCGACGCTGGTTCATGAGGCCCGGTCGCTCGATGCCGGCAATCGGCTACTGGGGGCGAACGGCTTCAATACGTTCGATGCGTTCCGCGCCGACGCTTCCTGGCGTATCGGCGAAACCGTTACGCCATCAATCCAGTATTTTCGAACCTCGGGATCGATCGGGGCCGTGCGGTATGGGTGGCCAGGCAGCCGGCCGAACAGTGCCGGCGTGATCGCCGAGGTCGCCTATGTGCCCTGGGGCGGGCCCGGGTCACCGGTCCAGTTCCTCAATCTCCGGTTCGCCGCGCAGTACGTCGCCTACACCGAATTCAACGGCACCGGGCGTGGCGCCGGCGGAAACAACGCCGTGTATCTGAGCCTTTGGGGCGCGCTGCATTTCTGACGCCGCCGGATACCTTGTCCGCATGACGCCAGTGTGGGTCTGGGGGTTCCCAAACGGGGCGGGTTGTCCGGATCCCGGTCGTCGGGGAATCCCGCGGAACGGGCCAATGCAAGGCGGATTGACCGTGACCCCGGATTGACCGTGATCAATGCAAGCGGCCGCCAAACCGCTGATGCGAGCGTGGGTCGGGTGCCCCAGGTGGAAGACGGAGATGCCGGACAACAGGACGCTACAGGCCATGGTCATGGACGAACTTCAGTCGGCCCCGGAGATCGACGCCGCGCGCATCGGCGTCAGCGCGCACGATGGGGTCGTCACGCTGAGCGGCATTGTCCCGACCATGGCGGAGAAGCACGCGGTCGAGCGCGCGGTCCGGCGCGTGCGCGGCGTGCTGGCGATCGCGCAGCAAATCGCGGTCCACCCGCCGGAGGCGCATAAGCAATCGGATGCGGAAATCGCGGAGCGGGCGCTGAAGATTTTGCACTGGGATGTGCATGTCCCGCATGACCAGATCCGGCTCAAGGTCGAGAAGGGCTCGGTGACCCTGAGCGGAACCGTCGCGCATCCATTCCAGAAGCGCGCGGCGGTGCGGGACATTCGCCAACTGAGCGGCGTGACCGACATCATCGATGACATCGGCGTTATCCCGATCGCCCGCTCGGCCGCGGACCACGCGGTGGTGCGCGAAAAGATCGAGGTCGCGTTGCGCCGCGAAGCCGAAAGCACCGCGTCGCATATCGCGATCACGGTGGAAGACGGCCGGGTTTTGCTGCGCGGCAAGGTCAAGACCTGGCGCGACCGCGAGGTCGCGGAAACCGCCACCTGGTCCGCGCCCGGGGTGAAGGCGGTCGACGACCAACTCACCATCGGCGAGTAAAGCGAGGCCGTCGAGAACGACTGAAGCGGGCCTCGGTCTCGCACTGAGGCCAGCTCGACTTCGGTCCAGGGCGGCCGACCATTCTGAAACAGTGTCCCGACGAGGAGGAACCGGTATGGAACAAGAATTTCGGTTTGCCGATGCAATGGGTCCGGTGAAGATCGTGCATCTCTACACGCCGTCCGTCGGTCTCAAGGCGATTGTTGTCATCGACAACGTGGCCCGCGGGCCGTCGATCGGCGGGATCCGCATGGCGCCGGACGTGACGCTGGAGGAATGCGCTCGCCTGGCGCGCGCGATGACGCTGAAAAACGCCGCCGCCGGCCTGGCGCATGGCGGGGGGAAAGCGGTGATCATCGCCGATCCCCGGATGCCGGCGGATAAGAAAGAGGAACTGATCCGCGCTTTCGCCGTCGCCATGCGCGACCTGACCGATTACATTCCCGGCCCCGACATGGGCACCGACGAGCGCTGCATCGCGTGGATCCAGGATGAGATCGGGCGCGCGGCCGGGTTGCCGAAGGCGCTTGGCGGCATCCCGCTGGACGAGATCGGCGGGACCGGGTTCGGGCTCGCCGTCGCGATCGAGGCGGCGCTGCCGTTCGCGGGATTCTCGCTGGATGGGGCGCGGGTCGCGGTGCAGGGCTATGGCGCGGTCGGGCGGCACGCGGCCCGGTTCCTCGCCGAGAAAGGCGCGCGGCTGGTCGCGGCGGCGGACTCCAGCGGGACGGTGGTGAATGCGAACGGGCTCGATCTGACCGCGCTGTCCAGGCACAAGGCCGCCGGGCAACCGCTGACGGCATTTCCCGGCGGCGAGATCCGCGACCGCGACGCGATCATCGACGTGCCGTGCGAGATCTGGATTCCGGCCGCTCGCCCCGACGTGCTGCACGCCGGGAACGTCGGCCGGTTACGCGCGAAACTGGTCGCGCAGGGCGCCAATATCCCGGCGACGCCGGAGGCCGAGGCCGCCTTGCATAAAGCCGGCGTTCTGGTGCTGCCGGACTTCATCGCCAATGCCGGCGGCGTGATTTGCGCCGCGGTCGAGTATCACGGCGGCACCGAAACGGCGGCGTTCGCCATGATCGCCGAGAAGATCGCCGCCAACACGCGTGAGGTGCTGGAACAGGCGGCGGCCGGAAAGTGCCAACCCCGTCAGGCGGCGATGGTCATGGCCGAGCAACGCGTTGCCGAGGCCGCGGGGCTCCGCCGCTGGCATTGACGCCGGGTGCGGCGGGTTATCGACAAGCAACATCGGTTACTCGTACTGTCCCGGCGGGAGTGAGTGGGAGCCAGCCGCTTCGCGACGGCGGCTTCCCCGATAACGCGGCCAGGGAGAAAACCAATGAAAAACGGCTTCCAGGTTTATGATTCCGATACGCATATCAATCCCGCCGCTGAGATCCTGGATAAGTATGTCGATCCGGACTTTCGGCCTCGGTTGCCGGAACTGGCCCAGTACCGGCTGCCGATCGGCAAGGCCGTCGAGGGGCCGAGCGATCTGCACAACTATCGCACCGGCACGAAATTCTACCGGCGGATCCTCGGCGAGGAGGCGCCGCGGGAGACCTTCACCGGCCGCGACGCGCGGTGGATGGGCAGCAAGAAACCGCGGCCCGGCATCCAGGACGATCAGGCGGAGAACCGCGTCAGGGACATGGACGATGAAGGCACCGACGTGCATTTCCTGATTCCGACCTCGTGGCTCAGCCTTGTTGGCGTCGACGATGCCTCGATCGAGGTGGCGATGATCCGCGCCTTTCATCGGCACATGGAGGCGTTCTGCGCGCCGCATCCTGACCGCCTCAAGGGGCCGATCGTCGCCTCGACCCGCCGGGTCGATGAGGCGGTGCGCGAAATCCGCGCGTGGGGCAAGGCGAAGTGGGCGGTGGCGGTGATGCCGCTGCTCGCCGAGGGGTTGCCGGCGGATCACCCGAGCCTGGAGCCGATCTGGCGGGAAGCGGCCGAGCACGACCTGCCGATCGCCAACCACAGTTTTACCTGGACCCCGCCGTACTATCCCGGCTACCGCGATTTGTACGACAACATCTTTCTGGGCCGGCTCGCGGCCCACCCCTGGGGCGCGATGCGCTTCGCCGCGGCGTTCATCGGCGGCGGCGTGTTCGACCGCTATCCGTCGCTGCGGATGGGCGTGCTGGAATGCGGCTTCGGCTGGTTGCCGTTCTGGGGCAGACGCATGGATGAGCAGGCGATCTACGTCGGCGGCACCGCGCCATTGAAGCTGAAGCCGAGCGAATACATGACGAGCGGCCGCTTCTTCTGTAGCATCGAACACCACGAAGGCGAGGATATGCTCGAGCACGTCACGAAGTTTCTGGGCGACGACGTGCTGATGTACGCCTCCGATTATCCGCATTCCGAATGTCAGTTCCCCGACTCGGTGGCGAACATCCTCGAATGGTCGAGCCTCACGCCGGACCGGCAACGCAAGTTGCTGTGGGAGAACGCCAACCGGTTCTTCCGGCGGACGTAGCGGGAAGCGCGATCGGGCCAATCACTGGAGAACGACCATGCGAGTCAGCGCGATGATCCGCGCCATCCCCGGCGTGGAGCCGCATAACCGGCTGCTGAACCGAATGGCCGATTATGCCCGCCGGATCGAAGCCAGCGGGTTCCCCGGCATATGGGTGGGAGACTCGCTTGGCCGCGGGCGGCCGACGCTGGATCCGCTCATCGAACTGTCGGTGCTCGCCGCGGTGACCGAACGGGTCGAACTGGGCATTTCGGTGCTGCAGATTCCGTTGCGGCACCCGATTGAACTGGCGCACCGCGTGCTGTCGGTGCAGGCATTGTCGGGAAACCGCTTGCGGCTTGGCGTCGGCAGCGGCTCGACGCGCGCGGATTTCGAACTGCTCGGCTACGATTACGACCACCGGTTCGGCACCATGAAGCGGTCGCTGGAAACCATGCGGCGCGCCTGGCGCGGCGAGGCGACCAACGCCGGCGGCACATTATCGGTATGGCCGGAATGCGAGGGCGGACCGCCGATCCTGATGGGCGCCTGGCGCAGTCCGCGCTGGATCAGCTTCGCCGCGCAAGAGTGCCAGGGATGGACGCCCTCGGGCCGGTTCAGCAGTTGGGACGACCTGGAGCACGGGATGCGCATCTACCGCGAAGCCGGCGGCACCAATGCGGTGCTCGCCAACGTCGCCGTCGATCTCGCCAACCGGCCCGGGTCAGCCGCCCTCGCGGAGGTCGCTACTTCCTTGGTCTGCCCGCCGGACGAGGCACGCCGGCGGTTGCGGCGGATCGAGCAACTGGGCTTTGACGAGGTGCTGCTGCTGTCGCATGGCAGCGTGCTGGAGGATATTGAACGGGCGCGCGATTTTCTCTGATTGCTCGCTGGTACGGTGAACGAGGATCGACACTGGTCGCGCGTTGCGCGGCACCGTGAAACCGTGGGACGGCATCAGGATCGTTTCGGTCGGGACCGCGTTGCGTCCGGGCCCGCGGGAGCCGCTCATTTTCCTCGCGGGCTGGCGCGCGGTTTGATCACCGCGAAATCGCCTCCAGCCGCAGGCCGGTCGTGCGCGGTCCCCAGATACCGATGACCAGGAACACGATGAGCATGGCGCCGGCGATGAAGGTGAACACGCCCAGCGTCCCGTAGTTTCTGAGGCACCAGGCGATGATGAAACCGACGAACACCGTGCTGATGCGGCTCCAGGAATAGGTGAACCCGACGGCGCGGGCGCGGATCCGGGTCGGATACAGTTCGGACTGGTAGGCATGGAACGAATACGCCAGCACGGTGTTCGAAAACGCGATCATGGCGCCGACGATCATGATGCCCAGGGCGGTGGTCTGCTGCGAAAAGGCCAGGCCGAAAACCGCGATCCCAAGCGAGGACAGCGCGAGTTGCCATTTTCGTTCGCAACGGTCGGCGAACCAGGTCGCGGCCAACGCGCCGACCGGATTGGCGGCGGCGATGATCACCGTGTAGGCGAGCGATCGCGTGACGGTGATGCCTTGCGCCAGCAGCAGCGTCGGCACCCAACTGGTGAACCCGTAATAGCCGACCACCTGCAACACCTGGAACACGATCAGCATCAACGTGCGTTGCAGATAGGGCGCGCGGAAAATCTCGGCCCAGGAACCCAGGTTATGCTCGATCTCGTTGTCGAGCGTGTGTGGTGGCGGCAGCGCGCGGCCGTGTTGCGTCTCGACCCGCGCCTCGATCATCCGCGTGACGCGTTCGGCTTCTTCGGCGTGGCCATGTTGGGCGAGCCAGCGTGGCGATTCGGGAAGCGCGAGGCGCAGGAACCAGGCGACGATCGCGCCGGTCGCGCCGATGATCGCGACCCAGCGCCAGCCGTCGAGACCGAACAGCGTGGTCGGCACCAGCGCCCAGGCGAGAAACGCGGTGATGGGATAGGCCGATGTGCCGATCAACGACACGGAAGCGAAGGCGATCCCGCGCCGCTCTCTGGGCACCAGTTCGGATAAATAGGTGTCGATGGTCACGAACTCGACGCCGATGCCGATGCCGGCGATGAAACGCCAGATGACCAGACCGACATCGCTCGATTGCAGCGCCATGATGAAGGTGGCGGCGCAGTACCAGACCAGCGCGTAGGTGAAGATCGTCCGCCGGCCGAAATAATCCGACAGCGGAGCGAGCCACTGCGTGCCGATGAACATGCCGACGAAGGTCGCGGCGATCAGGCTCGCATAGCCGTGGATGTCGAAGAACCCGGCGGTCGTCGGCACCATGAGCCCGGCTTTATACAGCCCGGGTGCGATGAACGAGATCAGGCCGTTGTCGAACACGTCGAAAAACGCGCCGAGCGCCAACAGCACGATGAAGCGGCGCACATAGGGCGACGGCGGCAGCCGGTCCATGCGGGCGGCGATCGTTGGCGGCCGGGTCGTCAGGAGCGATCCGTCGATCGGTACGGCGATGTTCTCGGCCACGGCGTTCTCTCCCTGTCTTTGTTACGGTGCCCGGATAGCCGGCGGTGCCGAAATGACAGTCCGCGGCCGTCACCGGGTTTTGTTCGCGAACCAGCCCTGGCCCGGTCGACGGGGCGTTCCGTCTCCCGCCGGCGACCGGGCCACGTTGGCGATTGGTGGTGCTGCCGCGGCCGTCCGAATGGGACGCCTTCGATCCCGGTCGACCATGCGGCGCGTGTTCAGGACGCGACTTTCTCGGCGACAGCGACCTCCACGGGATTGCCGCGAAATGCCAGCAGTGCCGTGGCCGCCGCCGCGATCAGCGCGAACAGGCAGGCGACCAGGAAGATGTGCGTCGGCGCCAGGCCAAGCGCCAGCAGATAGCCGCCCAGTACCGGCGCGACGATCGCGCCCAGCCGCCCGATGCCGAGCGCCCAGCCGAGGCCGCTGGTGCGCATGCGCGCCGGATAGAGCTTGCCACAGGCCCCGTTGAGGCCGGTCTGGCTGCCGATAATCGTCATCCCGGCCAGCATGCTGACGACGCAAAGGGCGGCATAGGGCAGCGCGACCAGCGCGATCGCGGCGATGAACACGGCGCCGGCGGCGTAATGCAGCGCCAGGGTGCGCTCAGGCCCGATCCGGTCGATCGCCAGGCCAAGATAAAGGACGACGACGATCGCTCCACCGTCCCGGAGGCTGGAGGCGAAGACCGCCTGCGACGGACTCATGCCGATCATGTTCAGGACCGTCGGCATCCAATAGGCGAACAAAAACAGGTTCAACAGACTGCAGAAGTAAATGATCCACAGCAGCATGGTCTGCAGGGCATAGCCCTGGCCGAACAGCATCGCGATCGGGTTGCCCCGCGCGACGTCGACGGCGTCTCTTCCGGCCGGGGCGATGTCGAGGCGTTGCAGCACGGCGGCGTGGCGCGCCGACAGAGTCTGCCTGGCGGCCAGGAACCGCGGCGATTCCGGCAGAAACCGCGCCAGCACCACCACCAGCACGAGGGGGAACACACCGCCAATGATGAAGATCACCGGCCAGCCGAATGGCCCGAGCAGCAATGCGACGATCTGGCCGCCGAGGAAGCCGCCAACCGGCGCCCCGGTGAACGTCGCCATGATCACCGTCGCGCGCAGCCGGTGTGGCGCGTAATCGCCAGTCAACGAGGCGGCGCCCGCGAAACCGCCGCCAATGCCGAGCCCGGTGAAGAACCGGAACACGCTGAGCACAACAAGCGAACCAGCGAATGCGCTGAGCAGCGAGGCGATTCCGAAGATCGTCAAACTGACGAGCAACAGCGGCCGGCGGCCGAAACGGTCCCCGATCGGCCCGGCGGAGAGCGCGCCGGCCATGATGCCGATGCTGGACCACAGGAACGCCATGGTGAACGACGATGGCGGCAGGTGCCACTCGCGGATCAGCGACGGCACCGCCCAGGCGACCGAATTGAGGTCGTAGCCGTCGCAGATTTGCACGAGCGTGCACAATGCCGCGACACGCAGCTGCAAACCGCCCAGCCGTTGATTCTCGAGCGCGGACTCGGTCGCCGACAACGCCGCCATTTTAGCCTCCCAACGTTTTTGCTTTGTTGGCACGGTCGCACGCGCGGGGGGGCGCGGGCAAGCTTAAGTCCGATTCTCGCGAGGCTAATCGCTCGAACGGTCCGTTCGACCGCGAACCAGCTTCTGCTGTCTTCGCGGGGAGCGAAGCGAGGACGCGATCGCCCCGATGGTGCGCAACCGGCGGGAGATTGCTTCGCCTTCGGCTCGCAATGACAGGGGGTGTTGGCTCGCAATGACGGGGGTGTTGGCTCGCAATGACAGGGGTGTTGGCTCGCAACGACAGGGGGTGTTGGCTTCCACGGTCGATCGTGACACTTCAAGGGAATGCCCTGGAACGTCCGCCAGCCCGAATTCTGGGTGTCCTCGACAGTGGTGCCCGTCCCGGACCCAGCATGAGCGCACCGCCGCCGGCCGTCACGGCGCGGACGGAACGACGGCGTCGCCTCGCGCTATCACACCGCCGCCAACAGTGACCGGGGCGGCCGGTGGCGCGGCACCAGCGTGCCGACCAAGGCCAAATTCACCAGATTGAACACGATCCCCGCCGCGAAGGCCGGCGCGTAGAACCCCCATCCGTCGTAGATCAACCCCGCCATCCAGCCGCCCGCGGCCATGCCCAGGGCGCCGGGGAACAGCACGAGAGGAATGCGCCACGTGGCCTCGGCGGCCGGGAAGATTTCCCTGATGGCCAGGATATAACCTGGGATCAGCCCGCCGAACGCGAGGCCGAATACCGCCGAGACCGAGAACAACCCGAACTCGTTCTGAGTCAGCAGGAAGCCGGTCATCGCCACCGCCATGCTGGCCGACGCGAACAGGATGGTGCGCAGCCCGCCCAGGCGATCGGCCACCCAGCCCCATAATTGTTGCGCGACGACCCCGGCGGCTAGTTGCAACGACAACATCGCCGCTCCCGGCGTCGGGCCGATTCCGATGTCGCTGCAAAACGCGACGATGTGCGCCAGCGGAATCGACATCGTCACGCAGCAGCAAAAGATCGCGCCCGCCAGCATGGCCTGCACGACGTTCGACGGGATCCCGGCGACCGGCGAGAACGATAACGCGCCGGTGGCGGTGGATGGATGCGCCGCCAACTCGGGCGGGCGGCGGAAGAACACCGCCGCCAACAGCGGGATCGTGACGGCGATGACGAGGGCGCAAATTCGCATCGTCCGCCGCCACCCCAACTCGTCGACGCCGATTTGCAACAGCAATGGCCACACCGCGCCCGCCACGTACTGCCCGGAGGAGACCAGCGCGATCGCCGAGCCGCGGTGGCGGTCGAACCACCTCGTGACATAGGCCATCGTCGGCGAAAACATCCCCGCCGCGCCGAGGAACCCGATCAGCAGCAGGTTGCTGGCATAGAGCTGGTACAGCCCGCCGTACGAGGCGAGCACGAGGCCCAGGGCGATCATCAATGCGCAGACGATGGCGACGCGGCGGAGGCCAACCCGGCCGGCGATCCACCCCATCACGATGCCGCCCATTCCGGAGCCGATATAAGTCAGCGACACCGCCAGAGCGGGCGCCGAACGCGAGGTGCCGAACTCGGCGGCGATCGGTTTCAGGGCCACGACGGTGACCAGCGGCGCGCCGTAGGACACGCTCAGCGCACACAGGGCGACGCCGGCCACGACCCAGGACGCGCGCGTTTCGATGCTGCCGGCGTGGGCGCCTTGGTGGTCCATGGCTCCGTCACCTCCCGATATCGCGGCCATTCTGTCAGGCTTCCCGGCCCCGGCAAAATGGCGGTCGACCGTCGGCCGGTTGGCGAACCCGGCGATGCGCGCCACCATGGGCCGCGTCGATGCAACCGAGAGACCCAAAATGCCCACGCCCCTGCCCGCGGCAATCGCGGTCGATTTCCCGTTGTTCGCCTTCTCGCATTGTCGCGACGTCGTGGCCGCCGTCAGCCGGGCCGGCGGGTTCGGCGTGTTCGGCGCGGCCGGCTATTCGCCGGAGGAGCTGGAGATCGAACTTGCCTGGATCGACGCGCACACGGACGGCAAGCCCTATGGCGTCGATCTGCTGATCCCGGAGAACCTGACGGTCCGCACCCAGCGCGGCATGACGCGGGGCGACCTCGCCGGCAGCATTCCGGAAACGCACCGTTCCTTCGTCGAGGGCCTGCTGCGCCGGCACGGGGTCGATCCCACGCGGCGGCTGGAAAACTACACGCGCGACGACCCGGACCGGCCGCCGCCGTATCAGTTCGAGACCGGCGAGTTGCTGATGGACGTCGCCTTCCGCCACCCGATCAAACTCATCGCCAATGCGCTTGGCGTGCCGCCCGCCTCGATGCTGGAGCGTGCCCGTGCGCATGGCATCCCCTGCGCCGCGCTGGTTGGCGCGCGTGAGCACGCGGTGCGGCAAATCGAGGCCGGCGTCGACGTGCTGGTCGCGCAGGGCGGCGAGGCGGGCGGTCATTGCGGTGAAGTGTCGACCCTGGTGCTGATCCCCGAGGTGATGCGCGCCGTGCGTGGCCTGCGTCCGGTGCCGGTCCTGGCGGCGGGCGGGATCATGACGGGCCGTCAGATGGCGGCCTGCATGGCGATGGGCGCCTCGGGGGTGTGGACCGGCTCGGTTTGGCTGGCGACCACCGAGTCCGAAACCTCACCGGTGTTTCGCGAGAAAATGGTGGCGGCGCGGTCGCGCG
>Ga0181536_10001542_pt1 | contig 27039 bp, 19 predicted proteins | sample PEATcosm2014_Bin_41_FD_121105 | JGI IMG/M metagenome (GOLD analysis project Ga0181536, IMG submission 121105) | Peatland microbial communities from MTU Mesocosm Facility, Houghton, MI, USA - PEATcosm2014_Bin17_60_metaG | ecosystem: Environmental > Terrestrial > Soil > Wetlands > Peat | place...
CCAGTGGTTGTCGACGCAGGCCACATGATACGGGCGCACTTGCCGCCAGTGCGCCTTGTCAGCGCCCAAATTCCGGTACAGGAACCGCAATTCCCGCCGTTCCTTCAAACCCCGCGTAATAATCTGAAAGGATTCCAAGTCCGCGTCCTCCGGCGCGAACGGGCGGAAGGAAAGCACTTCGTCTAGGTTGCCCAGTGAAAACTGCACGCTCCGATCCAACTGCCCCGTCAGTTTACGAAAGGCCATCTCCAGCGGCCGTTCGAAAGGGGTGCCGTGATACTGGGCGATGGCCTTGTGCGCCACGAGCAGAGCGAACACCTCCGCTTCGCTGATCGGCAACTGGGGGAATTGCTCCACGGGCCTGGTGTAATGGTAACCATTGCGCTGCCCGTCGAATTTGAGCGGCAGATCCATGCGGTATTTCATGAAATCCAGGTCACGTTTTATGGTGCGAACGGAAACCTCAAACTCGCGGGCCAGGGTCGTGCAATTCGGGTATTCCTGGTTCTGGACCAGGTTGTGGAAGCGCATCATTCGCTCCCAGGGAGGGCGGACATAAATCTCGCTCTGGATTTTGGGCATACTTCCCTTTCTGTGAGTTTTCGCTCACATCCTGCCGCGGGGAACGGCGGATGTCGAACCCGATTCCAAACCCGTGAATGAATCGTAACCGGGTATGTCAGCGGATGTCATACCCTGCCTGTTAAATTACCACTTGTAAATTCAGAAAAACGATATTCCTGCCTTTTAAGGAGGCAGGGATCCAGGATGAACACGAACGAAGATGAGACAATCGAATTGGCCGAGCGTTCCATTAAGAATGGCGTCAGGCAAGGAACCCATGGGCGTTACGCAGATGCCATCAAGACTTTTGACCAAGCCGCCGTGGCTTGTCTGAAGTTCAAAGGCGCCGCATTGGGCGATTTCGACCGTAATTCGGAGGCCGTGAAATGCTATGATGCCGCCATCCTCATTTATGAGCAGTTGGCGGAGCAGAACAGCAGCGCCGGCCTGATGGCGGATCAGGCCGTCTCGGTTATGAACAAAGGCTGGGCGCTCATCAAGCTGGGCCGGGAGGAGGAAGGATTTCGCTGCCACCATCAAGCTCTCAAAATGCGCCGGCAACTGGCGGCCGATGGATGCGAATGGATCATGTCTGATCTGGCACGTTCCCTCTACAACGTCGGCTGGGGTTATCTCAAGATGGAACGTTTTGCCAAAGCCCTTCCAGCATTGGATGAGGCCTCGGGAATTCTGCGGTCATTGATCGCCGCCGGGGAGAATGGCCACGAGGAGGATCTGGCCTATGTGCTGGGGGCCAGGGCGGACAGCGGCATTTCGAGAATTGGGCTCTCAATCCACACGGCGGAGAGGTTGGCAGAACCCGCCACTTAGATTCGTTTTGACTTTCCTCGCCTTCAAAAAAAGGTCATGCTCAAGGCCGAAAAATGAAGAGAACTCGAAGCAACAAATTCGCCGGTCTCACGCTGCTCGGAAACTCCGATGCGGCATTCCCAAGGTCACCTCAGGGGGCTCAGATTGAGACCTTTGCCAACCCCAAACCAAGCCGCGCCTACACCATCCGCCTCGACTGCCCCGATTTTACCTCCTTGTGCCCAGTCACCGGCCAGCCTGACTTCGCCGAGATCTTCGTCGATTATGTCCCAGACAAGCTGTGCATTGAGACCAAGTCCCTGAAGCTTTACCTTTCCTCCTATCGCAACGTCCGTTCCTTCAACGAAAACGTCGTCAACAGAATTCTGGACGACCTCGTCCAAGCGTGTCAGCCCCGCAAAATGAAGATTGAAGGCAAGTTCGTGCCCCGTGGCGGCCTGTCGCTGTGCGTCGTCGCTGAGCACCCGAACCCTAGCCCCAATCCCCATCCGAAAGACCTTCCATGAAAAAGAAAGTTGTCGTCCTCGTCAGCGGTGGCATGGATTCCGTATCAGCCCTTTATGAGGCGCACCGCACCCACCAGGTAATTGGGGCCCTCAGCTTCGACTACGGCTCCAAGCATAATCACAAGGAAATCCCGTTCGCCACTTCGCACTCCCAGCACCTCGGTATCCCTCACCACGTCATCAGGCTTGAATTTGTTGGCCAACTCTTCAAATCCGATCTCCTCAAATCCGGCGGGGCGATTCCCGACGGTCATTATGAGGAGCAATCCATGAAGAAGACCGTCGTCCCATTCCGAAACGGGATTATGCTTTCCATTGCTGGCGGGTTCGCAGAATCCATTGAAGCTCAGGGCCTGGTCATCGCGGCTCATGCCGGGGACCATGCGATCTACCCGGATTGCCGCGAAGACTTCATGAAGGCGATGGGCGACGCCATACGTCTCGGCACCTACGCCCAAATCGAAATTCTCCGCCCTTTCATTCACTCCACCAAAGCTGAAATAGCCCGGCATGGGCACGAACTCGGCGTCGATTTCTCAAAAACATGGTCGTGTTACAAAGGTGAGACCGTTCACTGTGGCACCTGCGGCACCTGCGTGGAACGCCGCGAAGCCTTCATGCTCGCCGGACTTTCCGACCCGACGGCTTACAGGGAAACCTCCGTTCTGCCCCCACGGCCGGCGGCAGCCACCCAGCCTTGAAATGCTCATCTCGGAGATTTTTTACTCGATTCAGGGCGAGGGCGAACTTGCAGGTGTCCCCTCTGTTTTCGTCCGAACTTCGGGCTGCAATCTCCGCTGTAATTGGTGCGACACAATGTACGCCTCCTGGGATCCGGAGGGTACCCAGATGTCTCTGGATGAAATCCTCCTCAAAGTGGTTTCGTTCCCGGGGCGGCATTGCGTTCTCACCGGTGGCGAACCGATGGTGGCCAAAGAAATCCACGCTTTGGCAACAGCCCTTAAAGGGCAAGGCAAGCATATCACAATCGAAACCGCCGCCACTGTCCCGCCCGAAGGCATTGTCTGCGACCTGGCGTCGCTCAGCCCTAAACTCAGCAACTCTGCGCCCGACCAGCGCTTGTCCGATACCTGGCGACAGAAGCACGATAAATTGCGTTGGCAACCACCCGTCATCCAGCAATGGATTGACCGTTATCCTTACCAACTAAAATTTGTCGTTACGTCCGCCACGGACGTCGCGGAAATTGAGTTGCTTTTGCACGAGGTGGGCCGAACAATTCCACCCATGAAAATCTTGCTCATGCCCGAGGGCACGTCCACAAAAGTGCTCCGCGGCCGAGACGAAACTTTAGTGGATCTCTGCAAACGATTTGGCTATCGATATTGCAACCGGCTCCACGTCGAACTATTTGGTCATACTCGAGGAACCTGATGCCATACCGCATTTGCAGAACATTCGAAATCGAGAACGGGCATATGCTCTCCAAGCACCCTGACCTCTGCAAATTTCCACACGGTCACAGCCGCAGGGTCGAAGTCGTCTTGGAGGCTGATACTCTCGACCAGAACGAAATGGTCTGCGATTTCAAAGCCTTAAAAGAGAGCTTGGACGAGTACCTCAAAACCCTCGACCATGCAATCTGCGTTAACACCCAGGACCCCAATTTCAAACAGCTAAAAGCTGCCTTCGGTGATCGGGTTGTCGCCTTCGAAGACGTGGACCCCACGACAGAATTCATGGCCAAAACCATTCACGACGTTGTCAAAGCGAGGCTTGCCGCGTACGCTTCCAAGGCGACCGCCCGATACCCACTCCGCTCCACAGTTCGTGTGGTCAAGGTACGTCTTTGGGAAACAAGTTGCTCCTGGGCCGAGTATTCGGAATGACATCACCATGCATCCATCTGCCGAATCTGACTCCGTTCCCTTGCTGCGAGCAGGTCGCGTGCCTGCCGTTAAAGGACTTCTACACGACAGGAAATGGACCGCATCTGGCACATTCGTTCTGCTCCTGGGCCAACGTCGGATGCTTTTCCACCCGCCCATCCCCAAGAAGCTTCTACAGCGTGGCGACGGCTTTCTATCCACGCACTTTTTCTCTTTCGATCAACTTTTCAAGGCTCACGACGGCGAACCCGCGTACGATTGATCCACGCTATGCCCGCTAAACACGCCAATCGCTCAACACGCCAACTGCCTGATATCCAGAAATCGAGGGATCGTCGTGGCGTGGCGATTGATAAGGTGGGCGTGTGCGACCTCTCCTTTCCCATCACCGTCCTCGACCAGGAAAATCAGCGGCAGCAGACTGCTGCCATTATTTCCATGTCCGTGAGCTTGCCGCATCATTTCAAAGGCACTCACATGAGCCGGTTCCTTGAGGTGCTTTGCCGTCATCAGGGCGAAGTCACCATGCGCACGCTGCCGGCCATCCTCCACGAACTGAAAGAACGACTCGAATCCAATGCAGCCCAAATAGAGGTGGATTTTTCCTATTTCCTCACCCGCAAAGCTCCCGTCAGCGGTTCGGCAGCGCCGATGGATTACCGTTGCACTTTCATCGGCGAATCCAACGGCAAATTCGATGATTTCCTGCTCCGTGTCAAAGTCCCTGTCACCACGCTCTGCCCATGCTCAAAGGAGATCAGCGATTACGGCGCTCACAATCAGCGAGGGACCATTACGCTCACCGTCCGCCCGCAGCGCAAGAACGGACTTTGGGAACTCATCTGGATTGAGGAACTAATCGCAATTGCTGAACAGTCTGCGTCCGCACCGGTGTATCCGCTGCTCAAACGCCCGGACGAGCGCCACGTCACCATGCAGGCGTTCAACAATCCTGTATTCGTCGAGGATGTCGTCCGCAACGTGGCCAAACTTCTGAGTAAAGAAAAGCGGATTGCGTGGTTTGAAATCCGCGCTGTCAATCAGGAGAGCATACACAATCATTCGGCCTTCGCTGTCGTTTGTTCGAGATAGAAAGATGACGAATTGCCTATGGGAACATTCTATAACGTCGATGGTTGGGGAATTGGCAAAAAGGTAAAGTCTGCCGCAGGGTCAATCACTTTGGAATTTTTTATTTCTCCTGCGGCTTCCGAAAGACCCAACGAAACTTTTCGCAACGGCCAGGTTCAGATTATTTCGCAGTTGGACCCGCAGACGCGCGTTTTTTATATAGACAGAACTTCCGGGGTTTGGACGTTTGGCCGTTTGATGTGGCAGGCCGAAGAAGAATGTTTTGTCAGTTTGGCAAATGGCGTAACCGATCAGGTCAATATTGCCGACCTGTTTGTCAGATGTAATCGCGGTGTGCCTGATCCGTGCGAGCTTTTGGCAACACGCCTGACCGAAACTCCCTATTTTCACAGTGCGCGCGCAATGCTCGTGCAACAATTGGTAAAGCAGAGAACTGTTGCGGCAGGGTTGACCGGTTTGCTTTCATCTCCGATTGAACTCGAAAAGCATCAGGTTGAAGTTGTCCGCCGTGTGCTTTCCGATCCCGTGCAGCGCTACCTCCTCGCTGATGAGGTGGGTTTAGGCAAAACAATCGAAGCCGGAGTGATCCTCCGACAATACGTGCTTGATTGTCCCGATAATCATTGCGCACTGGTTCTTGTTCCTCCGGCCCTTGTCAAACAATGGGAACATGAATTGCAATTCCGCCTGCAAATCGGCGAGATTTATGGCCACAAAATTGCAGTTGTTTCAACGGATGACCTGAAGAATTTGCCGGAGGGATTTGAAAGCCCGGGACTGATAATTATTGATGAGGCGCATCAAATAGCCTCCGGATGGAATTATTCCAAAGAAGAATCTTTCCGCAAAAACTTTGACCGGGTTTGCGCATTGACCAAGCCCGAAAGCTGTCCGCGCCTTCTGCTGTTGTCCGCAACGCCGGTCCGCCGTAACGAAGATAGTTTTCTCGCCATGCTGCACTTGCTCGACCCTCTGGTCTATCGTCTGGATGAACGAGAGACATTTCGAATTAAAGTCGCTGCGCGGCAAGAATTGGCGGACCTCTTTTATGCGTTTACAGAAGAACAACAAAACTTGTTTCTGGAAGAAATGGCCAACCAATTGGCGGTGCTTTTCCCTAATGACACTAGACTCCTAAACTTGCTGACCCTATTGCGACCGCACTTAGATTTTGCAGTGGCATTCGACAACTCACAACGAATAGACGGTATTCGCGCAGTTCGGTCCCACCTTCACGAAACCTATCGTTTGCATCGGCGAGTTTTAAGAAACCGTCGTTCTGAGGAGTTGGACGGACTGCTGCCAGGCAGAGATGGATTGACTCTTTTTACTGCCCTTGATGACGTCGTCTCAGGCCAAATCGCCGACGCTTTGGAAAACTGGAGAACCGGAGCCGCAGCGGCCGTTTGGGGAAAGGAAAGAACACAACTAGAAGCAAACCTAGGGCAAATTTACGCCTTGTTACTGGAGGCAGCCTTTTGTGATCCTTGCGCTCTCTTTTGGTGCGTTCAACAACGGTTGAGGTCCGGCCAGCGCGGGGCGGACCGTTTTGGACCCCTGCTTTCTTTTGAAGGTACCGAACTTTTGGAGAATGTGCCGATTTTTGAATCGGAGAAAGGACTTCTCCGGGAAATTTTAAATCTAACAACCAGATCTTTCGCTTCGGAGGAGTTTCAATTCGCCGCGGTACAAAAAGAAATTGCCCGACGGTCGGCGATTAACACCAGAACGGCTCTCTTCACAACTTCTCCAGACAGGGCAGATCGCGCATACTGCTTTCTGAAGAATTATTTCCGCGGACGCATTTTTCGCCACTCGGTAAAAGAGGAGAATTGGCGCGCATTTTTGAATATTCCCAACGGCGTGATTGTTTGCGACTACCGTGCTGAAGAGGGACTTAATCTACAAGGTGGACGCACAATCCTGCTCCATCTAGACTTCCCACTCTCCCCGAACCGTATGGAACAAAGAATGGGGCGACTTGACCGTTTTGGAGTTGGGAACCCCGTGGAGTCAATTGGATTTATGCCGCAAGGATGCGCGCCTCTCGATGCGTGGGTAAACTGTCTGGATAACGCTTGGCGCGTATTTAATCGCTCAATCGCCTCCCTTCAGTTCATTGTGGACGACACTATGAAGGAACTTCGAGGGCGATTACTGACCGATGGAGAACAGGCCGTTCGCGATGAAGTCTTTCGTCTGACTGGTGAACAAGGCATCATCGCAAAAGAACTCAAATCTCTGCGCGCCCAAGACGAACTTGATGCCGTCGATATTATCTGCGAGGCCGAAGCGGATGTGACCGCGCAAATATTGGACTGGGAAGACCAAAACAACCATTTTCAGAATATCCTCGAAGGGTGGTTGGTTCAAAGGCTTCAATTTATTAGAGTGGGCGAAAATACCATGGGCGATGCGGTCGTTCGCTATCACTGGTGTTCCACGAACGACCGGCATCAAACCTTGGTATCCAGGAATGACTTTGCTCTTTGGTTTACTCCGATGGTTGAAATCGGCGCGAGACACGAGAGGTTTCGTTCTCCTTTGACATGGCCTGTCGCATTCCAACGCCAAACGGCCCGCCACCGAAAAGTTGGATTGGCCCGCCTCGGAAACCCACTGGTCGATTGTCTCCAAAAATATTTGAATTGGGACGACCGCGGAATGGCTTTTGCATTCTGGCGGCAGGTGCCGTTTTTAAATGAAGGTCAAACCGAAGTGTTCTTTCGTTTTGATTTTTCAGTTGAGGTCGATATTGGTGTATTGGAAGAGGCGATTTCTTCAAACAGCGGTATTGCAATGGCCGCGTTACGCCGTATATCCGACGCTGCATTCCCTCCCATTGTTGCAACGCTGTGGCTTGATGAGAACCTATCGGTTCCACAAGACCAGTTGCGCAAGGACACTCTGGCCAAACCTTACCATAAATCTCCGGATGTTAATTTAAACCAAGCACGTTGGCCTTTGGTGGAGCGTTATTATTCCTTGAGCAGTTGGCCCGACCTTTGCAGGGGGGCACGCGATATTGCCCAGAAAATGCTCCTCCAAGAAACAGACCTTGCCCAACTTTCGGAAAATCATGCGGTAAAAGTGGAAACAAAGTTTGCCCGGGTAAAAGAACAGATGCTTAGCCGTATCGAAGCGCTTCGCAGTTCGAAAAACGAAAAGTCAGAAGGGAAAAAGGAATTGCAGTTTCAGGAAACCGTGCATTCTGCTTTGGCGATAGCCATCCGCAACCCGAAGATCAATCTGAATTCTGCCGGGGTTGTTTTCCTCGCGCGTATGCCGTTGCTGGAATGATGATCTGTTATGAGTTTTCCCGACATCAGCCAGATTCTCCGTGGATGGCCGAATGTGGCCGTTCCGCAGCAGGAGTTTAATGACCCCGTGACGGACCGGTTGCGCGTTACGCTGCTTGGAATGCAGGTAGCGCCTGGCTCAGTCGGGCCTTCTGACCTCGCTTCGCTGATTCGGCATGTGCTCCGGAAAGAATCAGGTGTAACCGAAGGCAACGCCGTCCTTGAGGTTCCGTGTGGGCATGCTCCATGGCCCGAGGAAACAGACTGGAGGCGGCACGGTTGTCAAGTTCTTCGTACGCCACGCCCGGGTTTCGCTTTGATTTCAGCTCGGGAGTGGGTTCCAAAATGGCTTAAAGGACGCAGGATCTGGCCGCCGCTGAGAGATGCGGAAGGTTGCGCAGACCGCAGAAGGGATCACGAGCGAAGGGTTCCCGCAGACCCAGCCATCGTTGATTTGTTCAGACTGGATTTTTATTTGTCTTCGGCGCAAGCCGAAGCCGTTCGCGGAGTCATGCTCTCGCCTCCCGGAGCCGTTTTGTTGATTAATCTACCCACCGGCGGTGGCAAAAGTCTGGTGGGACTTTCAGTTGCCCTTCTCGGCGACACTAGGAATCGGGGCGTATCCATTGTGGTGGTGCCAACCGTCGCCTTGGCTATTGACCAAGTTGAGCAAGCAAGACTTTTGACACGTTCCAATGTCGATGCGTGGCATTCCGGCTTGTCCGTTGAAGCAAAAAATGTCATTCGCCAAAGAGTGCGGACCGGCACCCAGGCTGTTCTCTATGTGTCGCCGGAAAGCATAGTCGGCGCGCTTGCGGGAACTATTTACGAAGCGGCGGCCAGCGGAATGTTGCGCGCCTTTATCGTGGACGAAGTACATATGGTCGCACAGTGGGGACACGATTTTCGGCCCGAGTTCCAAGCAATGGGTGCAATGTGGAAATCGCTTAAAAAGATTTGCCCGGACCGAATGGTTTTCAAGACTGCTCTGATGACTGCCACTCTCACTGAAGATTCCTATTCCACGCTCTGCACGTTTTTTGGCCCCGCTGAAAATATCGAAGTGATCTCGTCGGTTTATCTGCGTCCGGAACCGGATTATTTCATTGCCAATATTTGTTCTCCACAAGAACAGGAATCCCGGGTTTTGGAAACTCTTCGCTACGGATTGCGTCCTGTTATTTTATACGTCACGGAGGTTGAGGATGCGAAAATATGGACGCAAAAACTCCGAGATATTGGCTGGCAGCGATTAGGTTGTGTTCATGGTCGCGCGACCACGGAAGAGCGCGAACAGGCAATTGATGATTGGCGAAACAATCGGATCGATATAATGGTGGCAACATCCGCATTCGGCCTTGGCATGGACAAAAGAGATGTGCGGATGGTGATACATGCTTGCGTGCCGGAGACAATAGACCGTTTTTATCAGGAAGTCGGCCGCGGCGGCCGCGATGGTCGCGCCAGCGCCTCGTTTCTTATTTACACCGAACGTGATAGAAACACCGCTTCGGGACTGGGACAACCCTCAATTATCACCAAGGAGTTGGGATTGGAGCGATGGAAAGCAATCTGGTATGACAGCAAATGGGATGATTTGGTTTTGCTGGCTAATCTTCGTGCGCTACGCCCGACCATGATCTGGGACGGCGAGACAAACATGACTTGGAATCTCCGCACATTGCTTCTATTGGCAAGAGCCGGAGCACTTGAAATCCAGCATCGTCCGCCGCCCGAAATCATGAAGCGGAACGAGGAATCAGAGGAAGACTTTCTATCGCGCCGGGAAGAGGAATTGCAGAATCATTTTTCAATGTGCCCCGTCAAGCTGTTGACCAATGAAGACACGCTCAAGCCTCAATTCTGGGAGAACTCCGTAGCCGAATGCCGCGACAGAACCTTATCCCTGTCGCGCGATAATTGGGAGCGTATGGACTCCCTCTTAAGAGGCAATGCCGAAATCGAAGAGGTTTTGCGTGCTACTTACAATGTACCGTCCGCCGGGATCTCGGTCGGTTATGGCGCCACAGGATTTCCAGCACGCTCTCCACGCACACTTTTAAGTGAAATAAATCCCATCCTAAAAAAGGCGCTTCCGGCAGAACTGCCCGGTCCGCTGCTTGTCAGTTATGATGCCGCCGGAGGAGAGTCGCAGTGTGTGCGGACGATTATCGATTTGATCAAAGTATTAGTACGGCTTGGCATTCGGGAAATCGCCGTGCCCAAACGTTGGCGCCTGTATGAGAGTTGGCCATACGGGGGACAACATCCGTTTACCCGCATCTACCGAGAGGCCCCGGAACAGTTCGTAATACTCCGCTCTTTGGACGAGGTTGACGATCTACTTTTGGGCGGACCACCTGTTCCGCGTGTCAGCGTTCTGGATTCAGATTCATCCCGCAACCCGATTCCCATGCACCTCTTGCTGGCCAACCGTCCGTTGCATATCATAATTTTGCCGTCAGGCTGTCCCGACCATCGCCACCCGCAACGCCGTATCGGGGACGTGACGCCTCCAAGTGTATTGACAATTCAAACCATGCAGAGTCTCCTAAACTTATGAGTTTGCTGAATCGCCCGAGCGACGGAATGCACAGCGTTTTGGTCGTCATCCATAATTTGATATGCCAGGAAGGCCCTTTGCCCTTTCAGCACGTCATCGAATTGTGCTCTCCGGAAGGCTGTGGTGATCCAACCCAAGTGCGTCAAACCCTCAACACATGGGTGGAGTTCGGCCTGTTTACAAAATCTAACGATCAAATGATTTCATTTTCAAAGTCTCTCTTGAAAAGCGAGAAGACGCGCAATAATCTTCCGAAAGTTGCGAGAAAACTTCTGCTTGCCCCGGAAAACAATTCAAATTTATGGGTTGCCGAAGGCACTGGAAGCGCCGACTTTACAAGATCCGTGGCATGGTTGCTCGCGCAGGACGTTTATCAAGCCGAATTGGCAAGTTGGTCCGATGCGCAGTTATTGCTCCAGAAACAGACGAACAAAAGCACCACAGTCATTCAAAACGACACCCGTTGGTCCGGGTTGAAAGCGTGGAGCCAGTTTTTGGGATTTGCGTTATCCGGAAAGTTCCCGAGCGGGGTGCTGATTATTGACCCGACAGATGCGATCCGCGATGTCTTGCCGGATGTTTTTAAGCAGCACACCAAAATGACGGCTGATGATTTTATTGCGGAAATTGCCAAGAGTATCCCGGTCTTGGATTCTGGCAACTACCGCAAAGAAGTCGAGTCGAAACTCGTAGAACACGGCGGATGGAGCCCTCAGGATGCAAATAACCTGTCCACCAGCCTGAGTCGCGCCGTTCTTCGTTTGATTCACGAAGGAATAATTGCCGGAGAGAACCTTTCCGACGCCGGCTCAAGACTGCGTTTAGTTGGTCGGGCTAATAAAGTGATCGAAACGTTTTCGCACATGCGGTTTATCGCCAATTAAAATATGCCACTGTCACTAATGGAAATCTGGCCGAGCGAAGCAAACGCCAACGAATGCCTGATGACCGAGGCTGAAAGCGCATCCGACGCGCTTTTCCTTGCAGTCCACCAACCTATGCGGATTGACCGTTCCGCTTACGGGGTTCGAGGAACTGAGTCATCAAAGGACGAGGGTGATCTTTTAAAAGCTTTCATCTCCAAACCGCCCCCCTCTGGCACGGTCATTTTTCCAATTGTAGGGAGTTCCGGCATTGGAAAATCACATTTGGTGCGGTGGCTTGATGCCCATTTAAGGAGGCGAAAGGACGCCGCCATACGGCACATCGTTCGAATTCCAAAAAGCGCCAGCTTGAAACGGGTGCTCGAACTCATTCTGAAAGACCTCCCGAACAATAAATACGGCAACTTGCGTCGGGAATTGACCACCGCCGTAATGCCACCCGACTTGCTTTCCGCAACGCGCGGGTTGCAGGCAAAACTGCTCGTGCAACTTCAGCGTAAATTCCAAGAATCTCGCGACCGAATTGCTTCCCGCTCTGCTCGCCCCGATGATCAACAGCGAATGGCTCATTGCGCGCCAAGCAATTTGCAGGCGCTTTTACAAGACCCGGAATTGTATTCACACTTCACTGAATACGAAGACACTGCAAACATGGGAGTTTTGGCAAGAATTGCCGCCCGATGCGTCCACGGAAGCGCGAGCAGCGAAAAAGGGCCCGAGAATATTTTCACCGTCGCGGATTTAGAAATTCCCGAAAATATAAAGCAAGCCCATCTTGCAAATCAAACGCGGCTTTACCTGAACACTCTGGCATTGGAAAATGGCAAGAAGCGCACGGTTGCCGTCGGATTCCTTAACGAAGTGGTTGATGCAGCGCTGGGAGAGCTTTTGGACTTCCACGGCACTTCACTCACTGACCTCTTCGTGCGTGTCAGGCAACAATTCTCAAAAGACAGATGCGAACTGGTTTTACTGGTCGAGGATTTTGCAACGCTGGCCGGTATTCAGGGAAGCCTGCTTGATGCCATCACCAGGCCAAATCGCGACCAGGAACAATTGTGTGTCATGCGAACGGCTCTGGCCGTTACGACAGGATACCTATCCCAATGGGAAACCGTCACAACGCGCGCGGAATTCGAGTGGAAACTTCAGGATGTTCCCTTCGAGAATGACGATGAAGCGCTGAATTACTTCACGGATTTCGTTGGCAGTTACCTAAACGCATCGAGATGGGGTAATACAATTCTTAAAAAACGGTTTGCAGCATGGGAAGCCGAGAAGGAAGACGACTTGCACCGTTGGATACCAGACTTCGTCAAGGAACACGAACGTGAATTGGAAGACGATGTCAAACAGTCGCTTAACGCCTTTGGCACTTCCGTAACAAATAACTATTCGCTCTTTCCGTTCAATAAAGCAGCTATTCATCAACTTGCTCGCCGGTATCTTAACGACCAAGACGGACGTTTACGCTTTTTGCCGAGGTTGCTGCTTAACCGGATTCTGCGGGATACTTTGATAAGTCAGCGACCGTTTTTTGCTGAAAAACAATTTCCACCCGCCAATTTCCATAATTTTCGCAGGCGGGATTTGGAAACGGTTATTGATTCAAAAATTGAAGCAGGGGGAAATCCCGAACAATCCGACCGGCTTGCGGCGCTCGTGTTTTTCTGGGGAGACGCCCCTCACGACTTAAAAAGCGCCGCCGCCTGCCCGGATGAAGTTTACCGCAGCTTTAATCTCGAACCGATCAAATGGGGCTTCAAAGGAACAGAAACGGCCAAACCTTCGGCTGACCGCGCCAAACAAAAGGAATCGGATAAACAACCCGACAAAGAGAAACAAAAGGAAATCGATGACGGCCTTGGCTCCTGGAGAGAAAAGCTTCGAGAATGGCGGAAAGATGGCCGATTCACGCAAAATGACGCTAACAGATTGCGCGGATTTTTGGCCGAGGCAATTTATTCAGGACTTGACTGGGATTCTTTATTGCTCAAGCCGGTCACGATATTGAACCGCAACATTCGCTTGCCGAAGGTCACCATCGGAAATCCATCCCCACAGGAAGAAATAGCGGTAGCCGCCACAGATGAGGATTGGGAGGATTCAAAACGCTCCACCCGTTTCTTTTCGGCCATTGAGGCCGTAATCCGATACAATGAGACAAATAGAACTTGGAACTATGAAGGGGCTGAAAAGGATTCGGCCGCTTATGGTTGGCTGATTGGCCGAATGATCCGCCAAGCGGAAGCCTATTTTCTGCGCGAGGGACACAAATTCCTACGCACAAATGTCATTCCGTTGTCCCAAGTTCTCCTTTTGGACGCGCGACTGCTGAATCTGGTAGGCGCCTCCAGCAACGCGGATGCCGATCTCGTGGCGGCTGTCTTTCGTATTCCTCCCGTCCAAGCGGTCACCACCATAAACCCAATTGACGCTTGGGACCGGTTGTTGTTAGGAGCGAGGCAGAGTCGGCAGGAATTGGTGGAGTTTTTACTGCTTCATGTGGCTGCCCGTCAAGGCGGAGGTGACAAAGTTCAGGCTGTTGATGTTGCTTGTATTCTTGAAGGTGTAAAATGTATGCGGAGTTCCGGTTGGAAGTGGAATCAAGACATTGCTCTCGACCGAACAACCATCGGCCAGTCTGCTAGAGAGCACCTTCGGTATCTAAAGGGGGCACTTGAGAACGCGGCGAGAATCCGGAAAACAAAGTTGATCAAATGGCGCAATGATGCCATCGAATGGCTAGGCGACAATTTTGATATAAAGACGATCTCCGAAGAGTTGCGAGCAGTTGCCCTTGAAGCCCGGCAAGCCAATTGTTTCAGTTGTGGGGATCTGGCTTGCGAAACCCTTCGTGATCGGGTCCGTGAATTGGAGCAGTGTCCCCTTAAGGCGTCGCTGGACACTGTGGCAAAAATCGCGGATGAAAAAACACCCTCCGGAAGCGTTCTTTCCGCTCTCGCACAAACGGATGACAAAGTCATTACCCTTCTCCAAACAGTAATGGATGAATATACGCGCTTCTTTCGTGAAACGCGAAAAAATGTCGACGAAACCCTTGCCAACAGCCCTCCAAGTCTCAAAGATGAGGCCATCACCTTCAGAGAGACATTAAAAAAAGTTGGGACGTACTGGCAAGATATCGGAGGCATGAGGGAGAAAATCGATAAGAACTGATTTAGCTATGATTATGAACACGGCATTGCAAGATGCTAAAGCACTGAGGGCGAAGATCTCTGACGCAAAGTCAAGAAAAGGGAACGTGAATATTTTGCGTGGATGGAGTCCCGTGCTGGAAAAACTGTCCAGTCTGTTGGCGGAAGTGGAGGCGCTTTCCAAGGCAACCTCACTTCTGGTTAAGAACAAAGAAGTCGACTTGCAGAGCAAACACCTGCCGACAGCAGTTGACCTCAAGTCCCTCCAAGTCAAACTGGAGAAGTTGGATAAAAGGCTGTCCGATGAACCGGACACCTTCTTGGACGGAAACGTCTGGGCGTCCACCAAAACCCAACTGGAAGCACTGGGGAAAGACCTTCTGGTGAATCTGACTGCTATTTGGTCTGAATATCTGAACAGTTTGGGGCAAACAATCGACCATCTTGAACCGTTTGCCAAGGTGGAGCAATGCACCTCGATTATTCACAAAATCAAGATCGAACTCGGAAGTTTGGAAGCTTTGGCAACAACTCTTCCCCAGGACCCCGAACCCTTTCGCCTCGCGGTTCAACATCAAAAGGAAATTCAAAAGCTAATCCTGCAATTGGACCTTAAAGATGTCCCACCCGCAGTTCAGAAGTTTCTTAAAGGCATTAACACTTCCGGTGTCACCCTTGATGACTTAACCGAGGAAATACTCAAATGGCTTAAGAAAAAGAACATGCTCAAGAGTTTCCACATTTCCGCATCGTGAGTTTATTTCCCTGAATACATGTTAAACAATAGCTACACGCTTGCATTGGATTTTCTAGCAAAGATGGAGGAAGCCGAGGCTTCATCTCTTTCTTGGGGATTAGTCGACGGGTTTTGGTCGGAGGACGAATTGCTTGAAAAAGCGGACGCATTCGTATCGGAACGGGGCGCTTTTCACATAACTCCTGACGGGCGCGCTCTGGTCTCAGTCATGGAAGAAAACCATCTTGTCATCCGCTGGGAGCACCCGAGTGGTTGTCGTTACCGGACGCGTATGGCCGAATCGCTGCGAATGATGTCTCGTTTACGGCAACTTTTTCCGAAGCATTTGAAAACGCCGGGGGCTTGGGTTACCAGTCCTGCGCTTGTATCCGATTTCCGGTTCCTTTTACGGCCCCGATCGTATCCGCGTCGCAATATTAGTGCTGCGAAGTTTATCGATTCGCTTGCGGTAGATTGGCCGGGATCGGGATTATCACCAACACAGCGTGAAGTTGCCCGGTCAATTTTAGGATTAACTGCAACCAACGAGGATAAAACCGATTTGGCCGGGTTTCAGGTGCGCGCAACCGAGCGAATTCTTCAATGCGGAAAGGAACTTTCTGTTCAACGTTCAACCTCCTCCGATGACGTTTCCGCCACTGTCATTTGTTCGGGCACGGGTAGCGGTAAAACCCTAGGGTTCTATTTGCCGACACTCGTTCATCTTGCAGGAATGCTCGACCGAAACACAGAACGTTGGACGCGAGCCTTGGCTATTTATCCACGGAACGAGTTACTAAAGGACCAGTTTTCTGAAGTTACAGCGAGGTTGGGGCGTGTAAACGCCACTTTAGAACGGTATCATAAACGCGGATTACGAATTGGAGCTTTTTTTGGCGACACCCCAAATGATAATTTGCACTTCGATGCGCAGGAGGGACGACGGCCTCGCTGGACGAGGCATGGCAACGGTTGGATTTGCCCTTTTCTGAGATGCACGACCGATGCGTGCGACGGACAAATGGTCTGGTTGGACGCAGATCGATCTCTTGGCATCGAAAGGCTTAGCTGCGGCCGCTGTCATGCTGTGGTTGACGAAACGACTATAGTATTGACAAGAAAGCGGATGCGCGACGAACCTCCTGACATCCTGTTTACGTCCACGGAGATGTTGAATCAGAGGATGTCTGATTCCCGGCTTTGGCACCTTTTCGGAATCGGTCTCCGCGCTCCAGCGGACAAAAAGCCCGCGTTCGTGCTCTTGGACGAGGCGCACACGTACGTCGGTTCGTCCGGGGCTCAAGCGGCCATGTTGATTCGCCGCTGGAGGCACAGAGCAAATTGTTCGCCTCATTTCGCGGGACTATCGGCGACCTTGATGGAAGCCGTTCCATTTTTTTCACAACTAACGGGTGTTCCTGAGGGTCGAATTGAGCAAATAGCACCGGAAGCAGGCGAAATGCTTGAGGAAGGACGCGAATACCTGGTAGCTTTGCGCGGTGATCCTGCGTCAGGTGCGAGTCTTCTTTCAACAACCATTCAACTCGCCATGCTCTGGCGGCGCGTGCTTGATACCAACCCGCCGTCCACGGTAGGTGGAGTCGGTCAAAGCGCGGGCATTTTCGGCCGCAAAGCTTTTGTATTCACCGACGATCTCGACGTTACCAACCGCCTATACTTCAACCTGCTTGATGCTGAAGGACTCGACCACTTGGGGTTCCCGGATTTCAACCGGCATCCCGATGGTTCGCTTGCCAATTTGAGGTCTGGTAATTTGCCAGAACGCAACCGACGATGGCTGCACGGTCAATGGTGGCAATTATGTGAGGAAATTGGACATCCCCTGCAAATTGGCCAGACCATCAGAATTGGACGAGTAAGCTCACAAGATTCGGGGGTTGATTCCGAAGCGGAGGTGATCGTTGCTACCGCAGCGTTGGAGGTTGGATTTAACGATCCAGACGTTGGTGCCATCATTCAACACAAAGCCCCACGTGAAGCGTCGGCGTTTCTACAGCGCAAGGGACGGGCGGGCAGAAGGCGGGAGATGCGCCCCTGGACGCTGGTGGTCTTGTCCGATTTTGGCCGAGACAGACTCGCCTATGAGGGTTACGATGCTTTATTTGACCCGGAATTACGCCCGAGACGCCTGCCACTAGCCAACCGACATATCTTGAAGATGCAGGCTGTCTATTCCTGCCTTGACTGGTTGGCTGACCAACTCAGCACAGGAGGCAATGGGCACATTTGGGCGGAAGCCAGCGCTCCTGCCTCGCATCAAGCTGCCCGCCGGCGTCAGGAACAAGGTTCAGTTTTACTGCAAGATGTTCTCTCATGCGGCGATTCTTTATTTCGACTTCAAGAATGGGTCAAACGTTCTCTACGCCTTCCAACTTCACAAGACGTAAAGGCACTGTTTTGGGAATCTCCGCGAGGTTTGATGACCGAAGTCATTCCGACGTTGTTGCGGCGGTGGGAAACCGAATGGCAATCTGGTCTCCAAAAGGGGAGTGAGCACCACGCATTCTGGCACCCTCTCCCCGAATTCGTTCCGGCAAATCTGTTTAGCGATTTAAACCTTCCCGAAGTGACAATCTGGGCATCCCTGCGTCCGGGGTCCCCCGCCGAACCATTCGATCTTCCCGCAACCCAGGCCATACGGGAGTTTTCCCCCGGCAGAATATCCCGCCGCTTCGGAATACGCCACCGTCTGTCTCGGCATTGGATTCCGGTCTCCTTAAACGCTCAGGATAACCATGACGTTGATGTGGACGCATTTTGTCCGGCTACCGACCGGGAAGAATTGGGAACATTTGCAATAAGATCAAACAAAGGACATACCACTTCGATTCGGGTCCTACGGCCCTTTGGATTTCATGTAAAACATGATGCGCCCCCCGAGGTGCAGGACTCTTCAAATGCAGTTCCTGAATGGCATTCCCAGTTGATCGCACCTCCGACCAGCACCGGAACTGGCGTGATCGTCAGCCTCCCAACTGAGTCTCCATGGAGGAATCTCATCAAAGAGATACGCTTTTTTACTCATAGAGACCAACAACCAATTCAAATACGCCGGTTCTCTTTAGGCTCGCAAGCGAGCATAAGGCTCAAAGACGGTACCGCCCTTGATGTTAAAACCCGTTTTGTCTGTCCGGCGCAAACTGGTGGGACAGTTGAACCGGTTGCACTAGGGTTTGCATTCGAGACTGACGCAGTTCGGGTCAGGGTCGCAATACCTCAAGATTGGAAATTTACGGGCACCAACATTTCGTCGCAAAAGTTACAATCTTTACGGGTGCAGCGATTCCGCTGGCGAGTAAACACCGACGACCGCTTGTGTCTTCATGCCAGTTTTTTCCAACGCCAATGGTTGTCGGAAATCACCCTTGCTGCAGTAGGGACGGTTGCAATCGAGACAAAACTAACCCTTCAGTCAGCTTGGGCTGCAATAAAAGCTAAAACAGCTTCAATCACGCTCATCGATGTGCTGAAAGTAATTTTTCAGACCTTGCCAACGGCACCCGACAGGGAAGGTGATGAAGTGGCGCAATTCGAGCAGCGGCGGATGACCGAACTCCGCGACCTCCTGAATGTGCCAGAAGTTTTGGAAGCACTCGATGATGCGGCACGAATCCTTTGGAACAATCCCGAAGTTGAATGGAATGAGTGGTTGCGCGAAACATATTTGGCTACTTTCGGGGCGGCTTTTCGCGAAGCGGTGCAGCAAGTTTGTCCTGATGAAAACGTCGACTCGGACATCATTGTGGATTTGGATGCCGGGTCGCAAGAATTGTCCAGTCTCGACAATGAGCTACCTCAAGGGTTTGCGGATTTTTGGCTGACCGAAACCGCTCCGGGCGGTGGTGGCCTTATCGAGCATTTGCTTCCAAAAATCGTGGACGACCCGCGAAGATTTTTGGACCTTATAGAATGTTCGCTCGATGCCTCCGACTATGAAATTGTCGACGGTGAATTGAGACGTTTCCTTGGTTGGGCCGACGACTCACAATCGCAAATTCCCAGTTTGGTGGCTGCATTTCGCAGATCCGCTTCGCAGGAGCAATTGACGGCTGCATTTCTAGCCCTGAAGACAGAATTAGGAAAAACCGGAATGCAGGTCAATCACTCTGTGATGTCTTCGTTATCGTCGCGAGTGCTGCGCCCCGGAAGTTCGAAGGCAACGGATAAATTGCTAAGCACCTTGCTGGAAAGATGGGAGGCCGAGGAGAGTCGGTTGGGAATTGAGATTGAAATGCGTTCGTTTGCTTACGCGCTGAGCCTGGAAGAGGAACTAGATTTGGCCTTAAGCGCCGGGGATCCCCTTCCTTTTGGCCCCGGGCAAGACCGCCGCCAATGGCGTTGCAACACACTATCCAGTATGCTTTGGCCCCGCGGACTGCAGGCCAGAAACCACTCTCTTTGTTTGTGGAATCCATACTCCTCAACACCACCAACCGAGCGATGGTTGGTAAAAGACCAACTTGACCACAGAGAGGAGATTGTAGATTTCGGTGCTCAAAACTGGATTGGGGATCTTTCTTTGGCCCTGCAACGAGGAGGCCGCGCTATCTTGAAATCCAAATCTGCCGAGATGGAGTCATTTCGCGAGGCTCTGCTTGGTTTATTGGCCACACCCGTCGACACAGGAACGCTCCTTCTTTACCCGCGCCTTCGTGCCGCCCGGCGTCAGTCCGGCGACGTCTACGTAGTTTTCGAACTAACGGCTCCGACTTTGATGGGACCGCCAGAAGTTTCCGATACCAATGCAAGCGATACCGCCCGCATAGTAGTTAAAACGGCCGAGGGTAACCGCGATGAAATTCGCGATCTGTTGGAAAGCCTTTTTGCAGCAGAATTACTCGCGCCGGGCCCAGAAATTTGGCTCGTTTCACCTTGGGTAAGCGACCTGGAATTGCTTGATAATCGATCAGGAGCTTATAGTGCGCTGGATTCATATTGGCCCAAGCGATTCCTGACGCTTGCGGAGTTGCTCGCTTTTGCCCTCAAGACAAACCCAAATACGAATGTGCGCGTCGTTACGCGTTCCGATCCGCACAACGTCACATTCTGCGAACGATTGCGCCGGCTCGCAGATTTAGGCGGCAGCAGCAAACGGTTATCCATCACCAATGACAAAGACAAACTGCACTCCAAAGGATTGATTGGAACAGCCTTCGCGATGAATGGTTCGATGAATTTTACACGCAACGGTGTCAGCATTTTTGATGAAATGGTCCAATTCGAAACCGCTCCGGCCCGCCTGGCCCAATTGCGCATCAATTTCCAGCATAACTACCCATTCGCGCCAGAATTATGAATCTTACAAACTGGCAGGATCCCGACCGGGTGGCGCTGAAAGCATTTTATTCGGTTCCAGGACATCTTTGGTCTTGGGGTGAAATGGAGTCCGGTGCCACTTCTGCCGCCAGAACAGCCCGCGAGTGGATAGAGAATGGACCTCCTCCAAGATTGTTTCCAGTCCTGCTTCCGCGTGTAACTACCGCCACGAACCAAGCTACAAAGGTTATTTGGTATGCCGTCGCGTTTAATCAGGCCCAATGTGAACAACTTCGTTCAGAGTTGTGGGCTTTTGTTGGTCCTGCGGCCACCGATTTTGACCGTCGTTGCGCGGAAGTTAATACCAACGACCAAGCAGAAGTTGTTTTGAGTTCATGGGTTGGAGGACCTTGGTTGTTTCGACTAACAGTTACAGATAACGCAAAGAAAGATTGGCTCAGAAACGCCTTGAATCGACTCCGGTGCGTTTGGGGCAAACGCCCTGTCGCCAGGCAAACTAGATTTCGAACAACAGAAGAGTTGCTCCGCGATTTTCACACGTCATTAATCAATTTGGACGATTCCGAATCAGAACAATGGTTACAGGAACTGAAAGACGACGGGCGCTTGAGTGCTGAGAACTTATTGTTTCTTCAAATTGAGCGCCTTGCAGCCTTCGGGCGCTGGGAAGAATTATTTCTGCATCCTCAGTGGTCGTTGCTGCGGCAATTAAGGCGACCGCGCCAAGTTACAGCCAGGATGATCGAGGCAATCTACCGGGTTAAATTGGTTCCTTTCATTGAGCGCAAAGAACCGGCGGAGGCTGTCGCCTTTTTTCGCGACCAAGTCCTTCCCGAAAATGGAGTGATTTTCAGAAATCGCGGGCAGGTTGCTTCGCGTCCCGTTCTGCTGGCTTTCATTCTTGCAGCAGCGGCAGGGGACCAACCCCAGCGCGATAGAATTTTTGGTTTGTTGTCGAGAATTCCCGAGGCAACCCCTGAAAGGTTGTTTGGGGAGTCCGTTCTGTCCCTTTTGTTAGAAGGTGTTGAAAAATTGCAGGGGAAAGAACTGGAATTTGCCAAAAAGGCTGTTGCAAATAACGATTACGACAAAGCCTGGGAACTACTTAAAAAACTGGAACCCTCAGTTGACACCGTTCGGTTGATGTTGGTCTGCGCGTATGAATTCGACACACCTGATGCCGCTGAAACCGTAAATGCCGCCCTCCAAATAATCGGTGAGCAATCCAGCGCTTTGGTCTTTAAAAACAACAGGGCTATATTACGAAATTGGGATGAGCTTAAAAAGCGCTTAAATCAATCGCCACCCGCCACTGACTGGGAGACTTGGTTGGAGCGCCTGGATACACAACCGAGTTGGACCGAAGCGGTTTCTGCGGCCTGTGATGGCGCGGCGATCTGGTCGCTCGACATTTACAAGGGCAACCAAAATCGGGTAAATGCACTGGCCGACCGATTGTTCGCCGACCGAGTTGAATCGGCGCGACGCTCCTTGCGGTCATCGTTGCCATACCTGGTTGGCTTCTTTATTCCAAAGAACCAGGGAAACTCGGAGTTCCGACCCATCTACGTCAACTTGCTGATGTTGTCGGCGTTGACCGAAGACTTTAGCACCGCAGACTTTTCCTTTGTCCAATCGTTGCTGGAAGCCATATTGGATTCAGGTGCGACAGCGCAAGTTTATCAAGACGCTGTCCAAACCTGCGTGGAAATTTGGCAAACATTTGGCGGTATTTATACGCTCGATTGGGCCCTTGAAATTCTGGACATGCTGGCCTCCCGACCGACTCCGGCACAACTTGCCCGCGACCGACTTTTTGAAGCCGTCCTTGCTTCCTTTCAAAAAGAGCACCGCCGGGTGACTTCGGGCCAGTGGGCAATGTTTGGTTGGCTTAGCAATGACCTCGGACGAGGAGTAGACTTTTCTGCTATATGCCTACCGAAATTGACGACAGGTACAGCAGGAGCATCGTCCGGTGTTGACCGAGAATTTCTTAGGGGTCAGACAGTCGCAATTTACACGCTTACCCGATCTGCCGGAGATCGCGCTAAAAAGATGATTCAACAAATGTTTTCAGGCGTGGAGGTTCATTTAACGGGTGATTTGGTGGGCAGTTCTTCGTTAAAAGCTCTGTCTCGCCGAGCAGATTGGTTTCTAGTTGCAACCCGGAGTGCTAAACACGCAGCCACTGAATTCATAAAAGAAAGCCGTCCACCGGGAAAAACGGAATTGGTATATCCAGTTGGTAAAGGTGCCAGCAGCATAGTTGGAGCATTATTAAAAGCGATTGGGGCTGATTCTGTCTAAATGAATCCTCACTCCGAAATCGATTCTCCGTGTTGCTTCGGCAAGCGTGCGTGACGGCGTGCTGGCTCCAGCGGTAATCTTCGCGCCAGATTATGGCAACAAAGACGAGAGCAAAGACCGATCCGACCTTTATCGCCGCGATTGCACGCATTCAGCCCGCATTGACCAAGTGGCGCCACGAGCGCAAACATCGAGAACCAATTCCGCAACCTCTCTGGGGCGCGATGGTGAGTTTGGCGCGGCGCTATGGGCTGAGTCCCGTGGCCCAGGTTCTGGGAGTTAATTACGCCGCCCTCAAGCATCACCTGGTGGCCACGGCTACTCCGGCGGCTCCTCGGCCTGGAGCCTTGACGGCAGAGTTTGTCGAGGTGCCGATGAGTATTCCCCCCACTGGCCCGCCCTGGGTGATTGAACTGGAGGATCGCGGCGGTCTGAAGCTGACCCTGCGGCTGGTGCAAAGTGACAGCGCGTCCGTGCTGGCTCTAGCCCAAGGGCTCTGGAGACACCGATCGTGATTCAGATCACGCCGCAGATGCGCTTGTTGCTGGCGGTGGAGCCTGTGGATTTTCGAAAGGGCATCGATGGTCTGGTGCAGCTAATCCGCCAAAGACTCGCCATGGATCCAATGGCGGGCGCGTTGTTCGTTTTTTCGAATCGGCGGCGACAAGCGCTAAAGATCTTATGTTATGACGGCCAGGGTTATTGGTTGTGCCAGAAGCGGCTTTCGCAAGGCCGGTTTGGCTGGTGGCCCAGTCTGGGCCAGCAACCTGCTTTGGGAGTCAACGTCCAGCAGCTGCAGTTGCTGCTCTGGAATGGCAACCCTAACCACGCCCAAGCGGCTCCGCTGTGGCGCCCGATCGCTCCGGCAGCCTGACGACGGCGATTTTCCCGCAACGCCTGCTGGGCGGAGTCGCGCTGTTCAAAAATGTGGAGGCTCATAGTCGTGGGCAAACCTCATGTTAATGGCTGGCGTTGAAAGGTGAAAGGGTGTTATCCTTTGGGCTGGAAATTCAGGCGAGTTCGTATGAAACCGTCGCTCGAAAAAGCCCGTGTCAGTCGCCGCGTCAAACGGGTGGCGTGGTGGCTGGCAATCTGCCTGCCCCTCTACATCCTGAGCATCGGTCCGGTTGCTTGGGCGACCAACGACGGCCTTCATCCCCGCTACCTGCCCGAAGAAGTGAATTGGATTTACCTTCCCCTTGCCCCCTTGATGAAAGTGGAATGGGTCAATCAAGTCTTTTACTACTACACGGCGGTTCTTTGGCATGGCTTTCCCGCTGGCTACACCACCCTTTAGTTCAACGGGCACCGCCTCGAGGAAACGGTGCTGACCGGCGGTGTCAAGTTGCTCAAAGATGCGCCGACACACGCGCATTCCTTCGCGAGTGGGTGTCGGAGGGAAAACGCCATTATCTACTTGCGTTCCAATTTTGACCGCCTACGCTGGCGGTGATGCAGAGCGATTTTGTTTACAGGGGCCGCACGGTCACGGCTCAAGACATTGAGTTTATTGAGCATTTAATTGCCGACCATCCGGCTTTGAGCCGGCGTCGACTCTCGGCCAAGCTGTGCGCGGCCTGGAACTGGGTGCAACCCAACGGCCGTCCGCGCGACATGGTCGCCCGCAGCCTGATGCTGGAGTTGCACCGGGCTGGCCACATTCAACTGCCGACACAACGGTTTCGCCCACCCAACAATGTCGTCCAACACCGGCCACCCAGCGATGCCACGGAATCCAGCAGTGCGCCGTTGGCCTGTTCTCTGGCTCAATTGGGTCCCTTGGAGATGCAACAAGTCAGGCGCACTGCGGCCGAAAAACTTTTCGACCACCTCTTGGAGGCGCACCATTATTTAGGCTACACCCGCCCGGTCGGTGATTATGCACAGATGCCGATTATGCGCAGTTGGGCGGGTTTCTTTCATTTCAAGTGCGGGAAAACGGCCTCGACGACGGAGGGCGGTAACTCTCCATAATCAAAGGTGCTCCAGGAAGTCCAATAGTTCGTCAGGCGGCTGAAAGCGAGGGTTCTTTGCCTTGGGGAGATGAAGTGATGCCAGGGCCTTTTCTTTCATGGCCAGATCCGCCTCAAGGTAATGGTGTGTCGTGTCTAATTTTTCGTGGCCGAGCCAGAGGGCGATTACTTCCAGCCGCACGCCCCTCTGGAGCATGTGAAGGGCTGTGGTGTGCCTCACCTGGTGCGGTGAGATTTTTCGCTTGCCCAACGACGGGCAACCAGGGATTGCCATAGTCACGGCGACCTGGAGTTGGTGAGCCACACCGGAGCGGGAAAGGGGATGACCAAAACGGTTTGGCAGCAGAGGTTGCTCGGGTTTCAGACCATTTTCTTTCAGCCACGCTTGCAAGAGACGCCGGGTGCTCTTGGCGATTGGGAGTATCCGCTGCTTCCGACCTTTACCTATAAAACGAATGGTGTGGCATTGGTCTTGAGTCACATCGGCGACGCGCAGATGTGCGATCTCGGAAACCCGTGCGCCTGTGTTATAGAGCAATTGAAAGAGGAGACGATTGCGGCGGCCAGTCCAGCAGGTGGCAGGGGGAGCTTGCAGGACCGCTTGGACCTCGGCTTCGGAAAGGAACCCAACCAGCGGCCGTTCCCAGCGCTTTCTGGGAATGGCCAGGACAGACTGCAATTGAGGGGTCTGATCGACCGCATCAAACGCCAAGAGATACCCGGCAAAGGTCCGCAAGGCGCTCAAGCGGGTGTTGCGACTGCGGGCCTTGTTGTGTCGATCTTTCTCCAAGTGATCCAGAAAGGCCAGCACATTCGGAGCCGTAAAGTCCGAGAGGTCCAAGGCCGCGGGTGATTTGCGGTGGACTTGTTGCAGGTATCGCAGGAAAAGCCGGAAGGTGTCTCGATAGGAGGCGACCGTGGCTGAACTCACTGATTTTTGGTTGATCAGGTGTTCGCAAAAGAACCGCTGCAGGGGCAACGCCAGGGTTCCTGTTTTAGAGATGCCTTTCATCCCGGGAAGCCAGGCAAATGGGCTTCGAACGGCGCCGCTGCCTGGCGCAACAGCTCCGGAACGCCCGTCAAATACCAATAGGTGTCACGGATCTTGCTGTGCCCCAGATAATGCATCAGCAGGAGGAGGTCATGATCGAGGTCCTGCTGATGACGGCTCCATTTTAGCAGTACCTGGCAACTGAAGGTGTGACGCAGATCCGTCAGGCGCGGGCGCGGGCGCGAACCACGGCCTTTCCAGTCTGCCGTCAGGCGATGGAAGTTGATCTCTACGGTCTTTACCGCCAAGCCGGTGCCTCGCCGCGAAACAAAGAAGGTTTTGGCGTGGGGAAAGTCAGCTTGGCGTTTGCGATGGTATCGGAGTAACTGCTCGCGGGCGCTGTGGTGCAGAGGCAAAATCCGGGCCTCGTGCAGCTTGCTGTGACGCACGGTAATGATCCCCGCCTCCAAGTCCACGTCAGCGACGCCTAAACGCACCGTTTCGCCAAGACGCATGCCCGTGCAGGCCATCAACCCGATCAGCGTGAAATACGTGTGGGGCCGCAGGCTGCCGCTCGGGGGCAATCGGCGCGCGGCGCGCAGCAGTTGAGCCAGTTCCCCAGCGGTATAGACATGCGGCACCTTGCGGACAAATGCTCGGCCCAGCATCCGATGCGGCGGGATCACGGTTTTGGGTTCGAAAAGGGCAAGGTGCTTGGCCAGACACCGCAGCACTTGGAGTCGACGGGCCCAATAAGCCGGGTCCACCCCGGTCGGGAGGCGAGCCCAGCGCAAGGCCAGGTCCAGGGTCAATGCCCCACGGTGGCCGACGCGATCCGCGTAGCGCGCGAAATCGAGTAGCAGGCGCCCTTCTTCGCGCAGGACGTAACCAAGCGATCGCCGGTAGGCCCAATACCGTTGGACCCGAGTGAGCATTTTGCCGAGGCCCTTCATGGTTTTGCTCCGGGCCATGGCAGGGCGACAGAAC
>Ga0181536_10001545_pt1 | contig 27009 bp, 24 predicted proteins | sample PEATcosm2014_Bin_41_FD_121105 | JGI IMG/M metagenome (GOLD analysis project Ga0181536, IMG submission 121105) | Peatland microbial communities from MTU Mesocosm Facility, Houghton, MI, USA - PEATcosm2014_Bin17_60_metaG | ecosystem: Environmental > Terrestrial > Soil > Wetlands > Peat | place...
CAGGCGTGCCCTCGTCGACGGGCAGCCACGCGCCGGCCAGAGTCAGGCCGGCCGCGGCTGCCAGCGCGGCCGCCGGGCCGGCCCGCCGCCGCAGCCAGTCTGGCCGCTGCGCTGTGCCTGCCAGATTCCCGGTGCCTGCCGGATCCCTGGTGCCTGCGGGATCCCGGGTGCCTGCCGGATTCCCGGTGCCTGCCGGATCCCGGGCCGCGTCGGCCGGACTATGCGCCGGGCGGCGCTGACGCTGGCGCGCCGTGCCCACCAGCAGCCAGGCCAGGCACCCGCCGGCCAGCCCGAGCAGGAACGTGAGGAACGTCGGGCCGCCCACTGCGACCCAGCCGGCGGTCGGGGCGCTCGCCTGGCTCATCATCAGCCGTCCCCACGGGAAGCCCTCCCATGGCCACCGCTCGCGCACCGCCTCGGCCGCCACCCACCAGCCGCCGACCAGGACCGGCCAGGCGCGCAGCCGCAGCAGCAGCCACTGCCCGATCGTCAGCACCGCGAAGATCAGTGTCTCGGCTATCGCGAGCGCCGCCCAGACATACCAGGCGACATTGATGAGCCAGATGAGCAGCGGGCCGAAGAAGGCCAGGCCGAAGACGGCGCCGACGGCGACTGCCGTCCGCAGCCGCTGGCCCCGGAGCGCGACGGCCAGCAGCGCCGGGCCGGCGACGGCCAGCGGCCAGATCCCGGCCGGCGGGAACGCGGCCGCGAGCGTCAGGCCGCCGGCCAGCGCGATCAGCAGGGCCAGCCGCGCCGGCAGGACGCCAGCGCGCCGGGGGCCAGGTCGAGCGCCCGGGCGCGCCGCCGGGGCTGGCTGAGCGTGCGGGCTGGCGGGACGCAGGGCAGCGGCCGGGCCGGCGCCTGGATCGGTACCGGCCGGCTGAGCCCCGTCACTGCCGCCGGTCAGCCGCACAGTTCCTCCGCGACGTGCGTTTCGGAAAATGCCTAGGTCTGCGAGCGTAGCCGGGGCCAGGTCCGGGACCGCCGCCACCAGCGTGGGCGGGCATCCGATTACCGCATCCGTGGGATTGCAGCTATTCACCGTGATAACATCGTCACCGTCTGTTTGCTTAGCAACGGGCCAATGCCCTGATAAAGGCGTTTGTGACGAGGTTCGGGTCCTTGATCAAGATTAGATACGCCGAGCTGCCGACTGGCTTACACGTGCGCGCGGAGGTCGAGGGCAAGAGCACGGTCATCTATCTGCTCCCCGGCCTCACCCCCGTCCAGCGGCGGGACGCGCTGGCTCGCGCGCGCAGCAGCGCACGGCTCGGATACGGACCGGAACTGCCCTGGTCCGGCGTGGCCGCGGCCGTCGCGGTGGACCGGATCCATACCACGCTGCGCAATGGACTCGCGGCGCTGCGCGCGCACCCGCTTTTCTTCGTCCCGCCGATGGCCATCATGGTGTCGGCCGTTCTCGTCTGCGTCCTGCTCGCCTCCCTCAACATCAGCGTCGGGCCGCTCGGGACCGGTCACGGCGCCGGCGCATATTTCGGCCTGCCGCACTTCTGGACCGGCGGGGGCGTCCAGCCGCGGCCTGCCGCGAGCAGCCTGTCCCGCAGGCCGCGTCCGGCCACCCGCGGTACCGGCAGCGCCCGGCCGGTGAGCGGGTTCTCGGCGCCCGCGCCCCAGTACCCCGCTGCTCCGGGGCCGACGCCCTCCCCCGATCCGTCGCCAGACCCGTCGCCATCCGGGTCATCATCACCGCCGTCCGGCAGCACGTCGCCGCCCGGCTCGTCCCCGCCGGCCTCGACGTCTCCGACGCCGACTCAGTCGGCGATGCCGGGCTGCCTCAAGGTCGACAAGCTGGTCGTGTGCGTGCACGTGTAACTGGCTGGCGCGTCCCGCAGGCTGGTTAGCGCCCCGGCTGATGCGCAAGACCGTTCAAGACGGCCGGCCGGCGCATGCCGCAGACTGGGACGCAGACGGCCGCACCGCGGCCGCGGGCCGAGCAGAGCGGAGAGGCGACGTGACCCGCCGGGGCTGGTGGTTGTTCGCAGCGATGAGCGTGATCTGGGGGATCCCGTACCTGCTGATCAAGGTCGCGGTGGCCGGCGTGCCGGTGCCGGTGCTCGTGCTGACCAGGGTCGGTGTCGGGGCGCTGCTGCTGCTCCCGGTCGCCGCGGGCCGCCGCGAGCTCGCCGTGCTGCGCCCGCACTGGCGGTGGCTCGCCGCCTTCGCGCTGGTGGAGATCGTCATCCCGTGGCTGCTGCTGTCCGAGGCCGAGACCAGGCTGCCCAGCTCGCTCAGCGGACTGCTCATCGCCTCGGTTCCGATCCTGGTCGCGATCCTGTCCCGGCTCACCGGGGGAACTGACCGGCTCAGCGCGGTGCGCTGGGCGGGCCTGCTCGTCGGGCTGGCCGGGGTCATCCTGCTGGCCGGGCCCGGCGCCCCGGCCGGCGACCTCGGATCGATCGGCGAGGTGCTCCTGGTGGCCCTGTGCTACGCCACCGGCCCGCTGATCGCCAGCCGCAAGCTGAGCGAGCTGCCGCCGATCGGCATGACGGCGGCCTGCCTGGCTTTCGCCGCCGTCATTTACGCCCCGCTCGCGGCGCTGTCCTGGCCGTCCTCGTTGCCGTCGGCGCGGGTGCTGGGCGCTATGGCCGGGCTGGCGGTGCTCTGCACGGCCGTGGCCTTCCTGCTCTTCTTCGCGCTGATCGCCGAGGTCGGCCCGGCCCGGGCCAGCGTCATCACCTACATCAACCCCGCGGTCGCGGTCGGGCTGGGCGTCTGGGTCCTCAGCGAGCGGCTCACCCCGGCTATGGCGGTGTCGTTCGCGCTGATTCTCGGCGGCTCCGTGCTGGCCACCCGCGGCGGCCGGCGCGGCACCGAGGACCTGGCCGCCGAGGTCGCCCCGCGGCAGGCCGACCTCGGTGATCGGGGCGGCCTGCCCGGCGATAACTGCCCTGCCGTCGGTCAGCAGCCCGGCTAGACTCGCGCAAGTGATTGACCTCAAGGCTGCACGGCAGGAACCTGATCGCTATCGCGAGGCGCTGGCCAGGCGCGGCGCCGCGGCGGACTTCGACGCGCTGCTCGCCGCGGATGCGAGCTGGCGTTCCCACACGGAGCGGGCCGAGGCCCTGCGCGCGGCGCAGAAGCGATCGTCGAAGGGCAAGCCGCCGGGGCCGGCCGAGATCGAGGAGCTGCGCCAGCTCAAGGAGGAACTGGCCGCCGCCGAGGCCGACCAGGCCCGGTCCGGCCGGCAGCGTGATGAGCTGCTGGCCCGGATCCCGAACCTGCCCGATCCGACGGCCGCCGACGGCATGGACGAGGAAGACGCCCAGCTGGTCAGGACCTGGGGCCAGCTGCCGCAGTTCAGCTTCGAGCCGCGGGACGCCATGGAGCTCGGCTCGCCGCGCGGCTGGATCGACATGGCCAGGGGCGCGCGGCTGGCGGGATCCCGGTTCGCCTACCGGATCGGCGATGTCGCGCTCGCCGAGATGGCGCTCTACCGGTACGTGATCGACAAGCTGACCGGCCAGGGGTTCCTGCTGGTCCTGCCGCCGGTCCTGGCCGGTGAGCGGGCCATGTACGGGACCGGGTTCCTGCCCACCGAGGAGTCCAACCTGTACCACCTGGAGAAGGACGACCTCTACCTCGCCGGCACCTCCGAGGTCGCGCTGGCCGGCATCCACACCGACGAGCGGCTGGAGGAAGACGAGCTGCCGGCCCGGTACACGGCCTTCACCACCAATTTCCGTCGCGAGGCGGGCGCGGCGGGCAAGGACACCAAGGGCATGTTCCGCGTGCACCAGTTCGACAAGGTCGAGATGTACGTCTACTGCCGCCCGGAGGACTCGGCTGGCCTGCACGAGGAGCTGCTGTCCTACGAGGAGGAGATCGCCCGCGAACTCGGGCTGCCGTACCGGGTGATGAACATCGCCGTCGGTGACCTGGGCGCGCCGGCCGCGAAGAAGTATGACATCGAGGCCTGGTTCCCGACTCAGCAGCGCTACCGGGAGATCACCTCCTGCTCGAACACCACGGACTACCAGGCCCGGCGGCTGAACATCCGGTTCCGCCGGGACGGCAAGCTGGAGTTCGCGCACACGCTGAACGGCACCGGCGCGACGGCCAGGGCGCTGCTGTCCATCATGGAGAACTTCCAGGACGAAGGCGGCAGGGTCGCTGTGCCGGAGGCGCTGCAGCGCTTCGGCGCGCCCGCCGTCATCGGCGGTCCGGCCGCCGGTTAGCCGAGGGCCGGCCAGCCCGCGGTCGCGGTCCCCTCGCTGGCGTTTTCCTGTCCGGCTCCTTTTTGTGCCGTCACATGTTTTTCCGGCTTTGGTGAATAGTGGCGATCCAGCCGGGTAACTGGGCGTGAACTTCGCGGGGCGCGAACCTCGCAGTCGCCGGCAAGGGCCGGGGACGGATGGTCACGAGGCTCGCAATATATCCGAATCCTCACGATAAGATGTTAAGTATTCTTTTAGGTAAACAAGTGATGACTTACCGGCATAGCGTGCATAAGGTATCCGAGAACATTTACCGTATATTTCTGCCAAGGAAATGCGCAGGCATGTAAACGGATGCCGATAACTCCTCTAGCTGCGAGAACACTGGTGGCTTGACCCTCCCGCGGCGGCACGGCGGCGAGCGGATCCTCCCGCATTACCGCAGCGTAATATCCCGTTTGCCAACAGGTCGGTCTATACGCGCACTCGACGGGCAGCTCGCTACATAAGCGGCCATCGGGTATTCCGCAGCAACGTCAACCGGTTAGGCAGCCGAAGAGTCTGTTAAGTATGCCTGTCCGCATTTTTGGTTCTCCGGAATACATCGCCGGCCACGCCGCGCGTAGCGCGCATCGGGTCAGCTGCGCAGTGCAGCCTCAGCCGGCCTGGCTTCCTGCCGCCGACGGCAGGACGCGGGGAACCCGATGAGGGCGATGCGCTACTACCAGCACAGTCGCTGGCACCACTCAGCTTGCAGTATCCCGGCCTCGACCGGTCAGCGCCACCGTGCTGACCGTCCAGGCGGAGTTCGCTGCCGTGATCTCGAGCTGCCGCCATCTACCGGGGGGAAATGACGACGATGCCGGACCAAGACTTCGCCGCTCTCGACATCGCGCCTGTTGTGCGGCACGCCGCGGAGGGGGAGCTGTGGGCCTGGGAACGCCTGATCGATCAATACGGCAGGCTCATCTGGTCCATTACCCGCGATTTCAAGCTGGTGGAGAGTGACGCCGCCGACGTCGCCCAGGCAACATGGCTGCGCCTGCTGGAGCACATCGATCGTATTGATTACCCGGCCAGGGTTGGCTCCTGGCTGGCGACGACCGCACGGCACGAGTGCCTGCGCAGCGTAGCGGCACGCAAGAAGATCGTCCTCGTGCACGATGACGATGCCCTGAGCGATGATGTCGCGCTCGAACCGCCGATTGACGAGCGCATTCTCGCCGATGAGCGGGCTCAGGATGTCCGCGACGCCCTCGCCCGCCTGCCGCGCCGGTGGCAGCGCCTCCTTGAGCTGCTCATGGCTGATCCGCCGGCCTCCTACGCCGAGATATCCGACCAGCTCGGGCTCCCGGTCGGCAGTATCGGCCCCACCCGCGGACGATGCCTGGAAAGGCTGCGCGTGCTGCTGGCGGCGTCCTGAGCGCGTCAGCCGGCGGCAGTGTGAGCGCCGATGGCGTCGGCGTCTCTCCACTGGCCGCCAGCGGCCTCGATCTCGGGGAAGGCAGCACGGACTTCTGACAGCAGGTCCGTCACGAAAAGCAGCACCGAATCCGGCCGACGCGCGGCGAGCTGCGCGGGGCTGACGACCGGGATATCGGTGCCGGGCATCCGCAGGCCCTGCTTCGCCGGCGAGGCGTCCACCACCGCTGGCAAGAGCGTACGGTCCACTCCGGCCTTGCGCAGCAGGGCGACCGCCCGTGAGGCGGCGCCGTAGCCGAGCACCATCCGGCCGGCCGACCGTTCGGCCGCCAGCCAGGCTCGCAGGCCATCCGCGCGGGCCTGGGCGTCGTGCTGAAGGCCCCTGAGTACCGCGGGATCGAGGACGCCGACGCGGACATCGTCCGCGAGGAGCGACTGCACCGTGCCCTGCGGCGCGTCGGCCGGGTCGGCGTCCCGGCTGGCGGCCAGCAGAATGGTGCCGCCGTAGAGCTCGAAACGCCAAGCCATCCGCGGGCTGAGGCCAGCTGCGGCCAGCATGGCCGTCAGGGCTGTTGTCGAGTAGTAGGCGTAGTGACCATGCCGCAGTGCGTTCCACTGGCCGCAGCGGATGATCGTGCCGAGCGCGTGGTACTGCAGGAGCAGCACCCCGCCGGGGGCGATCCGAGCTGCTCGCTCGGCTAGTGCCGCGGCCTGGTCTGCGCAGTGCATCAGGCCGAAGCAGTCCAGGATCACATCGGCAGGCTCGCCGTCGGCCACGGGCGTGAGTCCGCGACGGGCCAGCAACTCCAGCCAGGAACCACCATGCGGGCTGCCGTACTCAGCGACCCGCCCTCCGGGCGGCAGCCATTTCGCCCTGGCCACCTGTTCCACGGCGTCGGCGGCCTGGGCGACGAGCGCGGCCGGCTCGGCTCCCCTGGGCTCCTCAGGCACCGTCGGGTCGGCCACCAGCTGGGCGAGACCGCACGCCGAGCACAGCCACATCTGCAGCGGATACACCGGATCCGGGCCTGGGTCATCGCACCGCGGGAAATAGTCGCAGGCCGGCTGATCGCCTAGATCCAGCACCAGCTGACCGGTGCGCCCGTGGCACGCCCGGCACGCATGCTCGCCCACTGATTCCCTCCTCCGCGGACGCACCGCCAAGGCGCCGATGCGCCGGCAGACGGCGTGGCAGTCACCTGAGCATGATCATCCCGGCGCTCCCGGCCGCGCGGCGCTTCGCCGCGAACCTCCGCATGCCGCCGGGCAGACCGTATCGCACCTTCAGCACATTTTCGCACCCGCGCGGCCCGGATTTTCCGAACTCCCGAGGTAAGAAGTGAGTTCTGTCCGAAAAAATCTTTATGTCCGCCTAGCGCAATCTGGCAGTATTCGCTCTGACAAAATCCGCGCAAGCTAGCTAGATGCCGATGTCATCCGTTCCGATGGCCTGCGCGTCTACCTTCATGTTGGGCAATGATTTGGCACATATCGCGCCCGTCTACCAGGCTGCGATCTTGAGGGGCTCAGGCCGAGGGCCAGGAGTTCGAGGAGGCACGTTTTCCATGCATGTGTGCCGCCTGTGCGGCGTGAACATTACCCGAACGTTCGTCGACCTGGGCATGTCCCCGCTCTGTGAAAGCTATGTTCCGGCGGAGCGGCTGGACGAGCCTGAGGTCTTCTACCCATTGCATGTACGAATGTGCGAATCATGCCTGCTGGTACAGCTGCCCGCGTATGTGTCTGGTGAGCATATCTTTTCCGACTATGCCTACTTTTCGTCCTACTCCGACTCCTGGGTGGCGCACGCGAGGCAGTACGCGGAGACCATGATCAGCCGGCTTGGCCTGACAACTGACAGCCTGGTGACCGAGGTTGCCAGTAACGACGGCTATCTTCTCCAGCACTTTCTGCGCCGGGGGATCCCGGTGCTGGGCGTCGAGCCCGCTGCGAACGTGGCGGAGGCGGCCCGCGCCCTGGGCATCCCCACGGAAGTCGAGTTCCTGGGGGACGAGACAGGCCCCGAGATCGCCCGGCGCCACGGCCGGGCTGATCTGGTTGCCGCAAACAACGTTTTTGCCCATGTCCCTGACATACAGGGTTTCGCCGCGGGCCTGCGGGCGCTGGTCAAGGACACCGGCCTGGTGACCCTGGAATTCCCGCACCTGCTCCGCCTGATGGAGCGACGGCAGTACGACACGATTTACCACGAGCATTTCTCGTATCTCTCGCTGCTGACCTCGTCCCGCGTGCTGGCCACGGCGGGCCTGCGCGTGGTCGACGTCGACGAGCTCAGCACGCATGGCGGCTCACTGCGTGTCTACGCCCGCCCTGAGGAGAGCGCCGGTGAGCCGACCGCTCAGGTGAAGGCAGTGCTCGACGTGGAGGAGTCTGCCGGACTGCACACCGTGGCCGGTCATGAAGGCTTCGCCCGCGAGGTCCTGCAGATCAAGAGTGATCTGCTCGGCTTCCTGCTCGGCGCGGCGGGGGAGGGCCGGTCGGTGGCCGGTTACGGCGCACCGGGCAAGGGCAACACGCTTCTTAACCACTGCGGAGTGCGATCGGACCTTCTCTCCTACACCGTGGACCGGAGCCCGCAGAAGCAGGGGAAATTCCTTCCGGGCACGCATATCCCCATCTACCCGCCGGAGCGCCTGGCGCAGACCCGGCCTGATTACGTTCTCGTCCTGCCATGGAATCTCAGGGAGGAGATAAGCCAGCAGCTTGACTACATCAGGTCATGGGGCGGGCGTCTTGTCTTCCCGATCCCCGCGCTGGAAATCATCTGAGTGGAGTGGTTGCTCGTGAAGGTTGTCCTGTTCTGCGGTGGCCTCGGGATGCGGATGCGTGATGGCGTCACCAGCGGCCCCAAGCCGATGGCGATGGTCGGGGAGCGGCCGCTGCTCTGGCACGTCATGCGTTACTACGCTCATTTCGGGCACACGGACTTCGTGCTCTGCCTCGGCTACGGCGCCGCGTACGTCAAGGATTTCTTCCTGAATTACGATGAGACGAGATCCAACGACTTCGCCCTCGAGAACGGCGCGCGCGAGGTCAAGCTGTTCAGTACCGACATCTCTGACTGGCGAATCACGTTTGTCGACACCGGCCTGAACTCCCCGATCGGCGAGCGGCTCCGCCGGGTCCGCCGTTTCGTTGACGGCGAGCCCGCATTCCTGGCCAACTATGCCGACGTCCTCACGAATAACCCGCTACCCGACATGGTCGAGCGGTTCGAGGCCAGCAGCGCACTGGCCTGCCTTCTCGCGGTGCCGCCGCAGTCATCTCACCATGTCGTCGACATCGGCGAGGACGGGCTCGTCACCCAGGTAACTCCCATGCGAGATCTGCGGCAGTGGGAGAACGGCGGTTATTTCCTGCTCCGGTCAGGAATCTTCGATCACCTGAACGAAGGTGAGGATCTGGTCGAGGACGTCTTCATGCGGCTCGTTCCGCAGCGGCGCGTCCTCGCCTACCCGTGCAAGGGCTACTGGTCGCCTGCCGACACGGTGAAGGAACGCGCGCAACTGGACGAGATGTACCACCAGGGGAACTGCCCGTGGATGGTCTGGGACCCGGAGCGGTCCGGCGTCATGACACCCCTTGCAGGCATGCTCCCGCAGCCCCGCGTCGACGGTAACTCCTCCGCCGTGCGCTTCTCGGTACCACGGTGATCCTGGCGTGCTGCCACTGCAAGTGACCACGCCATCGCACGGGCCGCTATCAGTGCTCGTCATCGGCGCTCACCCGGACGACATTGAGATCGGCGCCGGCGGAACGCTGCTCAGCCTGGCCGAAAACCAGGTCGGCTTGCGCGTTCATTACGTTGTGCTGACCGGGTCGGCAGAGCGCCGGCTGGAGGCTCAGGGCGCGGCACGCGCGTTCCTGCCGGGCGCCGACCTGACCGTCAGGCTGCTCGACCTTCCGGAGGGCCGGCTGCCCGCGGTCTGGGATCAGGTCAAGGATGCTCTGGAGCAAGTGGCGCGGCATTGCGCAGCGGACATCATCATCGCGCCCTCGGCCGGTGACGCTCATCAGGATCACCGGGTCATCGGTGAGATCGTGCCCACCGTTTTCCGTGACCAGCTCTACCTGGCGTACGAGATACCCAAGTGGGACGGTGACCTCGGCCGTCCTACCATGTATTTCCCGATGTCCGCCGATCTGGCCCGGCGCAAGGTCGAGCTGCTGCACAAGTGCTTCCCATCCCAGCGGAACCGTGACTGGTGGGACGACGAGGTCTTCCTCGGATTGGCCCGGCTTCGTGGCATGGAGTGCCGCGCGCCCTACGCCGAGGCGTTCACCTGCGCAAAGTCCCTGATCCGCTGTCAGCCTGACATCACCTCGGAAGTGAGGAAATCCGCATGACCATCTTTGTCAACCCGGACTTTACCGATGATGCGCTGCGGCAGGCGCTCTATGACGGGAACCTGCTAATCCTGACGAACTTGCGCGCAGTCAGCGATTTCGTGGATTACACGCGCGAGCAGCTAGCTGAGCTATTCAGGCCGCATGACCCGGAGCATGCCCACGAGTATGTCGACCCAGAGCAGATGGCCAAGATCCTTGGCTCGTGGAAGCCCCGCTTCATCCATGCCGAGAGGTCGAAGAGCCTCGTCTGCGACATCATCAAGGAAGCCGGCCTGCCGGCCGAGTTTACCCACTTCGACCTGCCGAAGCCGCGCACATCCTTTCCGGTGGGGCACCTGACGACCGGTGTGGCCTTCGCTTTCCCCTGGCATCGCGACGTCTGGTATAGCGCGCCTGCCCAGCAGCTCAACTGGTGGCTGCCCATCTTCGCCGCTCGTCCTGACAATGCCATGAGCTTCGACCTGCAGAACTTCGACCAGGCAGTTCCGAATACCTCCGGCACGTTCGATTATTATCAGAACAATACTCTGCGGCTCACGACCGCCACGCAGGTGAAACAGGAGCGGCAGGCGCGGCCCGGCGCGGTGGATCACTCGCCGGTGCATGACCTTGTCGTCCTTCCCCCGCCCGGCGGCGTCTTGCTCTTCTCTGGAGCGCAGCTGCACACGTCGATTCCGAATACCTCCGGACGCGCGCGTTATAGCGTCGATTTCCGTACGGTCGATGCCAGAGATCTGCTGGCGGGCCGAGGAGCGCCGCTGGTGGACGTCGACTGCACGGGAACCGCGATACGGGATTTCCTTAACGTCGCGGACGACAGCGCATTCGGGGAGGAGACCGTCACGCAGCTGTTCGGGGCGCCGCCGTCTGATGCCATGCTCGTCTTCAGCGCAGCGGAGGCAGAGCGCGCGTCCGAATCCGTCTGATCCGTTATCCAGCGCGCGCGGGAGGAACTGTCGGCCCTCCAGTGTTGTGACGATTGGTGGTGGTCAGATGACCGTATGTCGCGGAGCGCGTATTATCCCGGCCCGATTCATGGCTGACGGATGTTAGTCGTATCAAGGCCCCCCGCTAGGCGCTCATATGCACACGAGGCTCAAGTCAACCCATGTGAGGCGGCGCGATTGAAGGCTGCAGCGGTCGGTCTTGACCCTGGCGGTACGGTGCGGGTGTCACGGCCTGGTGAGGCCCGCCTCGCCGCCTCGCCAGGCGGCCAGAGCCGGTCGACGGCGACAGCGCGGAGCCTGCGCCCGCGATCGGGGATCCTTCTCGATCGCGACGGCACGATTATCGTGGACCACGGCTACGTCGGTTCAGTTGACCGCGTCGAGCTCATTGACGGCTCGGCGGAGGCGATCGCCAGATTCAACCGGGCCAGCATCCCCGTGGCCGTCGTGACGAATCAGGCCGGGGTCGCCCGGGGCCTGTATGGCATCGACGATGTCGCTGTCGTGCACCAGTACATCGCAGCGCGCCTAGCTGAGCATGGCGCGCACATCGACCTGTTTCTGTACTGCCCCTATCACCCCGAAGGAGTCGTTGACGCTTTCGCTCGCGCGAGCGAGGACCGCAAGCCCGGACCTGGCATGGCGAAGGCGGCGGAGGTCGCGCTCAACCTGGACCTGGCCTCATCGTGGGTGGTGGGCGACCGGCATGAGGACATCGGCCTCGCTGAGGCGGTGGGAGCATCCGCGATCTACCTGGGCCCCGGCACTTACGAGCGTCCCGGAGTCTGGTCGTTCCCGGACCTCGCTGCGGCGGCCTCGTTCATCCTGGAGCGCATCGCCGTATGAGCACCGTCCAAGACCTGCAGGCCTTCGCGCCATCGGCCGACGAGGCCGCAGCCAAGTTTCCGGCCGCGCCGTACGGCAGTGCCGCGTCATACTTCGACGCGTATGCCGTCGAGACGGCACGGGCGGCGACCTCGGTCGAGCCAGAATTGCTCGATCGCGCGGCAACGATCCTCCTCGAGGCTTACACGCGCGGCGCGGGGGTGTTTTCCTGCGGGAACGGTGGCTCGGCTGCCATCGCGAATCACCTGCAATGCGATCACATGAAAACCGTCCGGACGAAGACCGACCTTGCTCCCCGCGTCATCAGCCTCAGCACCAACGTGGAGCTCCTGACCGCGATCGCCAACGACATCGCATATGAGGAGGTCTTCACCTACCAGCTTCAATCTCAGTCAGAACCTGGTGACGTCCTCATCGCCGTCTCGTCGTCAGGCAGGTCGCCCAACATCGTGCGCGCGCTGACCTGGGCCCGTGACCACGGACTCCGCACGATTGCCCTCACCGGATTCGACGGGGGCGACGCCCGGGCCGTCGCCGAGGTCACCATCCATGTCACCGGGTCCAACTACGGGATCGTAGAGGATTCGCACCAGGCCATCATGCACGCTCTGGCGCAGTACATACGGCAGTCGCGGATGACAGCGGCTGCGATCTCCTCCAGCGTGTTCTGACTCATGACGGTCTCCCGGAACACAGGCGTGGCGCGAACACCGCGCGCCCCGATGCGTGCGGAGAGAAACAGGCAGGTGCGTATGCGCGTTGCGATCAACCTCCTGACGGAGGATCCGCAGAATCCGTCAGGCGCTCACTGGTTCTGGACCCGGGTGATTCCCGAGATGGCGAAGCGGCTCGAGTACGACGAGGAACTGCACCTGCTGGTCAGCCCGAAATCACGGCATCTGCACCAGGGCTACGGGCCGAACGTCTTCTACATCACCTACCCATGGTCGAACGAGCGGCGCACCCCACGCACGCTCTCCGAGCATCTCTACTCGCCCCTGCGGCTCCCCCTCAGCCACATCGACGTCTTCAATACGCTGATGGCGCCGGTGGTCAACATCTCCTGGTCGCTTGTCGTCCATATGAAGACGATGCATGCCTTCACCGCACCCGAGGCCATAGGGCCTCTGCCCCGCGCGTACCGTCGGCTGAACTATCCGCACACCGCGCGGGCCGCGGACGCGATCATCATCAACTCCGAGAGCCTGCGCTCCGAGATCGAGCAGTACCTGAACGTTGATCCACGCAAGCTCAAGCTGATCTACGAGGCGGTTGACCACGACCTCTTCAAGCCGGGCGATGCGAGTGCGGCCCGGGCGCGGGTCGCCACATACGGAGTCACGAAGCCGTTCGTGCTCTTCGTCTCGTCGCTGTGGCCGTACAAGAACTGTGACGGGCTGCTGCGGGCGTGGGCGCTGGCCCGCGAGGAACTCGGCGATCGGCAGCTGGCGATCGTCGGCCCGGGGAGGGATGAGAAATACGTCGCTCAGCTGCATGCCCTCGCGGCCGAACTCGGGATCTCGGCCGATGTGATCTTCGTGGGAGGGGTGCCGCTGGAGGAGACCGTCCGCTTCTACCAGGCGGCCGACGCGTTCGTTTATCCGTCACTCAACGAGACGTTCGGTCTCCCGATCCTCGAGGCCATGGCCTGCGGGTGCCCCGTGGTGACCTCGGACACCAGCGCCATGCCGGAGATCGCTGGCGGAGTCGCGGTCCTGTCCGACCCCAGAGAACCGGCATCCATCGCCCGCGCCATCATCGAGGCGGCAGGGCCAGGAAGGGATCGCCTGCGGGACGGCGGACTCCGACGGGCGGGCCAGTTCACGTGGGGGGCGACAGCGGCGGCCACTGTCGATGTGTACCGCGAGGCCGCCGAGCGCCGGCGGCATCGGACATGAGGATCCTCGTCACGGGCGGCGCGGGATTCATCGGGTCCCACACCTGCGACCGGCTCCTGGCACTCGGGCACGAGGTCGTCGTCCTCGATGCGCTGACCCCGCCCGTGCACAGGGACGGCCCGCCTGGCTACCTCAGTCCCGAGATTGACTTCTATCAGGGCGACGTACGCGACCGCGACCTTGTGGCCAATCTCCTTCGTCGCGTCGACGCGGTTTACCATCTCGCTGCCTACCAGGACTACCTGCCCGATTTCTCGCGATTCTCCGACGTGAACGTGGTCTCGACGGCCTTGTTGTACGAGATCATCGTGGCTGAGCATCTTGAGCTGGCCCGGGTTGTGGTCGCGTCCTCCCAGGCCGCGATGGGCGAGGGGCTCTACCGGTGCCGGGCCGACAGTGAGCAGGTGCCGGGCATGCGCCCGGAGAGGGCCCTGGCGGCAGGTCATTGGGACATCCCGTGCCCCGAGTGCGGGGGCGCACTGGAGATGCAGGCGACGCCCGAGCGGATCTCCAATCCGCAGAATCCGTACGGCATGTCGAAGCTCGGCCAGGAGATGGTGGCCATCAATCTCGGCCGCCGGTACGGCATTCCCACCGCCGCACTCCGCTACAGCATTGTTCAGGGCCCCCGGCAGTCGGTCTACAACGCGTACTCGGGCGCGTGCCGCATCTTCTGCCTGAGTTACCTGTTGGGCAAGGCGCCGATCCTTTATGAGGATGGCGCGGCGATTCGTGACTACGTCAACATCGAGGATGTCGTCGATGCCAACGTCCTCGTGCTGGAGGACCATCGCGCCGCCGGGCGGGTCCTCAACGTCGGCGGCGGCAAACCGGTGACGACCAGGGAATTCGCCGACATCGTCATGCGTCAGTACGGCTCCGACGATGAAGCCGCCGTGACCGGCGAGTACCGCTTCGGGGACACCCGCCACATACTCTCGGACATCAGCGCCCTGCAGGACCTGGGATGGGCACCGCGGCGGACGCCGGCTCACTCGGTCGCGGCATACGCGAAGTGGCTCGACGGGATGGACGGCCTCGACGAGGTGCTGGCCGAGGCCAACACCCGGATGCGCGCGCTCGGCGTTGTCCGGAGGGCGGATCGGTGAAGGCGTTCCTGCTCGCGGCGGGAATCGGCAGTCGCCTGCGGCCCATTACCGATTCCACGCCCAAATGCATGCTGACCATCGGCGATCAGCCCCTGCTCGATATCTGGCTCGACGCATTTGACCGCGCGGGGGTCGACGAGGTTCTCGTCAATCTCCACCACCTGCCGGACACGGTCAGCGCGCACCTCGCCGCGCGTGCAGGCCCTCCCGTGGTCCGCGCTTGCCTCGAGCCGGAACTGCTCGGCAGCGCTGGCACGATGATCGCCAACCGACACTGGGTCGAGGGCGAGGAGTTCTTCCTGGCCTGCAATGCCGACAACCTCACGGACTTCGACCTGCGGTGCCTCATCCGTGCTCACCGGGAAAGCGGAGGGATTGCGAGCCTGGCAGTATTCCACTCCGACAATCCGTCCGCCGGCGGCGTGGTGGAACTCGATGCCAGCGGCCGGATCACCGGTTTTGCCGAGAAGCCAGAGAAGCCGGCTTCCGACCTGACGAATGCCGGCATGTACGCTTTTCAACCTGCCGTACTCGACGAGATCGATGGCATGCCACCTCAGGACATTGGCTACGACCTGCTACCACGGCTGGTGGGCCGGGCCCGAGCGGTGCTGGTCGACGGATACTTCCGCGACATCGGCACCGCTGACACTTACCGACGAGCCCGAGAGGAATGGCCCGCAAGGGTCGCGCGATGATCATCACTCAGACGCCCTTGCGCATCGGCCTGCTCGGCGGGGGAACCGACCTTCCCGGCTACTACCGGGAGCACGGCGGCCGGGTCCTCAATTGCGCGCTCGACAAGTACGTGTACGTGATCGTGAAGCAGCGCTTCGACAGGGACATCTACGTCAACTACTCCAAGAAGGAGATCGTCTCGCGCGTCGAGGCCCTCGAGCACGAACTCGTCCGCGAAGCCATGCAGATGACCGGCGTGGCGAGCGGGGTCGAGATCACCACTCTCGCCGACATCCCGTCAGCGGGCTCCGGCCTCGGATCCTCCTCCGCGGTAACCGTCGGGCTGCTGCACGCGCTGTTCGCCTATCAGGGACGGCAGGTCACGGCTGAGGAGCTTGCTGAGCGGGCATGCACGATCGAGATCAACCGATGCAGAAAGCCCATCGGCAAGCAGGATCAGTACATAGCTGCGCTCGGCGGGATCCGTGACATCCGCTTTGGTCCCGGCGATGACGTAGTAGCCGAGGAACTGGTCCTCTCGTCAGCTGAGCGCCGGGCTCTCCAGCAGCAGATCATGCTCTTCTATACCGGCATCACCCGGAGTGCGGATCCGATCCTGGCCGAGCAGAACGCGAATATCGAAGGGACCCGGCCTCAGCTCGACCTCCTGCGCGACCTCGCGGGCTTTGCTGTCGAGCGACTGCGCAGCGGCGACGTGGACGCGATCGGGCCGGCCGTGCGTGAGAGCTGGGAGGCCAAGCGCAAGCTGGCGTCGGGGGTGTCGAACGACCAGGTTGACAGCGCGGTCAGCCTGGCGCTCGACGCGGGCGCGTCGGGCGCCAAGTTGACCGGCGCGGGCGGCGGGGGCTTCTTGCTTGTCATCTGCTCCATGGACCGGCAGCGGGCCGTGCGGGAGAACCTGGGCCACATGCAGGAATTGCCCGTGAAACTGGATCGCCTTGGCTCACGTGTGATGCTCAACGCGCTGCGCGACATCTGGGCCTGATGGACATTAGCGGGAGATTGGTCATGTATCTATTCTTGTTAAGAATTCAGATAGAGGTCTAGCATTGTCTTCAACCAAAGCGCTTACCAGGTTCATCGATCCTGACTACCCCGGATCCTTTACGCACCAGCTTCGACAGCGTCGCAACGAAGAATTCAAGCGTCGCTTTCCGAGCCTTCCGGATATGCGCGTCCTCGACCTGGGCGGGACCGCTGCTTCGTGGCGTGCCCTGGGCTTGCGTGCCGGCCAGATCACGCTTGTCAATCTCGATCCCGCAGACGATCCTGACGAGCCATGGATGGAAGTCGTGCGGGCAGATGCGTGCGCGGGCGGCTTCGGCCACTACGACCTGGTATTCAGCAATAGCCTGATGGAGCACGTGGGCGGTCATGCGCGACGCCAGGAGTTCGCTGACGTAGTCCGGGATTCTGCACCATCCTGGTGGATACAGACCCCGTATCGCTACTTCCCGGTCGAACCACACTGGATCTTTCCCGGATTTCAGTTCATGCCATTCCGGGCACGGCTCATGATATGCCGACACTGGAGTATCGGACATATGCCCGCCTGCAAGGACGTGGCAGAGGCGGCGGAGCTGGTCGCATCGGTAGAATTGCTTTCGGTCACCGAGATGAGCGCGTACTTTCCTGGCAGCGAGATTTGGTTTGAACGAATTGCCGGCATACCGAAATCCCTCGTTGCCATTAACGCTCCGGCATAGCGATGACGCTTTCTGCGTCGGCCGGCCTAGTCGTCGCAACTGCCATCGCCGCTGCGCCGAGGGGAGCGCGGGCGTCTGGCCCGGCGGCGAGGCGGCAAGGTGCGCGTAACGGGCCGAACATCGGCACCTTAAGTAACGGCGTCATCGCACGAGGCAACCAAGGGGTGCTCGAGTGGCTATAGGTCTCCTGTGGATGTATCAGGGCAGCGCCTTTGCGAGTCATGTGAGTTGCGGACGGTGGTCTAGCCGCCCGGTCCAACTGACCTCCGGAGCCTGAGGAGCTAGCGATGAGGGATCTGCTTGCGCGCGATCTTGGCTGCGCCAGGGCGGTTCTCGCCCCGATCCTGCGCGTAGCTGGGCACGAAGTCGGCGGAGAATGAGCGCGGCTCCCCGGCTGACTATCGGCCTGCCAGTCTATAACGGCGAGAACTTCCTGGCCCAGTCGCTCGATGCGCTACTTGGCCAGAGCTACGAGAACTTCGAGCTGATCATCTCGGACAATGCCTCGACGGACGGCACCGCCGATATTTGCCGCCGGTACGAGAAAATGGACTCCCGGATCCGCTACGTCCGCCAGTTGCGCAACATCGGCTGCGCCCCGAACCACAACTTCGTCATTAGGCAAGCCAGGGGGGAGCTTTTCAAGACGGCGTCGCACGATGATCTCTATGCCCGTGATCTGCTCAGGCTCTGTATTGATACGCTAGACGAGCATCCGGACGTGGTACTTGCCCATTCCTGGTCAGCAGTGATCGACGAGTCGGGCGTGGTGACGAATCTGGTCGACTACCCGGTTAACACGGCCGCTCCGCGGGCGCCCGAGCGATTTCGGAGCATGCTCTTCGACGGCTGGGGCGACGACGAAGGCGGTGTGATCAGGATAGACGTGCTGCGCCGGATAGCACTGCACGATAGCTACCACTTCGCCGACCGGACCTTCACTACGGAGATCGCCTTGCACGGGCCGTTCTACATGGTCCCCGACTGGCTGTATTTCCGGCGTCAGCACGCTGGGCAGGGCGGGGCTCGCTCGACCGTGCGTGCCCGGTGCGCCAACCTGGACCCTCGGCGTGCGAACCGGCTAAGGCACCCGGCAGCCCGGCTATACGCCGAATACTTCTGGGCTTATGTTGCGGCGATCCGGCGTGCTCCGCTGTCGCTGGCGGACCGGCAGGAATGCTACCGGCTGCTGGCGCGGTGGGCAGCGAGCCGGACCGTCCCGGTGGCCGGCCGGGTACTGTCGCGGAGTGGGCTGCGGACCGCGGAGCCGGGCTCTGCCGCGCCAGCCGGCGTCTCGGCCGACGCGGTCGTGGCCGGCCCGCCAGGGAAGTCTTCGTGAAGGTGAGCCCACGCAGAGCCAGGAGGGCGCAGACCGCCACGCCGCGGGTTGGCGTCTTCGGCAAGGTGGGCGCCGGCAATATCGGCAATGATGCCTCTATGGAGGCCATACTCGGCTATCTCCGGGCTGAGCATCCTGGCGCCACGGTAGACGCCATGTGCACGGGACCGGATGTGGTGCGGAGCAGGTACGGCATCGACGCCGTCTTCCTTTTCTGGCACCAGAAGTTCAGGCGCCAGGCATCCGGGGTGACGACGGCCTCACTCAAGGTACTGGGAAAAGGCGTCGACGTGATCAGGACGGCGTCCTGGGTCCGCAGTCATGACGTGGTCATCGTGCCCGGTGCTGGCGTCCTCGAGGCGAGCCTGCCGATGATCCCGCGCGGATTTCCGTATTCATTGTTCCTCCTCTGCGCGTCCGGGAGGATGTTCGGAACGAAAGTAGCCATGGTCAGCGTCGGGGCAGGCGCCGTCAACCAGCCGCTGACGAGATGGCTGTTCAATTCCGCGGCCCGGCTTGCCTTCTATCGTTCCTATCGTGACGCGGGGGCTCGTGCGGCCATGCTCAAGCGCGGGCTCGATACCAGCGGGGACAACGTCTATCCCGACCTGGCGTTCGCGCTTCCAGCGCCGCCCTGCGACGCTGGTGACGAGCAGACCGTCGCCGTGGGCGTCATGGCGTATTACGGCACCAACGATGAGCGCAAGCAGGCTGAAGTAATCTACTCGCGCTATGTCGACGGTATGAAGCTCTTTGTGCGGTGGCTCGTTGACAGCGGGCGCAAGGTCATTCTGATCGTGGGGGATACGAACGGCTCTGATGACGCCGTGGTGCAGCAGATTCTGACCGACCTGCGGGCATACCGGCCAGATCTCGACCCGTCAGTTGTCGTCGCTGCGGCCGTTTCATCTTATGCCGATGTCATGCGGGTGCTGCAGCCGGCTGGCAGCGTAGTCGCGATCCGTTATCACAACATCCTGTGCGCGCTCAAGCTCTCCAAGCCCACGATATCAATCGGCTACTCTCCGAAACATGATGTCCTCATGACGGAGATGGGACTCTCCGAGTTCTGTCAGTCCGTCAGCACGCTGGACATCAGCGAGCTGACGAAGTTGTTCACGGAACTGGAGCACCGGTCCGGGCAGCTGCGGCAAGAGATTATGGAGCGCAATGCAGCGAAGGCGCGGCTCATCGACGACCTGTTCGAAGAGTTGTCCGCAACGCTGTTCCCGCCAGCCGAGCCTGCGTATGCGCGGAGCGGCACTAGCCCGGCTCAATGAAGCTTGCGCAAGGAGCGATGGTGTGAACGACCAGTCCAGTGGTAAAGGCGGAATTCCCGAAGCTGGCGTCAGCGATGTAGCGCAATATTACAAGAGAGATTTCTGGGGCAAGGAAAATCTCAAATTCGGTCGGCCGTGGTATCGTGTCGAGAAATCAGCGCAAGTAATAAACAAGCTCACCCAGGGCAGGGAGTGCGTTCTCCTCGATGTCGGCTGCGGGCCGGCGGCTTTGAGCAAGATCCTTCCGTCCAACATAGAGTATTACGGAATCGATATTGCCATCCGGGACCGAGCTGCCAATCTCATTGAAGCTGACTTGCTTGAATCACGGATCGAGTTCAATGATAAGAAATTTGACCTCGTCATCGCGCAAGGATTTTTCGAGTACATGGGCGAAGTCCAGTCTCAGAAATTCCGTGAAATAGCGCAGCTGCTTAAAGAGGATGGCAAGTTTATCGTTACTTATACCAATTTCAGTCATCGCAAGAAGCACATTTATGCCGCCTTCAGCAACGTTCAGTCTTTCGATGACTTCCGGCAAGACCTGGCGCGACACTTCACGGTGGAGAGATTCTTTCCGGCTTCGCACAACTGGAAGCACAGTCAGCCGGACAAGAGGCTGGTTAAGGCTGCCAATATGTATATAAATGCTAATATTCCGCTGATCAGCCGCATGCTGGCTGTCGACTACTTCTTCATCTGCTCAGCCCGTGAACCAGGCGGTTCAGGCGCCTGGGCTTAGCTGCACGGGCGATGGGGGCAGCCTGCGGGCCGACGGCCTGAACTGCTCAAGCCGACCACCGGCGAGGTTAAAGCGCCCTCCTGCGACGCTGTCAGCAGCATCCCGTCAGCGGCCAGCGGAGCACGTCGCCCGTTTCTCTTTTTTCACGGGAAGAACACCAGGAACGCACTGGAGTTGACGGCCGGGGGCGGCGAAGTGGGCGTCGGGCTCGGACTAGGACTAGGACTAGGACTAGGACTAGGACTTGAGGTGACAATTCCAGGGGTGACCTCGACATCTACCCAGAAGTTCTCCCCGTTGCCGCCGGTCCCGTAGCCCAGTGGGTAGGCCCAGGAGCCTGCGTAGGTGCCCTGGCCGGGGCTCGTGGCGGCGGCCGTTCCGGGCGCGGTGACCGGGCCGGTGGTGATGCCGTTGGCGGCGGGGCCGCCGCTACCCCAGTACCCGGTTGTAGCCGAGAACCACTTGGACCCGCCCCCGTAGTACACCGCTACCTTGTAGTCTCCGGCGGGCAGCGTTACGCCGTTGTAGGCACAGGCCACCCACCCGCTGCCCGCACCCCCCGACCAGGACGGCGAGGTGTTATCTGTGCCCGTGACCACCGTCTGCGTGGCCACATTCCAGATTCCGCACTGGGCCGGCAGCGCGGCTGCGCCGGCCGCAGAGTAGAACCAGATGTTGTCCAGGGTGCAGGTCTCCGACAGGAGGAACTCCGTCGCCAGCGTGTAGCCCAGGGTCTCCCCTGTAGCGGCACCCGGCAGGGTAGGGTAACTCGGCCACAGCCGGTAGGAAGTCCCGGCGGGCGCGGTTATGCCCAGCTGAACATCCATCCAGAAGTTTCCCGATTCGGACCCAACGGACGGCATGTTCACGGCGGGATCGGTCCCGGCGACACTGAACGCCCCCTGCGGCATGTAATACGGTGCGGGCAGGGAGCCGGTCTGGTCGGAGAACGCGGTCAGCGGCCCGTTGACGATCCCGGCGCTGAATGGGTCACCGGCGCCGAACTGGTTATCCGTGCCGGGGAAGCTGCCCGAGAATCCCGTGCAGGCGTTATAGCAGGCGCCGACCGCCAGCGGCACGGGTGCGGGCAGCGGTATGTAGTTCCACTGTCCCGCGGTCAGCGTGCCCGAGGTCACCGTGGCGGCCGGGATCAGCGCGCCGAGGGTAGAACTGTAGACGGACCACAGCGCGAATTTCTGCGCCGCGGTGGACTGACCGGAGGAGCACACCCACCACCAGTAGCCCTCGAACCACGTGCCGCCGGTGGTGACCTCGAACACGACGCCGGCCAGGAACGGCCCGGAATAGGACACCGGGCTCGTCGGCCCGCTCGATGACGGGTACAGCCGGTAGGTGCCCATCAACTGAATCCGTTCACGAATGCGGCAAGCAGCCAGGTGCCCTTCGCCGCGTTGTAGATAAAGCCGAGCAGGTCAGTGTGGCCTGCCGCGGTGCTGAGGGTGGGCTGCGGCAGCCCGGCGGAAAACTCGTAGGCGCTGCCCCAGGTGATCGTGGACGACCCGCTAGTGCCCTGCGTGACCTGAAAGATGATCTGCTGTCCGTCCGTCGGACTGGTTGGGTTGCCCATGGTGCGGTTCGCGGCGATGGTCACCCGGAAGTCGTTGCCGAGGGAGGCGTTGACGGTAATCGTCGCCGCGTCGGTGAGGACCACCACTGCCGGGGCCACTGCTCCCGGTTCCACGGTCGTGGAACTCAAAGCCGGGGTGGCGAAGACCTCGGTTAGCACGGCGCCCCCTGCGGCGCCGGCGGCAGCCACTCCGACGGCCTTCCCGAGGATCTTCCTCCGGCTTAGTGCCCGCTCAGGATCCTTCACGTCGGTCCCGCGGGCATCAGCACCTGCACCACGTGAGAACGCTCGCCGACCATGGGGGGATTGCCTGCCCAATGGTGCCTCGCCTCCCCTCGCAGGGGCGCGAACTCAACCCCCGCGGATATAAGACGCTTATGAAGGACATCCGGTTCACACGTCATCCGCATAATGCGGAGCCGCAGGTCTGGCACAGCGAGCTCTGGTTCATTAAAAGCCTTTCCAGCTGCCGCAGAAACCAGCTGCTTTCGCGGCGGCGACGTCGGCGGCGACGGACCCATGATCATAAATGCTCACGTCATCGGGGGTGTAGAGCCAGTGGCCATCAACGTCGTTGAACACGTACTCGGCAGTGGCGTGCCCCGGCACCGCTCCCGCGCTGGTCTCGGTGACGATGGCCGCATCACCAAATACAGTTACGGACTTGATGACCCCGGCCTGGCCGGCGCCGGCGGATGGGCAGCCCTCATGCACTCCCATCCAGGTGGCCCATGGAACCTGGTGCTTCGCGGCTGGCGAGAGCAGATCCCAGGACGCCGCGAACTTCCTCGCCGAGTACAAGCCGGAGAACTGCATGGCAGCCACGCGAGCGCTGGCCTGCAAGGCGCGATCGGCCGGGGTGACCGGCGCTGCCGCAGGCGCCGTTGTGGCCTGAGCGGGCGCTGATGGGCTGGGGGAAAGCGACCCGGAGGCAGGGCCGCTGCAGCCGACGAGGCCAGCGGCAGCAAGGCCGAACAGCAGGCCCTTCGAGAGACGCATCGTGATGGTAGTCCTTTCGCTGAACCGGCGGACGTTCGCACCGATGTCGCCAGGCACGCCGGCGCCGAGCACCGGACGGCGCCCCAGGCTGGCTCAGGTCGGCGTGACCTCGACATCGATCCAGCGGTTCTCGCCGTCGTCATCGGAGTCAAACGTGTCCGGATAGGCGAAAGGCCCGTTCTGATACGTGGAGTTGCCAGTGACGGTCTGGCCTGTATCCGGTCCCGAGCCTGAGATGCAGCTCGCCGCGTTAGCAACGTTGGGCGAACTCAGCGGTCCGGCCGTGATCCCGTTCGCTCCTGGGCCGCTGCTGAAGTACTTCACGTCCTCCTGATAGAAAGTCTTGCCGCCACCGTAGTAGACGCTCGTCTTATAGTTGCCGGCCGGGAGCGTGACGCCGCTGTAGGAGCAGGAAACCCAGCCGCTGCCCGCAGCTCCCGACCAGGACGGCGAGGTATTATTCGTGCCTGCGACCACGGTCTGCGTGGCCACATTCCAGATCGCGCACTGGGACGGCAGGACGCTCACGCCTGACGGGCTGTAGAACCAGATCTTGTCCAGGGTGCAGGACTCTGACAGCAGGAACTGGGTGCCCGAAGTCTGCTGTCCGGTGTCGTTCGAGACCGACCCTGGAGGAGTGACGGGGTAGCTCGGCCACAGGCGGAAGGACGTGCCCGCCGGGGCCTGCGAGCTCACCTGAACATCGATCCAGAAGTTCGCCGAGTCGGACCCCACAGACGGCATGTACACCGTGGGATCGGTCCCGGCGACACTGAACGCCCCCTGCGGCATGCTGAAAGGCGCGGGCAGGGACCCGGACTGGTCAGAGAACGCGGTCAGCGGCCCGCTGACGATCCCGGCGCTGTACGGGTCACCGGCGCCGAACTGGTTGTTAGTGTCGGGGAAGCTGCCGGTGAAGCCCGTGCAGGCGTTATAGCAGGCGCCGATGGCCAGCGGCACCGGAGCGGGCAGCGGCACGTAGTTCCACTGCCCGGCGGTCAGCGTGCCCGAGGTCACCGTGGCGACCGGGATCAGCGCGCCGACTCCTGGGCTGTAGACGGACCACAGCGCGAATTTCTGCGCCGCGGTGGACTGACCGGAGGGGCACACCCACCACCAGTAGCCCTCGAACCACGTGCCGCCGGTGGTGACCTCGAACACGACACCGGCCAGGAACGGCCCGGAATAGGACACCGGGCTCGACGGCCCGCTCGCCGACGGGTACAGCCGGTAAGTGCCCGCCGGCTCAGTGGAGGTCGGAGTGGGGGTGGGCGTCGGAGTCGGAGTCGGAGTCGGAGTCGGGCTGGTGGTCATGGTCGGCGTGCTGAACCCCTGCACGAACGCGACGAGCAGCCAGCTGCTCTTGGCCGCGTTGTAGATGAAGCCGAGCAGGTCAGTCTGGCCCGCCGCGGTGCTAAGGGTGGGCTGCGGCAGCCCGGCAGAGAACTCGTAGGCACTGCCCCAGGTGATCGTGGACGACCCGCCGGTGCCCTGCGTCACCTGGAATGTGATCTTCTGCCCGTCCGTCGGGTTGGTCGGGTTGCCCATGGTGCGGCTAGCCGCGATGGTCACCCGGAAGTCGTTGCCCAGTGAGGCGTCGACGGCGATCGTCGCGGCGTCGGTGAGCGCGACCACAGCGGGTGCCACGGCCGCCGACTCGACGGTGGTTCCGCCGGCGGCCGACGCCGGGGCGGCGAAGACCTCAGTCAGCACGGCGCCCCCTGCGGCGCCGGCAGCAGCCACTCCGACGGCCTTCCCGAAGATCTTCCTGCGGCTCAGTGTCCGCTCGGGATCCTTCGCGCCCGTCCCGCCGGGATCAGAGCCCGTGTCGCCTGAACTCAACGCTCGCCGACGAGGCGGGAATTGCCTGTCCAATGGTGTCTCCCCTATCAGCGGAGCGCTCGGAAGATGATGCTGCTGGAAGCAGAGGCGGCCCGGCTAGTCCTCCTGGACAATAAGACGCCCATGCCACGAACCCGGTTTACACGCCGTTGTACGCACTGCCGGCGTCTTGCCCAAACGGGCCGGTGCAGAAGCCGCTCTGGCGCTCGCCGACAGAGCGGCACTCGTCGCCGTGCGATTTCTTTCCCGTCCAGTCGGCCCAGCTGACGGGGTTGTCCCCGTTGCCCTGGTTCCATGCGTAGAAGCGTGATGGGCCGTTGTAGGTGTTATGTGACCAGATGTCGTTCTGGAAGAACATCAGTTGGGTAGGAGTGACCCAACCAGGGGTCTTGCCGTGAGGCGAGCCGTATTCACTGAATATGCCGCCCGCCCCGCAGTCTGGCCAATAAGCTTCGCTGCAGTCGGTGATATGGGCGGGGTTGAAGTCAACAGTGTTGTCGGTGATAGTCACGTTCTCGGTTTTCCACTGGCAGCCGTCCCACCAGTCCCGGGCGGGAGCGCCGGTCTTGTTGCCGGTATAGGTGGTGGTGCTGACGGATGCTGACGGAAGGTGGGCAGCGCACGATGAGAGCGTGAAGGGCCCGGCGGGACCGCCGACGAGGGTGCAGGCTCCGTCTGATCCGTCTGAGCAGTAGCGGTTAGAGTTCTGCCACAAGAAAATGCTCCCGCCATTGTCGATCAGGGTGTTGCCGCTGATCAGGGACTGGGTGGGGTAGGAGGCCTGGGCGACGCAGGCGGCTTCCGCACAGGCCGGAACGCCGCCGAAAGTGGTGTCGCTGCCACTTTCGCTGATGTAGATGGCCGGCTGGGGGAATCCGGGGTTGCCCAGCCCGTCGGTCAAGTCGTTGACGGCCAGGTAATTGCCGCTAATGGAGAAATTGTAGGAGATCTCCTCGACGATCGCCGGGCCCTCGTTGCCGGTGATGATGTTGGCTGTCCACGTCGTGTTGGCGTTGTCGGTGTCGGCCCAGCCGCCGGGGCCCCAGTTTCCGTGGATGTAGTTGCCGGTTATGGTCACCCCGTTGGTCTGCCAGAGCTTGAACCCGCCCTGGTCGCCGTCGGGCTGGACCGTGCCGCAGTGCCGGTTGCGATCCGTGGCGGGTACCGGGTCGTGGCCAGACCAGCCGATGGCCGGGTTGCTGAGCAGGCCCGAGTAGTCACAGGTGTCGTTGTCGCTGATCTCGTTGCCCGCGACGGTCACGTCGTAGGGGCCGCGAGTCAGTGAGTCCTTTCCCCACGAATTGGTGTCCTCGGACTGGAACCCGTACTGCCCGTTCAAGGTCAGGCAATTGTCCCGCAGCACGTTCCCGGCCCCGGCGATCACCCCGGCACCGGGTACGTTGCGGGTAACAGTGTCGTACTTGAGAGTCCACCCGGTATTGGAATCCTGATTCACCGCACCTGCGCTGGTGCCCGGCGTGTATTCCTCGATCGTCAGGTACTCGATCGTCACTCCCGGCTGGTTCCCGTTCGTCGAGTTCGAGTCGATCGCCCATGGCCTTGATAGAGAATAATCACCGGAAAGCACGGCAGACCTGCCGCGGGCAAGCCCGCCGACAAAGGCGTCGTTCACGTCTGCCATGAAACTGCCGACGTGCGTCCCGGGCATCAGGTAGTAGACCGTGTCCGGGTTGAGCTGGTATGAGGCATAGTCCTTGGTGCCCGCCGCCAGGACGACCCCAGCAGTATCAGCGGGGAAATCCGAGGCTGGCGTGCCATAGGTCGGCAGCCCGGCAGTGCCGCTCGAGTAAGGCCCAGCGGCGGCGTCGTAGCTAAAAGGCGAGTTGAGCATAGGCTGGCCGCACACTCGTGTTCCCGTCCTGGGGTCACCGCTGGCATGAGGGCCATGGAGCAGCAGATGAATGCCAGTCAGCGCAGTGACTGGCACGACACAGGCAGCAGCCACCAAGGCCAGCCAGCGCCGGCTCCGGCGTGAAGTAGTGCTGAGCACAGGATTCGGAGATCGCATCAATGAGCCGTCCAGCG
>Ga0181536_10001549_pt1 | contig 26979 bp, 37 predicted proteins | sample PEATcosm2014_Bin_41_FD_121105 | JGI IMG/M metagenome (GOLD analysis project Ga0181536, IMG submission 121105) | Peatland microbial communities from MTU Mesocosm Facility, Houghton, MI, USA - PEATcosm2014_Bin17_60_metaG | ecosystem: Environmental > Terrestrial > Soil > Wetlands > Peat | place...
CGTCCGGGTGACACGAGCACGATTGGATTCGCCGAATCGCTGTGGCATCCGAGGCTTTGAGCATGATAGATAGGAAGGATGCCGCAGGATCATTACCTTCCCCAATTCTACCAGAAGCGGTGGGCCGTAAAGGGTAAGCAGTTATTCGTTTATCAACGCCCCAATGACCGTGTGGTCGTCGCCAGGAAACCACCCAGAGCTACGGGCTGGAAGGACGACCTCTACACCACGCATGGTGTACCGGCTGAGCGAACCACTGAACTCGAAGACACATTTTGGCGGCTGATCGATCAATGGGGTTCTAATTCACTCACAATTCTTGAATCCAGCGATCCAGAACAAGCGACCAACCTTGACCGGGCACGATGGGTGACCTTCATGATGTCACTTGTTTTCCGAAACCCGCAGCAAGTAGACCGAATCAATAAAGCGGCAGAATCGCATTACGCCACCGGTTTTGCAGGTTTTGCATCACGCTACGATGAATTGCGACAGGCTCACGAACCCGATACCTATGATGAGTTCATGGCGCTGTTTCAGAAGCCAGGTATATCGGAGCTTGGCGGCAAGATTTTGCGTGCCTTCACTCTCAACCGACCAATCAGAGAATACCTCGCCAATATGGCTTGGTACGTGGTCATAGATAGCCCCATCCCACTGCTCACGTCGGATAATCCGGTGATCCGCTACAAGGGTCTAAAAGACTCGGACGGACTATGGATGCTCCCCATCGGGCCGAACCAATTTTTTGTTGCCTTCAATCGAGGCGAGATCGACATGCAGGGATGGATCAGTCACTCCATCTCTGACGGTCATTTTATTGAATCTATGAACAAGTATGTTGTTCAGCACGCCATCAAATATGTGTACGGCATAGACGATACGCAGGTGGATTTCGTAGAACGGTATTTACCGACGGAGCCGTTGCCTTTGGAACAATTCTTGTAACGAAGTTTACATTTCATATGCGGAACGGGGCACTCGCAAGTTTGGTAACGTAGCGGCAATTTATCCAATGGTCTTAGGGGGATTGTTCCCCCTCCAACTTCATCCTGCGGATCATCGTGGAGGAAGACTCCAGGCTGGTTCGCACCCTGAACGCCAACTATGCCGGTGCGGCGGCTGACGGTGGTCGGGAACCCGCCGAACGGGATGCCCTGTTCTTATGATGTCCTTGGCTGACGCTACCCGACCTGCCATGGCCTCGGGCTGGCGGCATGGATGCCACAAGAAGGTTCATGGCTGAACCCCAGAACGCCATGATCGCCACCCGATGGAAGGTCGATCTGCTGGCGATAGGCTGATGGCGGATGCATGTCAGAAGCGGCAGCCTCTCCAAGTCCACTGGCTGCTGCCAATCTAGCCTAACGCTTGTCCGGCAGCAGTTCCCTGGTCCATAGTTCACCCCAGGGCGGCGGGCGACGCCGGTTCAATGAGAGGCCGCTCCATGTCAGAGAGGATAGGAAGGGGTGACTGACGAAGCTCAACTGCCGGTAATTGCACCGACCGGGAATGTGGTTCTATCAACAGAACCTTCGGGGAGTCTGGTGGCCCGTGGACTGGCAGCTATTGAAACTAGACAAACGGAATTACGCTCTCGGAACACTGAGAGTGATGCAGAGAAATTGGTTGACGATGCCTACGATGCCCTTAAACACGGCGCAATCGCCGAAGCTGTGAATCTTGTGCGAACTGCCGCAAAGCGGAAACACGTCCGTGCCCATAAACTTCTTGGTACTATTTATTCGGCCGTTGCAGATGTGATTGGAGACCAAATAAATCGTGATCCTCTAGCATATGCATGGTACGCTTGCTCGATCATGAGTCTACAAGAGATCAACGGTTCTTTGAATCTCTTTCCTCCAGTCAGGTCAACTGAATTTGATGAGATATTTCAATCGAGCGGATTATACGAGTTACGAAGTGAAGTTGACTTCACTAATTATCGCAATTGGCGTCAATGGCTTAGCAAATTTATGGCTCCCGAACATATTTCTCAGGCACGAATACTTTATCGTGATCGAAAGTCTGATTTCATAGCCCGGTATGTTGAAGCAGCCGAAGACGGACATGCAGAATCACAATTCCGGCTTGGCCGGGCTTATGACTGGGGCCAGGGCGTCCCTAAGGATAGAAAATTAGCATTTGAATGGTGGCACAAAGCGGCGATGCAAGGTTGTGCTGCCGCTCAATGGGACCTCATGCTTAAGTATAATTATGAACGGGCCGACCCCGTAAAGGCGCTTGCGTGGTATACTATTTACTGGGAGTCTGGCTTCACTGTTGGACCTGGAAAAAAAAGGTATGAAACAGAAGGTATTATTTGGGGCTATCCAGCCGTGTGGGAGCACGGTGGTGGAGTGCCTTTGACTGAGGCGGAAATTTCCAAGGCCAAGCTCTTTGCTCAGGAGTGGATCGAAAAACATGCTCCCTGAAGAGATAGAACTTAGCCGCCTTGAGGCTGAGCAAGCCGCCGTTAAAGAGGAAGTCGCTTCGGCTGAACTCGATTTGGAGACAACAAGGACCGAGACAGCGCAATTCCAACAGCGTTATTATCAGACCATTGGGAGGTTATATGCACAGTTAGATGATCTTGACGCAAAGATTGCAAAAGCTCTTTCTGAGCAATCTCCTTCTGATAACACCCTCAACGCACGATCACAGTCTGCCAAGCGGCAGGCAGAGCAATCCGCTGAAGAAGCTGGCTTGATTGAAGCGCAGCCCAAACTACCACCGAGTATTTCTCCCGACCTCAAGCGGGCATACTACCAAGCTGCCAAATTGATGCATCCAGACCTGGCGCTCACAGAACACGAACGCCAGCGCCGTAATGCGCTCATGGCATCAGCGAACCTCGCATACAAGTGTGGGGATCAAAGCGCCATCGAAAAACTGATTCAAGAATTTGGGGAAGACCCGGAGGCGATTGTCGGAGAAGATGTAGCATCACGACTCGTGAAGACCATACGGCGGATCGCACAATTGCGTCGGAGATTAAGAGAGTTACAAATCGAGATGGAAAATCTCCAAAAGACCACCATTTCTATTCTAAGGAAAAAAGCCGAAGAGGCAGAAGCAATTGGTGATACCCCACTTGACGACTTAGCAAAAGCACTGCTGCAACAAATATCTGACCGTACCGTCCGATTGGAGGATATACGGTTGAGGAAAGGTCGAGTCTCGACCTAACAAGTCTCTTCTCGATTCTGAGAGTTCGCTGTTCGGTCGATAGATGATCCGCCATCGGTGGTTTGTGTCGTAGCGAAGCGCCGTGCTCTACCGTCCCCTCCACCCCTCAACCCACCATTGGACAGGTTCCTGATCGTCGGTTTGCTGGTCGGTCTTCTTCGTGCCGATCTCGGCTGAGGCCAGGGGTTTCCCCGATGGCCCAATCGGTTCTCCGACCGGCTGCACCATCGCCGCTTTTCGAGGTCTACCCACCGGCCTGCGACCGGTCGGGGCGGTGGCATCCCGATTTGGCGGCGCTCTGCCGTCCTGCAATATTCGAGGCTCGTTCGATACCTTGATCGGTTCCTTGACCGCCACCTTCCTTGGTCTCCCAACGGGCCTCCGAATGATCGGAACAGCGGCATCTCGGGCGGTCGCCATGACGGTCTCCTCCACCGCCATCGCCGGTAATGGCACATCATCGGCTTCCTGTCCCGCCAGGCGGTCGGCAGCCCGTATCGTCTGGAGGTCGTGATTGGCGGTAGCCAGCTTTTCTCGAAAGTCTCGGATCGTCGCCTCGGCACCCCGCAGCATTCCTTTGGTGCGCCTACGGGTCGTACGTTCGGCTGCCAACGCTGTTTCAGCGGCTCTCATGGCCCGCTCAGCAGTATCCTTTGCCGCAGCCGCTGAGTACGTGGCAGCAATAGCGGTATTTTTCTCCTGACGAACATGGTGCAGATCAAGGAACCAATAAACCATAGGCTTGCGCCTTAGCCTGTCTTTTCCTTTGAATGCGCTCACCGATTTTGATGATTCCAACACCTGGGAGCATCAAAATCATCGTCGTAAAGGAACTCACGAGCGCATTGAAGTTACCTCGATCTGGAACGAAGAACTCCCAACCGTGAAAATATAATGTGGAAACGTAACCGACGATTATCATCAGCCAGATCAGCCCGACATAAGACTTCCCCAACCAGGCAAGCGAATGATTTGATGGCATAGTGTCACGTTCACATAGGGTGCCTAGGTACACGCCAAACAGACGTGTGCCATAGATCAAGACTATACCAATGACGAACCCTCCAACGCCCCACCATTCGCTGTGCAATGCCGATGCGAGCATGGCGATGGGGACAACTCCTACTCCTGCCATGACTAATCCGATAAACAGTCCCCAAAATCCCCAATATAGATAAGACACAACAACGCCAGTGAACCAAAGAGTGGCACCAAACACATAAGACGCAACTATAAATCCCACGCTGGCATAGAATCTTGTGAACCGAAAGAAGGACAAAGGAAGAAACAGATTGAGACAAACACAAAACAATACGACAGCAGCGAGCGACAAGATGGGTATTATCTGATTGGCAAAGGACACCGAACCATAGATAACCATGAATGGAAGCGCCATAAGCCCGAGAAAGAACAATCCGCCAAACACGACATTCATTGATGATTTAAGCGAATTGCCCATGTCCCCCACCTTTTGGCTTTAGGTCATGTAGATATGGTCATTGCGTGTTCGACCATGTTTTTCGCCGCTTCATATGCCTGCTCTGCTTCCGCTTTGGTATTATAGGTCATAGTGATGCATAGTGTGTCGCTCACGCCAGGAGCGGCTTGAACCGTAAAGCTAAAGCGTCCTGGACCTCCGCCCATCATTGGCGTGGTTTCCTGTATCGGAGTGACTAGGTAGTGCATGGTTCCCTCCAACATCCTGATGGACAGTTATGGACTCGGCACGGCGACTCCAAACCAAGCGCAGAGCTTGCCAAATTCAAGGCGAGAACGCAAGCGGAACCGAACATAGCAAAAGGTCTTTGCTGCCAGCACACCGCTCCAATCCCATTGAGCGCCAGTGCTATATTGACACGCTAACGCTCGGGGGGTTGTGTTCGGACCAGCGGTGCTGCGACAGCGGCGACTCCATACGCTTCAGCGACATATAGGAACCAAGTGCATGTGGAATTTCATCGGGAATCTCCCTCAGAGCAGCCTAGATTCTTGGTTTAGATGGCTTACAATTTGTGCCATCAGCCTCCCTGTTTTTGGTGCAATTACCGGCGGACTGTGTGGGTGGGGTGCATTCAACATTAGCACCCGAATGGGAGATTTACAGACCGAGGAGATAAGGAATGCCGAGAGAATCATTTCCCGTCAAAGTGACGAAATCGAAGCCATCAAACCTTGGCATCTATCAGATGATCAGCAGAAAAGAGTAAAAGAGGAACTTCACTCCCTCGTGCCAAAAAAGATCGCATTCATTTATCGTCTTATGGATGGTGATGGGAAGGACTTTGCAGAGCAACTCGCAACGATATTCAAAGCGTCCGGTTGGGAGGTTGGCGGCATTGGTGGAAACTCCCTCAATGATTTGCCAAACAAGGTGACTGTCGCAATAAATAGTCGGAGCGGCATCGAGTTGATGACGATTGCAGATCGCCTTTGCGACAGCCTTAATCGAGTTGGGATACCTTGTGGCGGTGAATTGAAGCCGGACACTATCGGGGGTCCGCTAGAAATCGGCATCGTCTATATCGTAATTGGTAGGAAGCAGCGGAACGCTGAGAAGTAGGACAGGACATCAATTAAATATTGCTACCCGAGCTAGTCGCCTCGGAAGGATCAAAGTGAGATAGCTCCGTCAGGAAGGTGTGCCTAGCTGCGCCCATCTCCGGTTTCAAACGCAATACAATCATAAAATAATTCATCGGGTGGTCGAGTGGATAAATGGGGTCATACGAACCTGTATCCACTAACACCAAATCACCAGAGCGAGGTGGAAGCAGAACGGAATGTCCACTTGGCAACTTAATCTTCCACTTGCTTAGCGTGTCTTGGGCGAGTTCCGTCATGATGGAGCCGCACTTGGAAATCCTGGCTGGTCCGCCTTCTAACGCTAAGCTCACATCAAAATAGAGGGTTTTCCTTTCCGACCTGGACTCCAACAAGTTATGCAGGAAATCATTTTCTGCTGCGCCATGAACAAGGCCAACAATCAGCGGTTGGCCTGATCGCTCGCCGCTCCTGGTAGGTAGCACAGGGCGGGTCATATATTCGCAGGCGTACTGAAACGCCTCGGCGGTCCCTTTGAAGTATAGGATTTTGGGGACCGTAGGTCTTTTGCGCCGAAAAAACCCGAACACGATGCCCCCCTTGTGCCCTCTGATGTTAGATGATTCATTACATAGCGACCTTATGTCCGTGGTGCGAGCATCCCCGACGTACTTGGCGCTACCGTCCCCGATTTCTTCATAACCACGAAACCAGCCGCCGCCAAGTGCCTTACCAGCCCGTCAGCCGTGATCTGCGTCATCATCGTATCGGCGTGATGGCCCCGCCCCTTGTGGTCATAGAGAAGGGCACGAGACAGAGCGGCGGCTATTTCGTCTGGCGTAGCCGGTCTGAGGGCGACGGGATCAGGCATGATCCATCGCACACTTCAACCTGCTGGCCGACGCCGCCGAGATTCCTGCCATCCTGGCGACCTGTCTCACGCCCTTGCCGGTAGCCAATAGCTCCCTGGCCCGTTCCACCTTACCGGTTGGGATCGGCGGTCGGCCAAACCGGACGGAAGCGCCACGTGCCGCAGCTTGTCCCCGCAAAATCTTGTCCCGCCTGGATTGCCGCAGGTGGAAGGCCATCATCGCCGCCAGGTCGAACAAGGCCAGGCCGTTCGAGGTGGTGGTGTCTATTTCACGGTCATGCAGGTACAGACCGACGCCAGCCACCCGGCACATCTCCATGAACCCGACCAACTCGACCAGAGACCGCCCAACACGGTCTACTGACCACAGGAGCACCCTCTGGACACCGCCACCCTTGATCATGTCCGGCATGGCATCTTCACCTGGACGGCGCTCCCGCCCCTTCTTCATCGGTATGGGACGGTCGCTGAAGACGTTGGTCACAGTCCACCCATGGTCGGCAGCGACAAGTTTCAGACCTTCGATTTGATCCTCAAAGGATGTGGCACAATCAGGGCTGGTTCGAGCATAGATAATTACGTTGATGGACATGAAGGAATGATACCATAATTCGTCTTATTTGCAACTGAATTATGGCATTTTTTGACGCATTATCAAAATGTTGCAGCCGATCTGCCAATCACCAGCTTTCATCCCAATCCCACCAACAGCATTTGTCGGTGAGTTGTTTGTTTCGTTCGAGATGTCGAAGGCGGCGCTCAATGAATGTTTTGGGGAACGGTGTTTCTGAGTCATCTGGGCTGACCGTCCCATCGGTGATGTCAGCGACCAATGGAATGGCACGTGCGTCAGCGAAAAATAGGTGGATGACCCAATCACCATCGTCGTTGGTATCGATATGGTCGAAAAACTGGCGATGCTCATCAATCAATCCAAGACGGATGGCGCTTCTATGACACCGAATAATTAGACTCTCCCCGGCGACAGCATGCTCAAGGCGCTGGCGCTCGGTGTCTGATGCATCTTGAGGGAGTTGGAGGAATTCCGAACGGGCATTGCTGCGGGGAAATTTAATGGCGATGTGGTTTCTCAATAGGGTGTCGGCCAGGCCGGATATGTCATGGGTCATGCATCTATTTATCCAATGGCCCTGAAACCGGTGTTCCAAAACTATATTTTCCGATGTTCTGAGTCGGTCGGCGGACGTTTCATGGCCCAACGGTGCCGAAGACCTCCCAGAGCCGTCAGGGACGCTCTGGGAGGCGTTTGGCGAAAACGGGCTGGCTTTGGCTGTGAAGGGGTCTTCGGCTTATTGGCACCGCCTGCGTACCGTCCGATGGCCATCCTATCGTGAGAAGCTGCCGTCATGAACCCAAATGACATTATATATAAGGGGGATCAGTCCCGCCCAAAACCCTTGGGAAGGTCGGCGTCAGCCAGCGTCTCGACCAATTTCCGCAATTCCAGAATGGCATCCAGCTTCTCGCAATAGACGCTTTCGGCAAGGCTGTCCGGTAGGTTCTCACGTGCCTCCTGATAGTCGTCCAAGAGGCTAAGAAGCTCTCCAACCGCATCATCCCATCGTTGAGGCTTGGTGCGCCGGTCGATGGGCCTGCGTGGCCTGGGAGCCGCAGGGATACCGGCTTTGAGGCGCTGGATGTAGGCCCGTTGGCGCTCGGCGCTGGTCAATGCCATGGTCAAATTTCTTGTTCGTTAGTGACGGCGCACAATAGCGTTTTGGCGAGACCGATGGCAATCCAATCCTTGGGCCGCTCGCAACGGGAACCATGTTGAGCGGAGCCACCGCCCTGGTGATATCCATGAGTTGTCAAGCCTGACCGGCATGCATGAATCAGTGGGAGAGAGCGCCAAACAGCGCCAGGACGATCACCACGGCGATCAGCCACAGCACGACGGACAGACAGCCGCCGAGAAATCGAGCGAACGCTGGAAAGATCAGGCACAGCAGAATGAGTGTGAGCAGGAGATGCAAGATCGGCCCTCACGTATCATCGTTGGTGAGATCATCGGCGGCGAGTTCAGCATTCAGTGATTCCAGAAAATCCTCAAGCTGCTCTGGCGTAATGCCGAAATTCCTGGTGCCATCGGCTACTGGCTTCACCGTCGCCATCTCAACAAACAAAGCTCTCTGGCGTTTGATGCACTTTAGACCAGCTTTGATTTCGGCAAGGCGTTCTCTGAACATCGGCATGTTCTATCTCCATCTTTGGGCATCCAATCGTAGCACGATTTTGCGATCTTGTCGCTCGAAATCAGAAGAACGCCTGTTTCCGGCGATTTACGACTCACACGCCACGGCGAAAGCCATAATAAATTTTGTATAGAAAATATTTTATCGGTACAGCGCTCATGATCATCTCTTCCTACCTCACTCGGCTGCCTCCATTCGAATGGTGGCATTGTCATTGATCGCCATGGTCTACCCGCTATTCTCGGCCACAATGCGCTCCCTGATCAAATTCCTGTATTTAGTGTGTGTGAGAAACGATTTGCCACCATTGATGGCGATTGTGTACACGCCAAGACTTCTGGCCAACATCTGGGTGGAAAGCTGGCGAGAGTACAACCCGGATTTTGATATCTTGTTGGATGACGTTCATACCTCACACTTGATTGTCACCTATAAGGATTTTGACGGTTGGACGCAAATCAATGTTTTCCCTGACCGGTACGAGTTAATCAAGGTTGATGTGATTTCCGGTCTATATGATAGTAGCGATACCCTTTTTGCGGCTGTTGTTGCCACGGCTCCAAGCCCCTCCGAGGCGGTCGACTCGGGTCATGTGGCCGAAGGGATTCCATTAATAACGAAAAACCCATCCAGTGTGCCTCTGAGCGTCCCGCAAAGGTGACCCGCAAGCGTGGCCGTCCAGATGGTTTTAAGGCCAAAGGCCACTTGACTATGGGGAAATCGGCGAAAACGAATAATCGTATAATACGAAAAAAGTTTTCCGTTTCGTTTGGTGGAAAATACTCGCTTGACAAAATCGCAATCTATGGCATCGGATTGACAACGTTTTAAGTTGTGCCTAGATTGTGAAAATGCGATGGCACAATCGTTGTGTCAGCATTTTAGCAAAGGCTAAGATAATGATTACGGAAGAGGAACTGGCAGTCATGGAATACATTCATCAACATGGTTATGATTTGACTGGCACTCTTGACCTGGCCAACGGTGAACGTACCTATGATATTGCCAGAGTATCAGGAGAGGATTACCAATTTATCAAAACGGGATTAAGTTGGGCACAGGTTGGCGAATTCGTCCTCACAATGGAAAAGGGGGAGATTGACGAATGAGCGCAACCGCATTGATTGACGTTATGACCATGCAGGAAATCGTCGCCCATCTCCACGTTTCGTAAAGACGGTGCGGCGGTTATTGAATGCTGGCAAGATAACCGCTTATAAGGCTGGCGGGCGTACAACGGTTGAAACCGCCAGCGTAGCCGCTTTCTGCGGCCAAATAGCCCTAGTCCTCTTCCCCGTAAGGCTTCCCAAGCCTAGTTCGTCCCCACGTAGCGAATAGTCACACCGCTTGGCCGTAATGCCAACTGCCATGTCTTATTCGCCGCCTCCCATGGGCACTGCATTCCGAATGGCGACGGTACTGGGGATGACGCACAACACCGGCACCAGCGCCGGAAACGGATGAAGGCTTTCATTTATAATGTATAGATTATCTTTTATCGGAATCGTGGTGCCCGGATTGCCCCCTGTTCCCGTGGTCGATCAGCGGTGGCGGCAGGTTTGACATCACGGTCTGCCCACGCCTATTTCGATATCGAAGAGGTCGCCATGATCACGTTTCGTATCCCGCCACACCTGTTTTTGCTGCTGCGTTCCGGCTTCGATGCGGGGGCATGTGATGATGCGCCACTGGATTCGAGATTGCTCGCCAAGGTGCGTGCGGCGCTGATTGAGGCTGATGTGGCTTCAATGCCTGGCCTTCCGGTCATATTGACACTGGAAACCGCCGATGAATTGCAGGTTCTTATCGCCTGTTTCGAGGTCGGTAGTGAAACCGATCCCTTCGTGTCGGATGACCAGTATATCGCCATCCAGACAGTGCTGGAACAGGCAGCCCTTACCGCTTGATTGGCCGCCATCATCTGATCCCGACCGGCTCTGGGAGTGCGGCGTCTTTGGAGTTGGCGGCCGTTTCCTCGATATGATGACCGGCGAGATTGTCGTCACGTGATTCCCATCCCAATTCGAGATAGTGAAACTTTCCCTTGAGGCTGTCATATTCCCGCTTGAAGGGTTTAAGTCCAGTGTTCTTGATCTTCCATTCGCCCTTGGCTTGTTTGACCACCAACATGGAGTCTCCGATGATTTTGATCTTCGTGATGCCTTTTGATCGGGCCATGTCCATGCCCCAGCACAATGCCGCCCATTCAGCGATATTGTTCGTACCAGGGCCGAGATCATCTTGATAGAATGTCTCTCGGGTTCCATCGGCGTGGATCATCACGACACAAGCTTTCATTGGGCCAGGATTCGGTGAACAGCCTCCATCGAAATACATTCTCACCATTTTACTCTTGTCTTCCATGATCCGATGATGTTTGCCTGTCATCCCTTCAGGTATGTCGTAATATTTATTGATATTCCCATTCTCCTGTACGATAGGCATATTCCCTCTCACGAGAATCCGCTACACGCATCGTTTTTAAATTGCGTTTCTTGTGACGGTCTGATATCATAGATAGATAAATAGATCGATTGATGCCTCAACGTTGATCCCCGAGTTTCCTGTACAAGCAGGATAAAGCCCGTGCGAGTGATGTTGAGGCACCATTCAAACGGGCTTTTTATTGGCAAATTCCACTGGCGAAACATACTTGCACAACTAAACGCTACCCATCTCAGTTGACACTGGTTGGATGCATGAGCGGCAAGAGCGAATGGACTGAGTAGTTACACTGGAATCTCACTCAAACCGCCAGATACCAAACTGGTATCGAAAGGTCTTCAAAAAGATGATGGCTCTGTCACACACGCTGATATCCATCACAATGGCAATCGCTCGCTACATCGGCATTGCTATTGGATTGCACACCATAGATGAAAAACCATGGGTATAGTAAGGGTAAATCTGACTAGCCGCCTGGCTCAAAGCCAGTATATAAAAGCGGTGCCTTGCCGACATGGTTGATTAGTGAATGCGGCGAGATTTCAGGTAATGGCTATCACCTGTTGATGGATAAAACCATCTGTATCGCTTATGTAGTTGTTGCGATGGAACATGATAACTCCACACACAAAATATTCCCCTACCCAATGACTTATGCCCATTCAATGCAATGGATTCATGCTCCGGTCATTGTGTGGGGGGATATAGTTGTGTACTTCTGGAACATGATAATTTGTCAAACCAATTATCTGAGCTTGATTGAGACGAATTAATTCGCTTCCCTGACCTGGTTTGAGAAAAAGACCAACAAGCCCGTCAGGGCGCAGTTGGTTGGATCGACAGACCGAACGAAGTGAGGGATGGCGAGCCTACTAATCTGAAAACCAACTGAAGCCGACATCAATGAACGAGTCCGTTTAGCTCATCAGGTGACGACATAAGTTGAACTTGAGTCATCACTCTGATATCTTGTCGCCTACCATAGCTCGCTGAACCTTAGTCTGCACATCACCATGTCAGTCTTTTTGCTAAACTGAAAAATTATCAATCTGAACCGTGTACCTCTTCCGGTTTCGAGGATGACGGAAGACTGGAACTCTCTTATACTCACCCAAACGGTGATCCCGTAGTCTCGGCACGCTTCTCGGACATCCGATATCATGGTGGCGTTTCTTCGATTGGTTGAACTCATCATCGCCAGCGAAAATTGCGGCAGTGGCAATTCGAACGAACAGGTGAGACCACCCTGAAGTCCAAGATGAAAATCCTTCACATGATTCACAATTCGAGGTTCTTCGGATTGTGGAGCGGGTGGTTCCTTAACCTGCAAGGGATAGTCCGCCACCAACCCATGGCGCTTTCGGTATTGACCCGACGTCATGTTGTGGCATTTGGACAAGTGACCGCCCAATGCTCGAAGCTTTCTGCCGCAATCCAGACACGTGATGCGTTTGGGGACTGGAACCGACCAGACTTCGGTCGCTCTTCTTGTTATGATGTCACTCATTGAATTTGGTTATTCCCATCAGGCCGCAAGGCTATGTCTCCTCATTGCTGACATGCTCTCGGCGGCCTGACGCCGAGGTCTTAGGACTACGCCAATGGTGAGGCAAGAATTTAATGGTCGAGGATGCAACGACAGAGCGCATGTCTACCATGCGGAACTACCAAGCCTTAGATTTTGTCAAGTGAACCCGAAATAATCGACACGGATATTTTTTATTGTTTCTATAGACACTCAAAACATGTCGAGCTAAGCTCCACCGAGCGTCCCGCTCCACCGTTGGCGTGGCGTGATTTACGACTGGTTTGCTTTATACACGCACAGGTCGCAGTGTGATAAAATCCAAGGTTGTAGCAAGAATGGCGGAAACCAGCCATTGTTACGATCACATAAATATTATATGAAAATAGTTGGCCCGCAGCCGGTGGCGAAATCGGTTCCCATAGGGCTGTTCCGAGCCAGTCATATACCCGTGGTTCTGACCGCCGTTACGTGACAAATATATATGATATTATGAGGTTGATTTTCTCCGCATTCCATTTCACTAATATTACGATTGACTTGACGTATTTTAATTTTCGACTAAGTTTAGACATCCAATCTTAGGATGGGTGGGACGCTATCAGAACGCTCCATCCAAGCTGACTTGGACGGACGGTATCATAGCAACATGGAGTTTGAATGGACGATATCCCAGAACCGCTGGCCGATAACGCCAGCAAGCAGCAAGTGAAGGATTTCATCAACAAGGCCCTGAATGCCCATGCTGGTTCATCCCAAGGGTTGCTGTTCTCTCTTTACTTCCCGCTGGCCGAAGCGTGGGTGCGGCTGAAGTCCATGGAGAAGACTTCTATCACGGCAGCGAGAGCGACAAGCGCCAACGGCACGGAACTCAAGGGGGCCAAGGCGTATTGCCAGAATGAATTTGGCAAGAGCCACGAGACGATCCGCCTGTGCGCTGCGGCGTTACCCTACAAGGACAGAGCGAAGGCGGCGCTGGATTGGTTCAACAATCCCGGACGTAACGAATGGCGGGATTGGTTTCCGTCCAAGCATTTTGGCCCGCAGTTCATCGTGGAAGTGGTTGAAGCTTACCAGAATAAGGATCAGCCGCCGCCTCCCAAGAAGCAGCGCCCGCCCAAGGAAGCCGAGCCGTTGGTATCCGTGCCATCGGATGCCGAGGCACTGACGATAGCGCTTGGACAGGTCGAGGCGTTGAAGGCACAGGCGGACACAGTCGATCTGGAGATGAAGACGAAGTTGGAGGTCGCCCGTCAGGAGATCGCCAAGCGGGACGAACGGATCGACACGCTGGAGACCTTGCTGCGAGAGAATAACATTGATCTACCAGTCGAACCGCTGCCATCGACCATCAACGATTGGCTGAAATCCATCGGTGAGGACGTTTCGTTATCGGATCGCAAGCAGAAGTCCACGAAGGCAAAGGGCAGCCATAAGACGGGCCGCAAGCCCAAGGCGACCAAAGAAGTCGTCCAGCAAGCTCCCGCACCGGTCGGGGGCGGCAATGCGACCGAGGATGCGGGGGCGGAAGCTGATCACGAGGCTGCCACAACGGTTGATGTGCAAGCGGCCACCGAAAGACCGGCAAGCCAGCCGCAACTCGCCCCTGATGCCTTGGATGGCGAGGAAGCGCTATGGGATGACGACCTTGCCTTGTTGGCGGAAATTCAGGCGCAAGAAGCCGCTACCGGCAATTCATCGGACGGTTATGGGGATCGGTGTATAGCACGGTTTGAGGCGGCACGTGCTGATGTATCGGCGGCGGTTCTGAAAGAGATCATAGCTGCCCGCCGTGTTCGTCTTTCGGCAATTCCGCCAGTTGCACCCATGCCGTCAAGTAAGCCCAAGGGCACCAAACCGACCGAGACGCCGGTAGCCGATGCAGGGTTGGCCGGGAGTGTGGTCACCCGTGGAGAAGCGTGCGGATCGACCGCCGATGCTTCTCAGCCAGTGGTGGAACGAGGTGAGGATATGGCGGTCGATGGTGTCGCAGTGCAGCCAATCGAAGTCCCGCATGAAGCCGTGATATCAGATCATGCGACGAAGACCACCCAGGAACCAGCCAAGTCCCCCAAAGCTTCAGTCAAGCGGAAGAGTTTGGGTAAATCCGCTTTGGAACGACTGCTGACCAAGAAGGCGAAAATTTTACGCCTGGACGACGAAGCCTACGTTTTGGATTGGCTGCCAATCTACCTGGCCGAACCGGAACGCCACCAGGAGCTTGTAGAGGATGTTGCTGACCTCTCTCGCTGAGCCGAACCGCAGCATGAGCGTGTATTCAGTTTTCAGGAGACCATGACGGCCGCCGACTAAACTCTGGGATGAGAATTTCAGCCAGGTAGAAGGCGCATCTGTAAATACTGCGTAAGTAGTCCCCGAGAACTGTTCAATCTGCCGTTGCTCGGCGGCTGATGGATATCGATTCGGCATTTTTGGTAAGGATTCCGTAGGGAATGGACAGCGTTACGATAGCTTCTTTGAGGCGGACTAAGCCACATCAGTGGCAAAAGGCGGCGGTCGCATCGCTCGATTCAATTTTGGAGTCGAGTGACCATGCATATCTGCAAGCTCCAACAGGTGTCGGAAAGACCTTCGCCATTCTGATGCATGGAGAGCAATCAGCCATCCCTGGATACCGGGTCATCATCATTGGAACATCGCAGATTACTAATCAGCATCGCAAAACATTTACGAACGCCGGGTTCAGGCAAAAGTCCGATAGTGCGTTCGATTATGTCAGCAGCAAAACTGGTCAGCAATGGTTGATCACGACTTGGCAGTCAATCGCACGCAGTCCCGAAAAATTCCGCCGCCGTTCAAAGTGTGGAATTTTGTATTTTGATGAGTGTCATCTGGGCGGCTCCAGTGCGGCGAATGTCAGTTATGGACGGATTGTCGAGACCTTAAAACCACGCAAGCGGGTTATGGTCTCTGCAACAACCAACGTTGTGAGCGAGAAACTCCTAGGAATTCGGGATGGGCATAGTTACGTTTACACATTGAGCGAAGCCTACCAGGATGATCTGCTCAACCCCGTGGATATCGTTGAAGTGCAAACAGGATTAACCGCTGAAATCAAGCGCATCGAAGCGGGGCTAGGCGAGTCGATGGAGAACATTGAGGAATTGACGGACACGAGCCTTGCCGGTTTGGCAGTAAAATTGAAGGCGAAAAAGGTAGCTGCACCCGATGAAATTGCCGAAGCGGCGAGGAAAATCATCGAGTACCGCCACCATGCGATGATAGATTTGTACCTCGCAAATCATAAAGGTCAATCGGCTATATTCTGGAGTCCGAACATAGACGCTGCCAAAAGAGCGGCAGAGCATTTTGCATCACGCACAAAAATATGTGGCGAAACCGTGCATTCCAAGCTCGGCTCCGAGGCCGAAGATCGCATCACCCTGTTTCGGAATGAGGGAATAAAAGTCGTTTTCGCTGTGGCGATGCTACAGGAAGGATTCGACATGCCAGAGTTAGCGCTGTCGTTCGATTGCCGGTTCCACCGCCAGATCAACAAGAACCGGATCGCCCGCATGTTGCAACGCATCGGCCGACTCACTCGTAAGGCGAAAGGCAAGCCAAGGTCAAGATATTACGTTGCTCCCGACCTCACACACTATTATTCAAAATATGGCACGATCAAGGGAAGCATACTTACGGCTTCATTGCTTGCGGCAGGTGATGTAGTTTCACCGAAGGACTTCATGGCATCGGATATAGTAATTCATGATGGCAACACCATCACTCTGAGCGGCACGAAGCCTGGCGACGGCGATGAGGTATTCATCCCCGGAAAGAAAGGCTCGCTCGCTAAAGTTGGAGACGCAACATCCGGGGGCACATATCAGGCAAGAGCAACCTCTCTATATGTCATAGAATCTGTGAGAGATTACAAGCGTTCGGAGACGGTATCATTGTCGGAACTGTATGGGCACGCCGTCGAATCCGAAAAGGCGAATCTTATCGCCAAAGCCAAGGCGGGCGAGGTAAAGCCGAGTTATGATGAAGATGCCAGTGAGGCGAGTAAGTTTTACCGCTACATGAGAGATGATTTACAGTTTTCAGCGGCCATCCGAGATGCTAATCCAGATTGGATGGTGCGTGGAAGCACCGACGCTATAGATAATGACAAAGCGGCATTTGTTGCGTCAGCCAAAGCCGGGGAGGAGCGGCCCAATTATCTGTCTGATGCGACAAGATATCACAGGTTCCGCAACCATATGCACGACGACCCCAAATTTTTGGCAGCGATATTGGAAGCTAATCCCAATTGGTCTGTGCGTGATGTTTCAGAAATCAAGGCGCAGTTTATAGCAGCAGCGAAAGCTGGGAGCGAAAGGCCAGACTATTCAAGAGATACAAAGGAATATGCTAAGTTCCGACACCATATGATTAAGGACGCACATTTCGCTACAGCAATCTTGGCAGCCAATCCGAATTGGGCCTTGCGAGAAGGAACACATTCGAAAGAATCACTGATTGCCGCTGCCAAAGCTCGGGAGCCAAGACCAAGTGCCGCAAAAGACCCCAGAGGATATGACAGGTTTGTCACTTGGATGAAAAATGACTCCGACTTTGCCGCCGCAATCGTCAGCGCTAATCCGGATTGGGCCTGTAGGAATAAGAAGTATTCTAAGGGCGAAATGATTATCCAGGCAAAAGCAGGACATCCCAGACCGAGTGAGACGAGCGATAGGAATGAATATCAAAGCTTCACACGATGGATGCGGACAGACCTTGTTTTCGCCCGTGCTATTGTAGAGGCGAACCCGAATTGGAGATCGAAAAAATAGCGGACAGGAACACTCGTCGTGAGGTCGATGACAACCTCCCTGATGCTCCCAGAGCGCCGCCGTGGTGGTCGGGACAAAACCAAGGGCCGGTCGTTATAATCAATGATGACGATAGTATATTCTCATAATGATTTGCAACATCCGCCGATTTTTAGGGTCGGCTATACGCTTTGTTCGATTGATTTTCTCACATGTCCTATGGATCAACCCAAACACCAGCTAATACGCTGCAAGACGACTTGAATGTTGGAGCGGGGATTTCACCGCCAACCCAGACACACAAATTTCGGCAGTCCTTTCCTGCTCAGGCAGAAACCCTCCTCACCATTACTGGCGTGATAGCGTTCGCCGCTGTCCATCAGCGATTGCGTTGGCGTGGTGACGATACCAGCTTCTATGGTCTCGGTTTTGATGACGGCATGATGTTCGTTTCACGGCGTCAGCCACCGATTTTCGAGGCACCGGCCCAGAAGGTCGGGGCAAGGGAAATTCTACCCGGTTCCACGGTGAATGTGCGCTATCGTGTCGATGGGCGGGTCAACTGGCTGGATGCGATACAGATCGTTCAGGTTGCCGAGGAAGAGTCGCCGTTCATGCCGGTGATGGATCACGCCTGATCTTGGTTAGCGGGATATTTGATCGCCGTCTCGACCCCTCTCGCTCGATCCTTTTGGACTCCCCAATGGTCACTAAACGACTGAGCCTTCGGCCTTTCCTTTTTGCACAACCAGCCGCTTTGCCGTTTCCGCACCGCCCGGAGGGTTCCGCCATTTGATCGTAGCTGCCCCCGGGAGGCTAATTGTCGTCTTTCCTTCCTTTGAGATATCCATACAGTAGGAATACCCCGTCACGTTGAATATGGCTGTAATAGAACCATCGGAATTGCCGTTAATTCTCCTGATCAGCTTTTGCAGGCTTAATCTAATTCCGGCCCTCGCAGCAGAACGTATCTCTGGATCATCCGAGTTTGCCTCTGTCCTTTTTGCTGTTATCACAGCGATATATTGCTCTGGTGTCAGCGCATGACGACTTGATACTTCTTGTTCTTCTAAGGCAGCAACTGCTTCCTGGGCTTCCTGCAATTCAGCCTTACGCTTGGCAATGCGTTCGGACAGCGCTCGCATGCCTTCGATTTCCGCTTCATCTAAGAGGTTTTCAATTCGGCTTTGCAGGTCGATCACCTTCGCTTTTGCCTTTGCAATTTCCTCGATCAGAGTTCCGCTGGCCTCCTTTTCGTAATCGGCCTTGTCAAAAACGAACAAGCTAAGATGATCTAAAATTGCTGTCTCAATGGGTTCGTAGCGATACGTTTGACCCCCCATGCAGGTCTTTGTCTCATAACGTTCGGGACAGCGGAGATAAGCGTAAGTCTGACCCTTTCGAGTCACCCGCCGATTAATGGTCAGAGCCGTTCCGCAAGATGCACAGCGGCACATCCCGGAGAATAGGTTCGTATACCCTGCTTTGGGATGCACACGATTAAGCGCTAATCCCTTTCGTGCCTGCTGTGCGGCGGCAACCTTAGACCAAAGATCGTGGATATTGTCCGAAACTGGCGGAAAATAATTTTTGATGAGTTCGCCCGTGAGCGCCCGCCTATCGTCTGTCCCATGATTCTTCTGACCCGGAGCGAAGTCTCCTAACACGGCCCGGTTTTCGAGGATTAAGGTAAGGTATCGCCGGGACCATTTACCGCCGTCCTTGCGTCGATTCTTGGCCATCGGTTGACGGTTTTCTTTGATCATAGCTTGGACGATTAAGGTGGTTCCGTGGCCTAGCGCCGCTAACTCAAAAATGCGCTGAACCGTGGCGGCATGTTCATTCAGCACAAAACACTTTCGACCTTCATCATAGGTTATCCAGGCGGGAGTCATCCGAGTAAGTGGGGTTCCCTTTGCTCGTGCTTCCTCCCGTTTCATAACCCAATTCTTGAGGCCACGTTCGGATTTTACGTCTGATTCGTTAGATGATCTGGCCAGGACGACCAGGGATATCAAAAGCTGAAACATGGCCTTTTCCCGATCAGATCGGTCATAGATCATCCCATCCCCGATAGTGACGATGATGATTCCAGCTCTGATAATCTCCAGGATCAGGGAAAAGGCGTCTATCAATTCCTCACGGCTTATGCGGTCGAGTGAGTCCACGATGAGGTATGAACCAACCGCTATCTTACCGGTTCTGATAGCGTCTATGATTAAGGCAAGCTTTCCCTCGGTTTGAGCTTTGCCCCGACCTGACAACCCGAGATCAGCGTAATCTTGGACTACCGTAAGTTTAAGCTCAGGATGGCCATTTAGCCATTTGTCCCTGCTTTCGGACTGCCGACGCAGACCAAAGCCGTCAACCTGCCTTGGTGTTGAAACTCGGGAATATAGATAGGCAAGGGGCATCGTACCGGTTCCAGCATCGCACCAAGACCCTACTTTAGGAGGTTGTGCTAACGCAAGTCAGTGGTGACGGTCTTGCCGATCACCACGCCGCCCACCGCGCGGGTCCAGGCCACCGGCGCGGAGTCCGCCCGCGGCCGCCAGCCGGCCCAGATCGGCGAGCCGTAGCCGCTCGGCATGTCCCCGGTATCCAGCACGTCCTTCACGCCGACCGGGATGCCGTGCAGCTTGCCGGGCTTCGGGACGGCAGCGCGGGCGGCGGCGGGGTCGTGATGAGCGAAGGCGTGGATCACCGGCTCGCGCGCGGCGATGCGGTCCAGGCAGGCCGCCATGAGATCGGCGGGCTTCAGGCTGCCGGCGGCGATTTGCCGGGCGGCCTCGGTCGCGGTCAGGCGATACAACTCGTTCGACATGACGACATCTCCCGGCCAACAACGGCCCCGTTCACTGGTCTGAGATATGTCACAGGCGAATTCCCTGGCAAAGACCGGCTCCTGGAAGCGTCGGCCGCCATACCTCGTCCATGTTCCTTGCCAACTTTCCGGGAATGAGAGGATGATGGCTCGTATGAGCGAAACCAAACAATCACCTGGCCGTGACCTTTACGAACGGGACGAGCACGAATGGATCGCCGCGCAAATCTCCGCTCTGAAGAGTGGCCAACTGAACCGGCTCGACCGGGAAAATCTTATCGAGTTTTTGTCTGAGATGACCATCCGCGACCGGCGCGAACTCAGGTCCCGGCTTACCGTGCTGCTTCTCCATCTGCTGAAGGTCCGGTTTCAGCCGGAACGTCTTTCCGCCGGTTGGGTGAGCACGATCCTGGTCCAGCAGAACGAGATCAGATCGCTGCTTGAGGACATCCCGAGCCTGCGGGGCCGCGCCGACGCCATCGCCGCGCAGGCGTACCGCGACGCCCTTCGGCTGGCCGCGCGCGAAACCGGGCTGCCGGCCTCCCGGTTCCCGGCGACGATGGCGTGGACGGTGACCGAGGCACTCGCGTACGATCCACCGGAACCGGTCGGGGAGAGATGACGCGGGCGGTTCGGCCGACAACCGCGTGTAATGTCGTGCATTCAGTCGTCACGGTCTTGCAGCAACAAACCCCGCCCATGGCGCGGGTCCAGAACACCGGCGCCGAATCCGCCCGCTACCGCCAGACAGCCCAGATCGGCCAGCCGTAGCCGCTCGGCATGTCCCCAGTGTTCAGCACGTCCTTCACGCCTACCGGGATGCCGCGCCGCCGCCCTGACGGCCGAGGGGTCGTGAAAGGCGAAGGCGTGGATCACCGGCTCACGCGCGGCGATACGGTCCAGGCAGGCTGCCATGAGATCGGCGGGCTTCAGGCTGCCCGCCGCGATTTGCCGCGCCGCCTCGGTCGCGGTCAGGCGGTATGGTTCGTTCGACATGATGACATCTCCCTGCCGCGGACGGCGCTGTCCGTCGGCCCGAGATCAGGTCACAGGCGAATTCCTTGGCAAGGACCGTCGTGTCGACCGCTTCAGGCGGCCGCCTCTCCCACGAACGCCGCGAGCTTCACGCCGTTGTCGGCGGCGATCATTTCCGCCGCTTTTTCTCCGATCATGATCGATGGCGCATTGGTGTTGCCGCTGGTCACGTTGGGCATGACGCTCGCGTCCGCGACGCGCAGCTTCGCCACCCCAAGGACCCGCAGCCGCGGATCGACGACGTCGCCGATTCGGCATGTGCAGGTATGGTGATATACGGTCAGCGAGAAATGCAGCGCGAGATCTTCCAGCAGTGCGTCACTTGGCTCGGTGCCCGTTACGTAGCCGTGCTTTTCCGCCAGGAACGGCGGAATCAATACCGGGCCGACCTTGCGATTCCCTGGCCAGTGCTCGGCGATATCCAACGCGCGGCGCACCACCGCCACCATGACCTTCATGTCGTACGGGTCGCCGTAGTAGTTCATGCGGATGGCCGGATGCACCGTGGGATCGGCGCTTTCGAGCACGATCTCGCCTTCGCTGCGCGGCAGCACCGGATTGGCCAGCAGGTAGACGGCTTCCGCGTCCGGCGCCAAACGTTTGTCCGCGTCGTCGAAATAGCGCGAAGTGTCGATATTCAGAACGGACCGCACCAGGGCGTCGTCGCCTCCGGTGGCAAAAAAGATGATCTCGGTGTCGTGACTATGCGTGTCGCCCAGTCCGGTCGAGCAAAACACCACCGCATCGGTCATCGATGAAGCAATCACGCCTTGCCCGGTCGTCTCCCATTCGGCGAGACGCCGTTCGGCTTCCTGCTTCATCGCCTGGAGATTGGCCGGCAGATTGGCGTCGTCGGCGGGATCGGCGGGCAACGGGCCGCCTGGTCCGCGCAGGGCGGCGGCTCCCAGCGAGAGGCCAATTTCGTTCATCGACAGCCCCGCCCCAGGGGCGGGAAAATACAGGGGAACCATCAAGTGATCTTTCAGGTGCTTGCCGACATGGGGCTGGTCCAACAGGCAGGCAACGCCGGCGGCCTCCAGTTCCCGCCGCGGTCCGATGCCGGACAGCATCAGCAAATGCGGCGAACCGATCGCCCCCGCGCTCAAGATCACTTCTTTGCCGGCGTTCGCCGTTTCGATCTCGCCCGCGGCGGTGCGGTACTCGACACCTTTGGCGGTCAATTGTCCGGCCTTGGTCGCGAATATCACCCGCGTCGCCTGGGCGCCGGTGACGATTTTAAGGTTGGGCCGGCGTTCGGTCCCGCCTTCCAGGAAGGCATGATATGTGCTCGACCGCCTGCCCCGCCGCGTTGAATGTTGCGTCAGAGAAACCAAGCCCGTCGCGCCGCCGCGGTCCCGTCCGTTGTAGTCGCCGCGCGGGATGCCCGCCGCCACCGCCGCCTCGACGAAATCGCTTGCCACCGGGAGCACGGGGGAGCGGATCGAAACACCCAGAGGGCCATCGGGATTGTGCGCCTCAGCATCGATCACGACCTCGCTGGATGGCGTCAACCCCTCGCTCTTGCGGAAGTAGGGCAGCACGTCGGCGTAGCTCCAGCCGGCGGCGCCGGCTTCGGCCCAGGAGTCGAAATCGCCAGGATGGCCGCGGACATACATCATGTAGTTAATGCTGGAGGAACCCCCGAGCATCTTGCCGCGCGGCACCGGGACGCGCCGCCCATTGAGCCCCAGGCCGGCGTTTTCCCCGGGATCGGCGGTGTACATCCAGTCGGTGTCCGGGTTCAACTGCATGGCGGCGCAAGCGACCGGTATCGACGACACCTCGGGCGGCCGCTCGCCGGCCTCGATCAGCGCCACACGGCACGTTGGGTCCTCGGACAGACGCGCCGCGATCACCGCGCCGGCGGAGCCGCCGCCGACCACGACGAAATCGAACGTTTCCGGCATGTCATTCTCCCCAGGTTTTGGTTGTCGAGCCCATTATTGATCCGGGCGGCCTGGTAGACGTCGCCGATGACGGACAGAACGTCCGCGAGGCCCTGTCGAACCGTGCGACACTTCGGGTACGGCGCCGCGCCTCCGAGGCAACAGCATCGCGCGTCAAAAGTCAACAGCATCGCGCGTCAAAAGCCAAAAGATGTGCGGTGCGTGGCGTACGAAAAAGCCCGGACCGGTTTCGCCGGCACGCCCCGCTTTGCCCGGCGCATGGCATTGATCCAACTGCGACAGATCCAACCGTGACACAGATCCAACCGCGACACTGGCGCGGCGCGGCACGACGGTCCATCCTGCCCAGGATGGAATCACCGGACACCCCGCCACCGATCCGCGTCGGCGCCGCCCCCGACGGCTCGTTGACCTACCTCGTCGACCTGCCGCCCGAGGCGCTGCCTCCGGTCACCCGCCGTGACCTGGAGCGCGCGTGGTACGCCGCCCGCCGCGCCGCGCTGGCCGAGCAATGGGGCGCCGTCCGGGTGTTCCGCTTTTTGCGCGCCGATGGCGGCCACTCCGACCTGGTGCTCGCCGACCGCGACGCCAGCTGTTGGGCCGGGGCGCTGGATGCGATCTACGGCATCGGCACGCGACAGGGCTTGTCGCTCTGCCTCCGCCTGCTGGCCCTCATCGATTTGCTGGCCCAGTCACCCTGGGCGGTGCCGCTGGTGCGGCTCGCGCGCGACGGCGCCGAGCCCGACCCGGCGTTGCTGCAAGCGGCGGCCACCGAGCCGCTGACGCATGAGGCGCGGTTCGACCAGACCGGGTTCCGCGCCCGCCTCGCCCGTTACACGTCCCAACGCCTGACAGGAGCCTCCGCATGAGTCGCGCCGTTTTCCTTCAACCGCCGGCCCCTGGGGTGGTCCCCGGGGCGATCCGCGCGGTGGCCCGAGCGGTAACGCCTGGCGGGACCCCCAGGGGCGCGGTCCCAGGCGGCGTGGCCCCCAGGGGCGTGGTCCGCAAGGGCATGGCCCCAGGCGGCGTGGCCCCCAAGGGCGTGGTCCCAGGCGGCGTGGCCCTTACCGGTGTGCTGCTGGCGCTGGCCGTGCTGACGCTGTCGGCTTGCTCCGCCGGGCCGATGGGCGGGACGAGCAGCGCGGCCGTGGGCCCGAGCGGAACCGCCGCCGCGGGCGGCGCCGACCTCGCGACGCAACAGGCCTGCCGACAGCGGGTGAACGAGATGTACGAAATCCGCGACCGGGGCGACATCTACGCGGCGAACCCATCGAACAACACGCCGTTCTCGGCCAATTCCCAGGTCGGCGTGCCGAGCCACGGCCTGTCCGGTCAGTTCGCCTACGACCAGTCCGTCGCGGAGTGCGAGCGCAACGCGATGAGCGGCGCCGCGCCAGTCGCCGCGCCGCCGTCCCCACCCTTGGGGGCGACGGGCCGCTGAGCGCGGCGCGGCCCCAGGGGAGCAGGCAACGGCGTGGCAAGTTTCGCGGCGGTCGGCGGCGTTCTGGCGCAGCGCAACGCGCGGATCTTTTACTCCGGCAGCGTGGTGTGCTGGACCGGTTCCTGGGTGCAACGGATCGCCACCGACTGGATGGCGTGGCAGATGACCCATTCGACGCTGTGGGTCGGCGTCATCGCGTTCTGCAATCTGGTGCCGTCGGTCGTGATCTCCCCCATCGCCGGGGCGGTGGCGGACCGGATGGACCGGGTGAAGCTGACGATGGCGTCGCAATACGTGGCGATGGCGCAGTCGGTGATCCTGGTGGCGCTGATCCTGACCGGAACGATCCGGATCGAGTACATGGCTCTGTTGTCGTTCTGTAACGGTGCCGCCGAGACCTTCGCGCAGCCGGCGAGGCAGTGCCTGATTCCGGGCCTTGTGCCGCGCCAGTATCTGCCCGGCGCGGTGGCGTTGAACAGCCTGACCTATAACGTGGCGCGCTTCGTCGGGCCGGCGATCTCGGGGCCGATGATCGCCGCCTGGGGCGTGGTGCCGTCGATCGCGGTCAATGCCGTGGCATTTTTTTACGCCAGCGTGACGATGACGCTGCTGCGGCTGGATCCGGCGGTGCGGATGGGCACGCGCGGCGGCGGCTCGGTGCTGCACGACGCGCTGGAGGGGCTGCGCTACGTGACCCGCCATCCGGGGATCGGCCCGCTGCTGCTGTTCGCCGCCACCGTCGGCATGACGCTGCGCGCGGTGGGGGAGATGTTGCCGCCGTACGTCTCGTTGTTGTTCGGCCGCGGCGCCGAGGGGCTGGCGACTCTGGCGAGCACCATGGGCTGCGCGGCGATGGCCGGCGGGTTCCTGGTGGCGATCCGGGGCCGTATCAGCGGCTTGGCGCGGATCGCGGTCGGGTGCGGGATGCTGCTGGCTCTGGCGACCGCCGGGTTTGTCGCGACGCGGTGGTTCCCGATGGGGGTGGCGTGCCTCGCGGCGATGGGCGCGGCGACGACGATGCACGGGATTTCGTGCCAGACGCTGATGCAGAACTCCGCCTCGCCGGCGATGGTGGGGCGGGTGCTGAGCCTGTGGGGGATGATCACGCGGGCCGCTCCGGCGATGGGCGCGCTGATTTACGGCGCGGCGGCGGAGGTGTTTGGGTTGCAAATCCCGGTGCTGATCGGCGTGGTGATCTGTTTGGCCATGTGGACATGGACCTGGCTGCGGCTGGGCCGGCTGGCACCGGCGTTGGAGGGGATCGAGGCCGCCGCCGAGTGACGCGGGAGCCACGCGGGAGAACGGGAAATGTCTGGTCCCGCGCGATCCCGCGGCCGGCGCCCCTGGTTCCGTTCATCTGCGTCACGTAAGTCTCGCGTCGCGACCGTTAAGGTCTTGGCAAGCTTTGGCTGCCAGCATCGCGGAAAGGAAGAACGAACCGCGGATGAACGCAAATGAACGCAGATGAAAGCGCGTTGAACCTTATTTCCGGGCGCGTGATCGGATGCGCGATGGCCGTCTCCAACGCACTTGGAGATGGATTTTCTGAGAAGGTTTATGAGAACGCGCTGGCGCATGAACTTCGCAAAGGCGATATCGCCGCGGCACAGCAACGCGGGGTCTCTGTCCTGTATGACGGTGTTACCGTTGGGGAATATGTCGTTGATCTGTTGGTTGAGAACGAGATAATCGTGGAGCTCAAGACGGTGAAGGCACTGGACGAAGTGCATCTCGCCCAGTGTATGAATTACCTCAAGGCGACTGGCTTGCGGCTGTGTCTGTTGCTTAACTTCGCCAGGCCACGTCTGGAGGTCAGGCGCATCGTTCTGAATCTTTGAAATGGCGACTTTTTATCCGGGCTTTCATTCGGGACCGTGTCTGGCAGGAAAGGTCAGAAAGAAACCGCGGATGAACGCAGATGAACGCGGATGGTTGTAGCCCGGACCGTGCCTTCGCACTTATACCAACCGGTGGAATGATTGACTCTCAGTCGTCACGTCTCCCCCCCGCCGTCATCCTCGGGCTCGACCCGAGGATCTGCCGGCCCAGAGCCCGTATCAATGTTCACCGGCAAGTGCGTTGCGGCACGCGATGCTCGGGTCAGGCCCTGACCCTTCCCCACAACTCCCTCTGGACACGCAAAATTCCATGACGTAGCGTCCGCCGCATGGAATCGATCGCACCGCATCCGCCATTGACCAGCGCGGACAGCC
>Ga0181536_10001550_pt1 | contig 26958 bp, 24 predicted proteins | sample PEATcosm2014_Bin_41_FD_121105 | JGI IMG/M metagenome (GOLD analysis project Ga0181536, IMG submission 121105) | Peatland microbial communities from MTU Mesocosm Facility, Houghton, MI, USA - PEATcosm2014_Bin17_60_metaG | ecosystem: Environmental > Terrestrial > Soil > Wetlands > Peat | place...
CCTCCGCCTCCGCCTCCCCCCGGCCATTACGAGCGTCCTTGTTAATTCCTGGGCTGGAGACGTTGTGGTGCGCCTTTGGAGCCCCGCGCCAGGCGGTTGGCGGCGCACTTTTCCTGGCCGGGCTTGACCTGTAGCATCTCGATCCGAGTTGAGACTTGGGCAATGGCCGGAGGCCGGAGGAGGGGCGATAGTTACTTGCGCGGCAGGGGTGGGTTTGGCGTAGTATGGGACTGGATATGAAGCCCGACGAAAGCCCCGAGACCGCCGCAAGTCTCGTCAAGACGGGGGACAGGGAGAGGCCCGGCTCAGATTCTCGAGGCGCCTGGGGACGACCTCAGCGGCGAACGCCGTTGGCATACAAGGTTTGCGAGGGGCTCACCGAAGCGATTTTATACTTCACGATAGTATTCAATCCGTGGGTGTTTGGCACGACCCAACCTTGGGCCATCCGGGTGATGAATGCTGCCGGCTACGCGCTTGGAACACTCCTGGCGGCGAAGTGGATCATTGGTTGGGCGAAAGGGTTTTCGCCGGCGCGCTGGGACCGAAGGGCGGGGCAGGAGCGCGGGCGCGGGCTGGCGCCCGGCATGGCCGTGATGACGGCGCTGTTCCTGGGCTACGTGCTGCTCGGCGCGGTGAACGCGCGCGCCTCGTTCTTTTACGACGCGCAGGTATTCACGTACTTTCAGTGCATAGCGTGGCTGCCCCATAGCTACGACCGGACGGCCACATGGTTTGCTTTTTGGCAGTGGCTTGGCCTGGCGTGCGTGTTTTGGGCCGCGCGCGACTGGCTGCTGGGGATGTCCGGCGAGGAGCGGCGCGGCATGCCAGGCCGTAGCTGGCAGGACGATTATGCCCCCGGGCGAGCGACGGGGGGCGCGCAATTGGGCCCGGATGTGATTTCGCAAAGACTGAAGCGCCTGCTCCTGGTCCTGTGTTTGACTGGCGCCTTGGTTGGTTTGGAGGGCATGGCGCAGCGCGCGGCGGGCGCCGACAAGGTCCTGTTCATGATCCAGCCGCGCTACAGGCCAAGCGGGAAAGACCATTTTGGTCCATACGCCAACCGGAACAACGCCGCCGAGTATTTTAACCTGCTTTGGCCGGTGTGCGCCGGATTTGCCTTTGTGTCGGCCCAAGCCGCCAGGCGGGCGAGGCGGGAAGGAGCGCGCAAGCCGGGTCGGAGCCCTCTATGGCTCACGGGAGGGGCCGTAGTGATGGGCGCCTGCCCGCTCATCTCGGGCAGCCGCGGCGGCGCGCTCATCGCAATGGCCATGGCGCCGGTGGTATTGGCAGTCATGCTGGCCGCGCCGCGCGCGCTTTCTGTGAGCGGCAAGATCGGCCTGTGTCTTCTGTTCGCCGTCGCTCTCGACTTGTCCGTCATTTTCAGTTGGGGCTATCTCCAGGAACGCTTTGCAACGGTTTTCACCGACGACCTGAGCGGCCGCCTGGTCCTTTACAAAAACGCGGAGACAATGGCAAAGGACTTTGCGGTGTTCGGCTGCGGGGCCGGGACATTCGAATCTGCGTACCATCTTTACCGGAGGGACCCCGGCCAGGAATGGGCCGCTTTCTTGCACAATGACTGGCTGGAGCTGCGAATCACGCTGGGGTGGACCGGCCTTGGCATGGTGCTGGCGCTGCTCGGGGGAGCTTTGCTGCACCGTTTTTGGGGGCAGGGCCTGCCGCTGCCGAACCTTCTTGCCATAACGCTCTGGATTGCCCTGGCCGGGTGCCTGGTCCATGCGCGATTTGACTTCCCGTTCGGCGTGCACTCGATAGCTACCGTGTTCCTTCTTTACTGCAGCATCCTGTCCGCTTCCGGGCGATGGGTTAAAACTTAACAGTTGGAATTGGTTGGGATCGGCTGGAATTGGCTGGACTTGGTGTGGTGGCCGCAATGAGTGACGAGGGACGAGGGACGAGGGACGAGGGACGCCGCCGTCGCGCCGTAGCGGCGCTTTGGCGGGCCGCGAAGGCGGAAGGGACTTTTGACGCTGTGTATAATGCTCCCGCACTGCGCATTCACCCTCATAATTCATGCTTCATAATTCATAATTCAGAACCCGGCTCCCAACCCGGAGCCCCCCACAAAAACGAACGGCCTGCGCCGGAGGGGCGCAGGCCGTTGCGAAGGGGAATCCTGTTTTTCTATTCGGAGGTCAGAGGGCGGAGGTCAGGGGACAGACGTCAGCGGTCAGATGGCGGATGGCAGATGGCAAAGGCTGAAGGCCGCAGACAAAGCTGAAATTGGGAAAGCGGAAAGCAGAAATGGGCGGGCGCAGGGCGCGAAGCGCTAATCTGCGCTAATCTACGCTAATAGAAACACGCATGGCATAATTCAATAAACCTCGTCGTGTGTTCCGATGGCTTCAAGCAGAATAGCCTGCCGTCCGCTGTGGGTTACAAATTGAAAGACGATCCGCAGGTCATATCCGACGCTGCAGGCCCATGAGCCGGCAAGCTTGCCCTTCAACTTATGAGTTTTGAGTTGCGGATGAAAGGCATCGGCCGCAAGCAAATCGAGCGCCAATTGCAATTCCGGCCCGAACTGAGGATGCCTGTGAATGAAGCGGCGGGCGGAACGAACGAATGCTTCGGAGGGGAGCAGGAGCCGTTTCAAGCAAGGATGCGTTTAACGATTTGTTTGGGCGTCGCAGGACGGCAGCGGCCTCTGCGAAATTCCTGGCGCGCCGATGCCACCGCTTCGAGCAGGGCCTCGCGGCGGCGTTCTGCCAGGCGGCGTTGCAGAACCTCCACAAGCGATTCCTGTTCTTCGACGCCCAGCTCGTCGGCCCAATCGAGCACCTGAGCAAAAGTTTTCATGGCTGGGAAGATATGCCCGTTCATCCGCGAATGCAAGCGTCAAGACAAAGCTGAAAGCTGAAAGTTGAAAGCAGAAGGGGCACAGACAGAGCGGAAAGGACCTCGCCGGACCTGACTGGCCGGAGTCTAGACATTGAGCAGGAGCTTTTGAACCCCCACAAATTCGGTCGGTTCCACGTCCTCCTGGTCCTCCAGCGCAAGGGCAATGGCTTCCTTCATGTTTTCCAGGAGCTCATCAATGGTCTTGCCCTGGGAGTAGCAGGCCTTGAGCTGCGGGACCTCCCCCACGAAGAAACCATCTTCGTCCTTCTCGATGACGACAAAAAACTCTCGGTTCATAAGCTCAAATTTACCGGCTCTGCGCGGAATGTCGAGTGTCGAGTGGCGAGTGGCGGCGCCCATTTCAACGCAGAAATTGGGAAAGTGGAAAGCGGAAAGCAGCGGGCGCTCTGCCGAGACGCCGCTACGCTGCTGGGCGCACCCTTCTTCATCCCTCATAATTCATAATTCAGAACCCGGCTCCCAACCCGGAGTCCCCCAAAAAAACGAACGGCCTGCGCCGGAGGGGCGCAGGCCGTTGCGAAGGAGAATCCTGTTTTTCTATTCGGGAATCAGACTTTCCGCGCGCACAGGCTCGCGATCAGCACGCATTGTCAAACCGGAAAAGCGTCATCGTGAGAATGCGGAAGTCCAGCCAAAGGCTCCAGTTCTCCACGTACCATATATCATGGCGAATCCGCTCCTTTAGGCTGGTATCGCCCCGCCACCCGTTCACCTGCGCCCAGCCCGTCAGCCCCGGCGGGCAACTGTGCCGCACGCTGTAATGCGGCACCCGCCACTTGAACTTCTCGATCAGCTCCGGCCGCTCCGGGCGCGGCCCTACCAGGCTCATGTCCCCTCTGAGGACGTTCCAAAACTGCGGAAGCTCGTCAATATTCCACTTCCTCATGAAGGCCCCGATGCGCAGCCGGCGCGAATCGGTTGGAACTCCGCCATGGCCCATCATGCCGCCTTTGCCAACCAACGCGCCGCCCGCTTTCGTCCTCAAAGCTCTTTTCCGACCAGCCGATTTCTACCGGATAATCCCGGGAGAACCTAAAAAAAGGTCCTGGCGTACAAATAGGCAAGGGCCTCGCCCATGACGTCGCGAAAGCCAACACTGCTGCTCCACCACGCCTTGGGGTCATACGACGCAGCTGGGCAGGCGATCACGCCTACCTTTATCCCGCTTCCGAGCGCTTTTCGATAGAGCAGGCGCGACCTCCGCGCGTGCGGACCCTGGGAGTAAACGTTCGCAGCTTTCAGCGTGATCCTTGTCGTTTCCAGCCACTTCCTGACCGCAAGGGCAGCGGAATAGGTGCGGTCCCGAGTGGCCCCGGTGGCTTTCACCGCGACGATGACATTAGTCTTGAGCCCCATCGTGGCCAAGACAGCCGCAGCCAGCTCCGGACCTGCCTTGTAATCAGAGGACGGCGACCACCCTCCCGGCGAAGCTCTTGGGCCGGAGACTATCAGCCGTTTATAACCGCCGCGTCCAAACTCCTGCGCCGCGCCCTCCAGAGCGGTGTCTGGCAGCCAGGATTCCACGATGAGTGTATCCGCTTGCACCGGCTTGTTCGGAGACAGAAAGTCGTGCATGAAGCGGATCGCCAGAACCGCTCCGATGAGAAAGAGGGCTGCCAAGGCCAGCCACCCGCGAGCCGTGGGCACCCAGCACTCTTTGCGCGTGAAGAGCTTCATAATGCGGATCTCTGAAGTAATCCGTGGGCAGTCTCTGCTCAATTGCCGATTCTTTCAAGCCATTTCTTAAGCGGGTTTTCGGAAGCCGCCCGCGTTCCTCTGCGCAGAGGCAAGCGGGCCCGCGGCATGTGCGGCAGGCAGCGCCGCGAAACGGCGACCGGGAAGCCCCTCCCTGCCGCCTCAACGGGTTGTCACAACACCCACCGGCAGGCCGTGCTGGAGCCGCGCCAGCAGCCCCTTGACGGAATTCCGGGGGGCTGGGTCCTCGCATACACTGCCGACATGCTGCTTAGGACCTATCGGCTGACACCGGCCGCCGCGACCACGGGCTCCTCCGGAGCCCTCCTCGCCCCCGAAACCAGTCTATCAGAGCTGCGGCCCCAATGCACCATCTATCCCCGGGCGACGCTCCAGCGGGCGTCACTCGCCAGGGTCGCTGAAAGAACCTGCCCCTACCAGCCTCGTCTGGCCACCGCGTCCTCAGACCATCCCCCGCATGTGGGACGTAAGGAGAACACCGTAAACGGAGCGATGCCTTAAAGAAGGAAATCGACCGTTATAGAGACCCTAGCAGCCTTAAGTTTCTCGGGCCGGGTGGCACGGGACCGAACCTGTTCGCAGGAATCGGCTGGAACCCGAGTCCCCACACCGGAGAATTCGAGGAGAGGCTGAAGTTCCGCTGCGAGTAATCCACAAATTGCGGGTCGCCGGATGTGAAATTATTCACAAAGGCCATATTAGTCTGAGAGTAATCGAACGAAAAAAACCATGCAGCATTGCTATAACAAATGTTGCTCTGAATTACATTTCCCAATGACGCTCCTGGATTATTTGTGGCGATACTTACCAAGGGGGGGTACTCAATGCTCCAGGGAGGAGTTTGGTATGGCATAGCATAAAGCTTCGTCCACAGGGAGGAGTTGGTGTTTGCAATTAAATACGCATCCCACTCCAGTCCACGCTGATCCGCATAAACAGCCCCACTAGGGCACCCGACAAAAATATTATTCTGCACAATATTGTCACGGCCACCTCCAATCAATACACCATAATCAACGGAGCAGAATATGTTCCCGTATATCGTCATTCCGCTAAATAAGTCGTCTAGGTAGATCCCCACTACGTGTGGAAATGTGGGTCCTTCTTCAACTATATTGAGAGTGATGTCATGAAAATAATTATAGCGGAAGATGCTGCCTCGCATTGTCCAGTCTTCCCACATGTATATGGCACCGGCGTCCGCAGTCTCGGTGCATACGTTATAAATTTCGTTGTACTCTACAACATGATTGTTACCGTAGGTTAGAATTGCATTATGGCGGCCCTTGTAGATCAGGTTGTGGGCTACGTAATTTCCGACACCCTCCACGGAGATGCCCGGATTATAGGTCCAACATAAGCGACTCATGTTATAGATGGTGTTGCACATCGCCGAATTTGTCGCTGGGGTGAGTGTGAGACGGTCATTGCTGTCATCATGCATGTAGATACCTATCTTCCCCATGTTCGCAATAGTGCAGTAAGCCACGCCCGTGGCGACGGTGTCCCACAGGTCGATCCCGTCCCAAGAACTGCCGTTCAAGGTGCAGTTGCTGATGAGATTGCTCTGGCCGCCCCTTACGAGAAAGAGAGGTCCAACCGCGCCCTCGAACGTGATTCCAGCGAAAACAATGTTGGACACAGACTGAAGGTTGACAAGGCCGCCGCCGTTCCATGAGCCGGCGCCGGCCCCCACCGTGGTGATAAACGGATTTCCGCCGGCAATGCTGCTCGGGGGCCAGAAGTACAGAAGCCCATGCACGCGGTCGATGTAGTACTCGCCGGGAGAGTCCAATTCGTCAAGCACATTAAGGAAATAGAAACGCTGGTTTACGGCGTAGCCCCATTGACTTGCGGGAGACGTTATATAGACTATATGGTTCGTAGTGTCAATTGAAGCTACGTTGTCGAATTCGTCTGCCCAATCATAGTACCAGTAACCATCAACCCACACATCGCTCAGGCTGGCCCAATTAGATGGATCGGTTCCAGTGTAGCCAAAATAATTTGTTCCCGGCGACGGCGAGGCAGCGATCGTCAGCCAATTGGAGTTTGGCCAGCGGGCGAGCTGCATGGGTTGATCCTGGAAAAAGAGTTCGTTCTGACCGCTCCACCACCAGGAAAAGCCTTGGCCGTGTCTGGCGAGCGGGGTAATGTTTGTTATCCCCTGGGCCGCGAGGTTGGCCACCAACACATTGGTCTGAGCGGAAGAGGTGAGGCGCGCAAGGACGTTCGGGTCTGTTACAGCCTGGAAACCTGTGACGCTCATTCCGCCGATGATGACCGGCGTTTCTCCCGGATAAGCCTGATAAACGATTGGCGAGGTTGGCGTTCCGCTGTCGGCTGGATTTGCCGAACTAGTGAGCGTGAAAGGCGACTGCCTCATGTACCTGCCTCCCCTTAAATTGACACGAATAGGCCCGACTGGAAGTCCGCTTCCCGATTTCAGCGAGCGTATTGCGTTTCGAGCGGCTTCAAGCGTGGCAAAAGGACCATCAGTTCCACCGGCATTGGGAGCCGGCAAGAGGCCGGACCATGCGTCGTTGCCGTTGGTTGCGACGTAGAGGTCGCCACAGGCGCCGATTGACGCGCTTAGAGCCATTGCGAGGCTGAGCCCGACTGCCAGAAGCTTGCGGCGGAGGTATTCCATGACGCCTTGCGCAAGCATTTTAGGTGCCAGCGGGGGTTAGAAGGGACCACAGTCCAGCCTCCGCTGCTGGGGCAGCTACGGCTGACAGGCCACAGTCGACAGGCCAGTGGGCGGAGTGTCGAGGGTCGGGTGTTCAGCGGGGAGGGTCGAGTGGCGAGTGGCGAGTGGCGTGGGGGCAAGGGCTGCACTGGCCGAATTGGTTGTTTTATAGGATTCCAGCAGAATTGCACCAACCGGAGACGAGGAAACGTGCAAGCGGTTAATGCAGGGGGGTGTGAAAGGCACCGAGCAAAAAGTGAGGCAGGAAGGGTGCGAAACGATGCACTAAAACGGGACAGGCTGTAGGCCGTCTCCTGGAACCGCAGGACACGGTCCACAGTCCACAGTCCGTGGGCCAGAGGCCAGAGCATCGAGTGTCGCGTGGGCAGGGGTCAATCATTGTGAGCGTCCGAGCCGACGTGCGAGTTGGTGCCGGATGAGCGGGACCGTCCCTCCGAAAAGCGCGAACTCGCTGACCGCGCCGCTCCGGTCCCAACACCGTCGCCGACCAGCGCCAGTAGGCCTCGTTCAAACTCACCCAAGACCCTGCTCAACTCAAATTGCGCCGCATACCCGCGCCCGTTGACACCGTACGCCTTTAACTTGTCGCGCGTCCTCGAGAGCTCTTTCAGCGTGGACGCTAGACCCTGGGCGTCACCTGGTAAAACGTTGACACCGAAGCCCGCTCCGTTCAGCGCCTGGGCAAGCTCGCTGGCCTCGTCGGCCACCGTTACCACCGGCTTGGCCAGCGCCAGGCACTTGAGCAGCTTGCTGGGGAAACAGAACCTACCCGCTCCCTGCTGCTGGGTGACCAAGGCAACGTCCGCGTCACGCAGCATCTCCAGATATTCCTGCTCCGGCTGCAATGGAAGCAGGGTCACGTTCGGTATTCTCTCCACCCGAATGCGCCTCTCGAGCCGCTCGCGCCCGGCACCCTCCCCACAAATAACGAGAGTCACTTCGCCATTGTGCCATTGCTTGGCGGCGTCGAGGAGCACGTCCAGGCCCTGCTTCATGCCTACATTCCCTGAGTAAACCGCTAGGAAAGCATTCTCGACAATCCCGTGCCGTGACCGGAACGAGCCGGGTGTGGGTATATCCGCCGCACCGGGCACTGTCGTTCCGTTGGGAAAATAGACGAGCTTCGCTTCGGGCACGCCCTTCGAACGATAAACCGATAACATGCCCGGGGTGATGCCAGACACTCGCGCCGCCTTCCGATAGGCGAAAGACTCAAGCCCGTAAAGCAACCGAGCCAGCAGCCCCTGCCTGATCATGCCCAAGGCCAGCGCGCCGTCCGGCTGGAGGTCCTGGACATGAAAGACAACCGGAGCCCGCCTGAACCGAGTGAGAAGCCATGCCGCGGCACCCAGCAACAGCGGCGGGGACACAACCACATAAACGTCGGGCTTTGGCAACGTGAGCAGCCGCAAAAGGGAAGTCAGCACAAAGGTCGCCTCGTGCAGGACCCGCTTGATGGCGCTGGGGCGTTGCGGAACGTAATGCCAGCAGCGATACACCGGCACACCCCTGACGAAATGCGTGCGGTAAAGGCGCCCGCAATCCGCGGCGGCCTTCTTCCACAGCGGGTAGTAGGCGAACGAAGTCGCCATCCGGACCTCGTGGCCCCGCTCCAGAAGATATTCGCACAACAGCGCGTTGTACGGAGCTATCCCTATCTGCTCCGGTGCGTAATTAATTCCCCACACGTTAACACGCATAAGTCCAGATCAGCCAATGGAGTAAAAAACCTTCGGCCACCGACACCGGCGCCTGGTAATGGAAACCTCCCTCGCGTACCCAAGCTGCCCCAACATGTTCAGTCCTCAGCCTCCGTGCAGGATAATACGAAGACGAGCAAGCCGATGCGCACCGAATGTCATAAGAGGTGTTTCAACTGCGGCGAGCTGAGGCATGCATTGCCTTAATGATTCGTCCCGCTATGAAGCGACGGGCAGCACTTAAGATGCGCATAGGCCATCCCTGGCGCAGAAGATCTCGCTGCATCCGCCAGTGTTCGCGCATGCTAGCGCCCACCTTCATCGTCGAATTGCCGCCCACATCGAAAAGACTCACAGCCCGATTTAAATAGCACGCGCGAGCCCCTCGAATGAAACATCGCACGGCAACGAAATAGTCGGCACTAACGGGATAACTGAGATCATATGGGGGATCATCCAGGAACTCCCGGCGATAGACCGTAGCTTGATGCATGGCTGGCAAACCATGCCGGATGGCGCTTTCCATTCGCCGCGGTGGGCGGTAGCGGAATTTTCTATCCGAAAAGCGGTACTTGCAGCCAGCGAGGCACAAGTCGGGCATCCCGGCCGACTCGATGCATCGCTTCAGATCCAGCAAACTGTCCTGGTCGGCAAAGTTATCGCCAGCGTTCATGTAGATGACGTAGCGGCCTCGGGCAAGCCTTGTTCCCTTGTTCATCGCGTCGTAAATGCCGCGGTCCCTCTCGCTGACCCAGCGCAGGAAAGGCAAAGCGAGTTTCTTTAAGAATTCTACGCATCCATCGCCTGAGGCACCGTCCACGACGATCCACTCCAGGTCGCGCTCCGCTTGCTCCTGCAGGGACCTGTATGTGCGGCGCAACCCAGGCTGGTCGTTCAAGACTACCGTGATGACTGAGAAAAAGGGCGGGGGGCTGACCATAGACAGATTCCTACCGTTGCCACAGCAGTGGTCCGGTTACATGGTTTGCTTTATCACTAACGAGAACTTGCTGGCCTCGGTTTGTGGTGCAGACGATTACGCAGCAACGGGAGACAGACGTATTTATGCGTACGGCATCGACGTAAACGCACTCGAATTGACGCCAGCTCTGGATCAGCAAACTTTCGCATGTGCGTCTAAAGCTGGCCAGGTCGTTTAGTACGGCTGTAACCACAGAGGGCATTGGGACACTGTACACGAACGGGTAACCCGGACCGGCCTATTTACACAGCGAGGCGCTGCGGCGCTGCGGATTCGCTTTCACGAATAGATGTCATCCGGGCGCATCAGTGTCCGTCAGCTCTCGAGAGCTGATTTCAGTCCGAACTTTTGGCGTTCGTTCCACGCGTGGGCGTACGACCTAGCTCCGCACATTAGACGGCGGCATTCCCGGTCGTCGAACATTAACCGAGCGAGATTCGCCGCAAAAGCCTCCGGGTGGTCCGCTACCATAAACGCCGATCCTATGCCGTCCTCCATGCCACGCGCGGCGAATGAAGTTGCTACCAGGGTTCTGCAGTAGCCGAGGGCCTCGATGGCCTTTACCTTTAGTCCGGTGCCTTGGTGTAAAGGGGCTATGACTAATCGTGCCCTTCGATACACTGGGGCGAGGTCGGGCACGCGACCGAGAAATGTGAATGGGGGGCTCTCGGTCATCACGTCTCGAATCCCCCCAGCGACGACCACTTGTTTGGGCTTGAGCCATGAAGCGACTTTTGGAAACACTTCGCGTGCAAACCAGTGCAGCCCCGCCACGTCAAACGGGTGGCCGCTGGATACGAAAAGCACGTTTCCGCTGGCAAGGCCGCCTTCCGGGTCGGAATTAGCCGCGACGGCTACAGAGTGACCGACTGTCTCCACGCGCCGCACTCCAGCCTTCCGCAGGGTGGCAGCGTCACGGTCTTGAATGGCCAACACCGTGTCAGCGCGTTGAAGGGCCGCGAGCTCCTCTTCCGCAGTGATGCGAACCCACTGTTTTGAAGGCGGAGCGGTCAGGCTTGCTTCGCCTAGTGCGAAGAGTTCATGGGTGTCGATCAATCTTCTCACGCTCTGGCCCGCGAAACGCAGCAGCGCACTGCTCATGCAAACATACTCAGCAATAACCGCCTGGAAGGCGTACTGCGTATGCAATCGGTCAATCGCTGCATCCAGGCTCGGTTCGTAGTAGGCATCCACCGGAAGGGTGCGAATCCGTGATTCAGATCTGTTGTGAGAAATCGCTCTGTTGTTAAGCCGCAAACGATACCAGCTTCGCAATTTACCGTGCTCGGGCAGCTTCGCTCGAAGAAACCTCTTGAAGATCCAGCGTACTGAAGTTGGCCTGTACGGTTGAAAGTAGTAGTGGCTTCCCCAATAGGCGCGCATTTCCTCGGTGTCCCCCGCAAGATAATCGGTGTACAGCAGCACGGGGATCCAGCCCAGATCTCGCAACATGTCGGCGATGTTCAGAATTCCCCGTCTACCGCCCGAATCGGCCGGATGTGTGGCGTTAGGCGAGACGATCAATACACGCGGGCCTCGATCCATAGTTCTCTCTTTCGTCAGCAACAACGTCTATCTAGCCCGCCACGAAATGTGCAGACGTACCGCCCGCGTGTCCGCCGACGGCCTCATGGCCAGAGCCTCCTGGGGTGACTACCAACGACGACACAATCGAAGCGGGTTTCATGCTATAAGACGTCTAACTGCTGATTCAACGGCCGGTGAGTGGCGCGAGCCAGTTGTGTATCCCCACGCCCCGAAGATACTCCCTGGCAAGGGCCAGCCTTTGTTCTGGTGAAGGTGCACCGGCAAGCCACCTTAGGCCAGACCAAGTGCTCAGGAAGGGGTGCCGAAGCAAGGCATGGCAATCAGCACTGAACCCTGTGAACGATCGTGACTTTAAGGAGATGGAAGCGGCCTTGCAGGCGTCCAGTGCCTGCGCGCGACCACGAAGGTGCTTCGGTAATTCGACATAGGGTGCATGCATTTGCTTCCAACGGTTGTAGTTGTTTATGCCGGTGGTCGTATTTTGGCCGGGACGCACACGCCAGTAGCTTGCTGTTTTATGGACATATATGATGTCGTAACAGCGAAGCATGCGGGAATACCAGACGTTATCTGCGAAGTTACCGACTTTCTCGTCAAACGGACCCGCGCGCTCAAAACTCTGCCGTGGCAGAAGATGCTGGGTAAAGGAGATGAGGGTGCAGTCCAATAATGTCATTACTGCGCGCTCACATGTGCCATTGCGACGCCAGGCAGTCTCGGGTCGGCAGTTCTCGCTGAGAAGGACATCCACCGGGAAATCTGGCAATGTGCCTACACCAATCACCTGAAGGCCGACGGTGATTGGAAGTCCGTGGTGGATGTAGGGGCGGACTGCATTCAAGAAGGCCGGGTGGAGAAGATCGTCCGAGGGGAGTATGACGAGCCAGTCAGAAGTACATTCTGCCACGCCAAGGTTCCAAGCCGGATACACGCCGGTGGGTGGCCTGACGAGGCATTTAGCATGAGGGTGCTTGCGAGCCAAGTCGAACAGCGCCTCGCGACTTCCGTCTGAGCTTTCGCCATCCACAACGACGAGTTCCTCGAACTCACTCAGGAATGGGGCGACGGAGCCTGCGCATTCGGCGGCATACAGACCCGCATCGCGATTTGGAATAAGAAGCGAAATTGATTGTCTGGATGACATATACGCCCAAGTCGAGACATGCAAAGGGCATGTCATTAGCTTCTATTCAGAATGGCATCCTGAAGGATCTCCTCATAAGAATCAACGTAATTGCTCACCGTCTGTGCCTACGAAAGGCGCTTTTCAACGTGTATGGCCGCAGACTCCCCCATACGGTGTACCAAGTGAGGCTCTTTGAACACCCGAAACAGGCGGCCAGCCGATGAATCCGGGTCACCCGCGGAAAAAGGGAAGCCCGTCTTGCCGTCGACAATCTGCTCCAGAATGCCCCCCAGCGCCGTCTCCACGGCCGGTGTTCCGCAGGCCATAGCCTCAGTAATGACGATTCCACAGGTTTCGGCTCTGGCGGCATGGAGATAGACATCGGTCGCCTGATAGCACTCGACAAGCGAATCGGGGCAGGGAAGGAATTCGATCTTCGCCGTGCCGACCTGTTCCGACGGGGCTTTGTCGCCGATGGCGAAGAAGCGAACCGGTTTCCCGACGGCGTTCTCTACCGGCAATCGAATCGCCTTTCGAATTCGCAAGCCAAAGCACATAGTCCGTCTTTTTCAGATCCCTTTGAAGGGAGGTTCAACGTATCACGGTCAACCGGAGGCGGAGCGCGGGCATAGGATGTCACGAATGACGGAGTCTGCGGGGCGCACGTGCCTCCTGAAGCCAGTCCGCAAACTTAGCCGCGCAAAAGTCAAAGTTGTACATGTGCAGGTAAGCTGCCCGGCCCTGCCTGCCCATTTGCTCTGCCGTGCTTTGGTCGTCTGCGATGGCTCGTACGGCGGCGAGCAGCTTTTGGGCATCCATTATGTCGGTACACACGCCCGCGCCGGAATCGGCGGCCACCCTCTGGACCAAGGGCCGTTGGGAGCCAACAAACGGCACACCGCAAACAAGGCAATCGAACAGCTTTTGAGGAGAGCAGTAGCATACATTTGGATCTTCTTCATCACAGTAAGGGAGAAGTGCGACGGTGGCGTCCTTGACATAGTCCAGGACGCGATCCGGTGGAACCCCCCGAAGCAAGCAGACGTTCCGAGGTGCTGCGCTCGTTGCTCGGAGCAAGGTGTCCGGGACCTCACCGGTAATGAGCAAGACGAACAGGAAGGAGGCGTCCAGGTTCGCGGCCGCCCAGGAAACCAGGTGCTCCAGCGACGCGCAACGCTGGTACGATCCGCTGTAGAGCAGCACCCTACGCCGGGCAGGATCGACCCCGGTCTTGATAAGTGCTTGCGTCAGCGCCTCTCCCTTTGGCTCTGGCAGGCCACTGCGTGGGGCATTCCACAGGGTGACCGCCGGCATGTCTGCGCCTGCGCGTGCCAATCGCATTGCAAGCCGGGTCTCCTCGACATCGATCAGGCAGTCCACACAGTTCCGAAGCCGAGCTTTCTCCACGTTAACATGCTCGGGCCGCGTGGTATATTCGAGGGCGTAGTAAACCAGGGACGCCCGGCAATGTCTCAGCAGTAATGGCGCAGAAACCAAGGCGTCGACATTAATGACCACGACAACATCCGGGCGCATTTTTCTGGCATGGAGCAGCGCCTTCAGGACCAACCATGCGTGCGTAATGTGCCTCCTCCCGGGTTGATCCGGGGGACCGAACCACCGAGGGCAGCGCAAAGGCAGCTCGGGGCTGCTGGGTGAAGAACACTCGCCGAGATGGGCAGGGTAGGCATGCTGCACCTCATGTCCCCGGTCTCGAAGATAGCTGCACAAATCCCGGCCCTGACGATTTCTTGCCGGCGCCCAGCTATAAATAAATATTTTCATCATTACTTCCGCATTAGGCCCTGGGCCCAGCCCTTTTCGAAAATGGGCGGACCGCTACGTTACGACAAGCCGGTTCCTGTCCGGTTTTGTTAAAGGCTTCCCTCCGCGGCACATCGAGCGAACCTCGGTGGCGCCTAACCAGCGGCAGGGAAAACTCGCGCCGCCGTGCGGCGGCCAACGCGGTCTGCGTCCCGTTGTGTTGCGCGGTCAGCCAGGGCGCAAACCCCAGCAGGCCAGAAGGACCCTGTGAGCGAAGCACACCGTAGGCCGCCAGGCATACCCCGACGCCAAAAGAGGCATAGACACTGTAGCCTCCAGACATCGCGAGCATCACCAACCACCCTGCAATTCCAGGCGTTATGCACATAACACCGACATCCTTGGGAGTGACTCGGGCAGGGCGCCTCAACCATGCGGCAGCGTATCGTAGAGGCAGAGCTACGTAGAATGTGACCAGAGAGATTGCGAGGACAATGACTCCTCCTTTCAGGAGGAACGTCAGAACGCCGATGTGCAGGCCGGACGCCATGTATAGATTCCCGGGGCCAGAGGTCATGCCACCAAATCCACGGCCCACGAGCCACTCCTCGAGCGAAAACTCCTGCGTCATAACCATTGCCTCCTCGATCCGGCCTTCGTTTGAGATTGCACTCTGCGGGCTGGCAAATCTCTCGGCGATAGCGCTTCGGGAGGTCATAACGCGGCCTAAGCAGACGAGAACCAGCGCGACGCACGTCAGCGCCATGGCGATCGCCGTCAGCCGCATACGGAGCCGAGCAGAGGTCCTCCCAGATTGAATTGCCGAAACCTTCCAGAGGCTCGGAATGGTGAAGGCTACCAGCGCGGCCATCGAGACGGCAATCGAGCGTGTGGCCCCGAGGATGACCGCGTCGTGAACGATTAGAAAGACGAAGGCCGTTGCAACTGCGTTCCAGATCCAGGATCGCAGACCCCCAAGAAAGAAGAAAAGCGGTGCGATAATCGACAACACTAGGCTGTAGTTGAACACATGGGAATCGTACGCCCGTTCACCGGCCGAAGCGATCTGTAGCGTGGCCATGGGATAAGCCGCCCCAAGGTGCATCAGCAGGCAAAACAGGATGCTGGCTGCTAACAGTCCCCCAAGTACGCACCGGTTGGCAGCGAGCGTTTGGAAGAAGGCCGCGCCGCCGACCAGCCACAACCACACTCGGAGGTCGTCGGCTATATCGTTCCGCCTATTTCCGTTTAATATGCCGACCGCTGAGAAGGCGATCATGGCTCCCACGAATGCGACGCTTAGCATGGGGGAGTGCTTCAGTGCCGCGACTCCGCCGCTGAGGGCCGACGCTGACAAAACCAGTAACAGGGCCACATCCCTTACCTGGATCGGGCCAACGAGATTCATCGGAACGATTTGCCTGCCGATATTAAAAGCGTCACCGAACGTGAATCCAACCAAGCCAATCCCGAGTATCAGCAGGCGGATAACATCCAATAACGAACGGGTCATCTATGCTCTCCTTGCTGTTCACGAAGCGACCGCGGCCCGAGGCCGGAGCGCGAGAGCTTCGGCAAGCCGGCCGGGGAGTAAGCCTCGATCCTGTTCTTTCTGGTAGGCGCTGGAACCATCGAGAAACCTCCTTGCAGCTCTAAAGCCGTCCAGAGTCCGGCGATCAAGTCCGCGCAGGAACGCATCCCTTTCTCCTTGAGAAACGGTCCAGCCGAGGCTGTGCCGCCTTACTCTCCAACCGATGAGATTCTCATCGAAAGCCAAAACGGGGATCCTGAAGTAAGCCGCTTTGGCCAGCAAGGCGCTGCTTTGTCGAAAGGCCCGATAGCAGAGGTACAGCACATCGGATGAGATCAGAAGGGCGTTCAACTCGGCTTCCTTCAGGAGCCCGCCAAAGCGCAGGCAGCAGCCCGGCAAGGCACGCTTCATGATTTCTCTCAGAAAGTGGCTATCTGGCTCAGAAAAACTGTGCCACTGAATTTCTCCGGCCATTAAGAGGAAGATGTGAGGCATGGTGCCACGTTCGATCAGGCGAAGCACATCGATCACCCCTTTTCGCGCCTCCAGGCTGCCAAGGACGGCCAGGACCAGCCTGCCTTTGCTCTGCCGCAGGATCTCCGCCTGCACCCGCTTTACATCTGGTTCCGGCGGGAGAGTGCTATCAAGGACATCCGGAAGGACCACCGTCTTGCGCCTAAAGGTCCGAGCCAATTGGTCGTCCAGTGTTTCATCCAGAGTGCAAATGCTGAGGCATCTGTTCAATCGGAGAACGTGCCCTCTTGAGGTGATCCACTTTAGTCCGGGCCTGCGACGGGCTCTGTTGTGGAGAATATCGAAGGGCGCGAATAGGAGGCCCGAAAACCGGTGGCGAAAAAGCCCGTTTATCAAAAGGGAAGTCGGCAGATCCAGCAGAAATGGATCCATCCAGGCGAAGAAGACACGGTCGACCGGCGCCCCTAACTCACGCTCGATTATTTGCAGTTTACGTGCGGCGCCACGCCACCTTTTGAGCCACCTTGCCCGTAGGGCAACCCCGTGAACAGGCTGCGAGAAATCCTCCTCATCGCAGGTGTGGAAGGTGACTTTGTCTGTGTCGTCGCCGTTGCAGCGCATCTGCTCCTTGACCGCATCCGGGACCGGAAACACTACGTGAGGGTTGCATCCGCAGGCCAGGATTGCCTCAGCAAACCCTGCCATAAAGGTCACGTGGTGGCCTGAAGAGGCTGTGTCGATTAGAACACAATTCATGGTGTTGTTGATGCCACCGGGGGCCTGCCTTCACGGTGGGAGGGGGTGCTAACCTCCTCGGATAGGAGCGACTGGGTTGAGCAACATTAGAAGCCCCCTCTCTCTCCCGTGCTCTGCCTAAGCATTTTCCGATACAAGTTAACCAGCTTCTCCCCAAACTGCCCGACCTCGAACTGGTCTGCGACGAGACGGCGCCCTCTTGCACCCATTCCCAGGCGGCGCTCCGGACTTGCGGCGAGAGATAGCATAGCGGAAGCGAGCTCTGAAGCGTCGTTAGGCCTTACCAGCAGTCCGTTGAAGTCGTGCCTGCATATTTCCGGGTTGCCGTCGATACGCGTCGCAATCAGAGGCAGCCCCCTTGCGGCCCCCTCAACCAGGGTATAAGGCAAACCTTCTATCAGACTGGGCAGTACCACTACGTTTGCTGTTGCGTAATATGGGCCGGGGTCTGGGTCGCAGCCCACGAAGCTGGCTCCGTGGATACCGTTTTCGGCCCGTTGGCGCTCGAGGTCAGCACGAAGCGGACCATCTCCGACGAAGGTCAACTTTGCGCCTGGAAACTTGCGCGCCACCTTGGGGAAGGCTTGAAGCGTCATTTGGGGTTTCTTGCGGTCGGTAAGGGCGCCCACCTGCAGAAAGTGTGGGGTTCCGGCCACGACATCCGCAGCGTTCGCGATCAGCAGCGGAACAGCGTTACAAAGGCTCACTACTCGACGTTGAAGGAAAGGCCAAAACACTCTGCGGATGCCCTTCGCCGAAGCTCCGCAGCACCCAATGTGCAGATCAACAAAGCGGCGCGCTTCCTGCAACGTGAACAGATCCGGCATTGCCCAGCGTTGGACAGAGGGCTGAAGCAGCCGGCGTACAAAGCTTCGTAAGGGGAGCTTGGGGACATGCTGGTACGACACAGCCAGCGGCACGCGCACGTCGTGGCGGAGTCGGATAAGCTCTCGAAACCTCTGCCACACACTTAGGTGAATCAGGCCGACCCGCTGCTGGCGCAGTCTGGCAGCGTAATCTGCGATACTTCCTGGGACATCGAAGGCATGCACCTCGGCCCCCGCCGACCTGAGCATTTCAGCCCGGTCGTGGGGTGAGTTCTCGGCAATGATACAGACCTCGTGGCCCCGGCGCATCAGTTCGAGCGAGGCGTACTGCACCCAGGCCTGCGTTCCCCCAAGGCCAAGGTCCGTTACGACAAATCCAATTTTCACCGGCTTGATGATCCCGGGCTAGACAGCTTCGGTTTGTGCCGGCGCAAGTGCGGCCCAGACAGCCGCAGCATGCCGGATTTTCCGAGCGCACTTCTGAAAGCATGGCGAGTCAATGGGATAAAGGCTCGGATAGGGTTTTCGATCCAACGCGTGAAGGTGCGTCGAAACTCCATTTCTCGGAGGCGCCTGAGCTGGGCAAGACTTGCGTCGGCGTCCGCGGAAGAGCACGATGGCGGATCCAATTCCAGCTCCCTGTGGTGCCTAATCTGGCGGAAAAGGGCCGTCACTTGGTCATCGGAGGAGGCGCACTCAAATCCCGCTGTCGTGACGAGCCGCAGCAAATCGCGCCTGTCAAAGTGGTATGTGTGTGCATTCTGAGCATAGTCGAGGAAATCAAACAGCTTATGTCCGCCTCGGTGATAATGCATCAGCTCGAATGACACTCCAGGAACCTGGATCCAGAGAAAGCCCTCCGGCACCAGCATCTCACGGATTCGCTGCAGTTCTTTGACGGGACTGGTCATGTGCTCAAATACATGGCATAGAATAATCAGGCGGGCTTGACCTGATTTGTTAAGACAGCCAGCGTCTCCTTGAACAAGCTCGATGCCCCTATCTCTGCCAAATGCAAGGAAGCGGTCGTCATAATCGCATCCCGTGACCAAACATCCATCTTCTGCAAATGCGGCCAGTATTCCGCCAGCACCCGCCCCGATTTCGATAACTTTGTCTCCCGCACCGAATGACAGATTGGCATTTCTAGCAAGCCAACGCTTTACGCTTCGCCCACGAGACAGCTGGTTTTCGAACAGGACTTCCGGCTCCCACCCCATATAGATTCGCCTGTAGTAGTGCTCGTAGAACTCCCTATAAGCGCTCTCAGTCATCCGCGGGTTCGCCTGCAAAAGGCCGCAGAAACAACAAGCGGAAAGCGGGGAAGGCAACGAAAATCGATCTTGAATTGCAAGGACGCGGAAGCTCCGACCACCGCACGGGCAAGGCACCTCTTCGAACGGCCAGTCTCCCCGTTCCATCAGTTGGACCGCTTCCTCAATAGCTTGGTGCTGGGCATCAGATAGGCGTCTGGTAAAGGCAAGTCGACGTCGCTCGAACCGATGCGAAATGAGGGAGAGCTCGTATTTACAGCCGGGCTCCTTATGGGGCAGGGCGAATAGGCCGCTGAAAGCTGCAGTCACAGGAGGAGTGTGATCTGGGTTAGTCTTGCGTCAGGGGCCACTGGGGTCTGGCTTGCAGTGTGTTTTGGCGCGAGCAGTTCAGCCCGTGGCCGAGCAGAACGTGGAAGTGGCTTTTGCCGATCAGGGATACACAGCCCAAGAACCAGCCGAGGCCGCTGCCGGCCCGGGCAGCCAAGCCTGCGTCCCGGGGAGCCCGAGGTCCATCACCTCGAAGGCGACTTTCACCGAGTTGAAAAGGCGTAGCAGAACAGCTTATCGGTATGAGCCGGTTTCGTCTTCGCTTTATTCGACCAGTTCTCGCCCCCGAAGTCCGCGCTTACCGGCAGCCAATAGCCGACCGGTCGACCTACTGAAAACATAGGAGCCGGGGATGAAGCTGTCTAGTCCCGCGACCGCGGTGAGAACATCAGGACCTATTCGAAAGGCTTTGAAGCCCATATCGATCAAATGCTGAACCAGTCGTCTAGAGGAGCATCCGCATTGTACGGCACTCCGATCACAGACCTCGGCAACAATTGCCAGATCCCGGCTTCGCCCAATAATACCCATTCCTCCATTAATCACCTTCTCCTCGGCGCCCTCCACGTCAAGCTTGAGTACGTCAATGTGCTCAATGTTATTCGATTTGCAAAAGACGTCAAGCGTGATTGCCCTGACATTAATCGTGGCTTTGGCCCGCAGTCCTTCCACTGGCCTTACTTGCGCCCCGAGAGAATTGTAAACATCATTCCCATCGTCAAAAACAAAGAAATCAACCTCTCCACCCACGTCCGATAATGCCGCGGAAACGACTTCGACATTGCTAAGTTCATTAAGTTGCACATTCGCTCTTAAGTAGGCAGCGGTGGTCGGGCAAGGCTCAAAGCTGAACACGCGCCCGTTGGGGCCAACGATCTTCGCCAACACGACCGTATGCACACCGACATTGGCGCCGACGTCAAACACCGTCATAGCCTGCTTTGTGATTGTGCGCAGAACGGTCGATTCCGCCTCCTCAAAACCCACGCCGACGTAAAGCAATTCTGCCAGAACGGAGTTTGATCTCAGTTTTATCGCACACCCACGCCGCCAGCACAGTATATCATGGGGCGGTTTGCTGCGGTGCTTGTGGCGGAACCAGAGCCTCTTAACGGTAGACTTGGGGTGCAGCGCTAAGGCCGTCACGGTTCTTGCATTGTGTAAGAGCTTTCCACATATTCGTTTCAAGCTCGGACGCTTCACAACGAAATCCCTGAGGGCGGACGTGTTGGCGCGCATTCTGAACACTGTCATGCAATTGCTAGTAGCGTGAGCATCTGCGGGACGGCACTAGCATGCCGCACCGGCTGGAGGAGGAGCCCGTAGTTTCGCACGAACAGATCCCGAGGCCCGGACGCAGGTCTTTCTTGGCCAGCCTGTTGTGTATTTCGCTATTTGTTTTTTGAACCGAGGCCAATTACGGCTGCTAAATAAACCGCAGAGGCGCTCAATGCGCCAAGGCCGGCGGTAATTGGGTTGCAGCAGCGGGCCAGGAGCACGCAGCCGCCCCATAGCAGGGCGGTTAGTAGACTCAACCTTAGCAAGTGGACATCCCGCAAGGCTGCGGGACAGGCGAGAAGCAAGTACAGCAAGAGCATCGCAGCCATTGCAAAATGAGACCCCGACAATGCAACTGCGAGACCTTTGGCGGCGGCGTGCGGGACGAACCAGAAACAGAGGCTCAGATAGGCTCCAGCCCAAAGCAGGTTGCTGAGAAGGCCGAGCCACATCTTGTTCATGCTCGACAGAATTACGCCAACAGGAGAAAAGAGCCCGATGATTAAACCATGAACCATAAGCCACCGCACGGCGCCGGTATGCCCACGGAACTGGCTGCCGTATGGCAAAAGAGTCAAGCCAGGAACAGCGATTTGCAGAGCGGAAATAGGAACCATCACCAATATGGAGATGGTAAACGCGTAGCGCAGGGTGCGAGCATACTCCCCGCCAGCGTTTCGCCCTAGCTGTTCACTCAAAACAGGGAGCAGGGGCGCCATTAGGTACGCCAGTATCATTTCCGGCACCTGTTTGATTCGGAGAATCGCATTGTACAAGCCCATTTCGGCATAACCGCCGGGCTGGTTCACCAGGACAGCACACCCGAGCCAAATGACCGGCGAGACCATGACGCCGGCCAGAACGGCCGGAAGGCTGAAGCGCCACAGAATCTCATTCTCGTGCCAGCAGCCGCGATAGGCGAAAGAGATCCCCGCGCGTGAGCATTCTTTCCGAACGGCCAAGTGGCTCAAGAACCAGGTCAGGCCCAGATTCAGGAGGGCCGCCCAGACCGCCCCGCGCAGGCCATCCCAGTACACCCCGGCCAGGTTCATGGGGACGTTGACCAGGCCAGCAATGAGATTAATCCTCGCGATCACCTTGAAGCATTCAAAACCAGAAAGGGCGCCAATCTGAGCCCCGTTAACTCCGCTCAGCAGCAGGCCCGCCGCGGAGAGCCGGAGCAAGCCGGTCAGGTGCGGCGCCGCCAAGGCATGGGCTGCCAGCCACGGAGCGCTGAAGAAAAGGCCCGCGGTCGCCGCCCCGCTGGTCACCCAGGCGGTGACGCTCGACAAAGCGCGGACGCGGCCAGCGCGTTCGAGGTCTGTGCCGCGGTACTCGGCTATGAACTTCGTCGCCGTCGTCCCCAGGCCAAATCCCCCCACAGTTCCAAACATCCCTATCGTGTTTTGGATAATCGCGAGTTCCCCAAACCCGGTTTTCCCCAACATGCGCGCAACAAGCACAGAAGCCGCCAAGCCTAGACCACGAGCCGCCAGAGCACCGACGAGGCTCCAGAATGCGCCGCGAGCCAATCTTCCAGCCAGGGGCGATCTTCTCACCCGCTCCCCATAGGTACGAACCCGCGCCGGGAGCAGGTTCCCAAGCCCCACGATCAGGTTTCGGACGCAGGCCTCAATCACACGAGGAACTCTTTGCAGGCGCTGGCTATGCGGGGTGCCGCGGAGCCATCGCCGTATGGGTTACGGGCGCGGGTCATCTGTTCAAAGGCGCGCGGGTCCTCGAGCAGCTTTGCAGCCGCAGCCACGATAACTGCCGCTGACGAGCCGACCAGCTTGACTGCGCCGGCTTCAAGGGCTTCAGGCCGCTCAGTTGTGTCACGCATCAACAGCACCGGTTTCCCCAGACTCGGAGCTTCCTCTTGCACACCGCCGGAATCGGTTAGAATCAAAGTTGCCCGGTTCATCAAGAAAACAAATTGCAGGTACGAAAGGGGCTCTATCAGGTGCACATTGGGCAGGGAATGGTCCAGTTTGCCCAAGATGCGGAGAACGGGATCACGGACGTCCGGATTGAGGTGGACAGGATACACGAACTGGACACGAGAGAAGAGCTGGGCCAGCTCAGCGATCGCATGACAAATATTCTCGAGGCCATGTCCGAAGTTCTCGCGGCGGTGGCCAGTGATTAGCACCAGAGGCGCTCCGTTAAAACTGTCCAGACTGTCGCGCGGCAGACCGGGGATCGGAACCGGATGTTCCCGCAGTCGTTTGAGCGCAAAGAAGAGTGCATCTATGACGCTATTACCCGTAACGTGTATTCGCTCGTTGGCTACGCCCTCCTTGAGGAGGTTTTGGCGGTTGGCTTCGGTGGGGGCAAAGTGGAGACTCGCCAGGCGGGTGGTTAATACTCGGTTGGCCTCTTCCGGCCACGGCGACTGAAGGTTCCACGTCCGGAGGCCGGCTTCCACATGGCCTAGGGGAATCCTATGATAAAATGCCGCAAGGGAGGCACACAGCACCGTGGTTGTGTCTCCCTGCACCAGCACCAAGCGAGGCAACTCCTGGTCCAGGTACTGGTCCAGGGACTCCAAACAACGGGCAGCGAACGCGCCAAGCGTCTGGTTTGGCTGCATCAGGTTCAGGTCCACATCGGGAACAATACGAAATACTTCCAGAACCTGGTCGAGCATTTGGCGGTGTTGTGCGGTAACGCAGACCCGGCAGTCAAACGCGGCGTCGTTTCTCAAGGCCAGGATGACGGGCGCAAGCTTAATCGCTTCGGGGCGCGTGCCGAAGATGACCGAGACCTTGAGCGGGTGAAGCATTGGGTCAGGTGTTGGAGACCGGAGATCGGGGGCTTTGGCCAGAGGTCGGAGGTCGGAGGGCACGGAGAAAGGCAGGAAACAGGAATTGGGAAAGCAGACAGCAGACAGCAGAAATGGGAAAGTCGTCCTGGCGGCAGCGGGAAGCGGAAAACTGAAATGCGATGGTGTGCTGGTTTCTGCTTTTCAGCTTTTGGTTTTCTGATAGTAATCGGCGTATTTGTAATATTCGTAGGAGCGGGAGGAGGTGTCGGCGCGGTTGAAGACGAGGCCCAGGACTTTGGCCTGTCGTTCGTGAAGGAGTTCCAGGGCGCTCCGGGCGGTGTCGGCGCTGGTAAAGGAGCTGCGGACGACGAAGAGGATGCCATCCAATTTGGGCGCCAGGCTGGTGGTGTCGTCGGCGGCGAAGACGGGGATGCTGTCGAGGATGACGCAGTCGTATTCCTGGCGGAGGCGTTCCAGCAGCCGGCTGCAGTTGGGCCCGAGGAGGAGCTCGCCGGGGGTGTCCACCGATCTGCCACGGGGGAGGAGGTGGAGATGTCCAGAGGTCAGAGGGCGGAGGGCGGAGGGCTCCGCCTTCGCTGGAGCTACGGCGGACGAGGGAGCGTCGGAGTGGGTCGAGGGTGGAGGGTCCGGGAGAGTTCATGGAATCGGGTGATGAGGTCTTGCTGGGCGAGGTCTGGGCGGAGTCGCAGACTTCGGGGTCATACGGCGGTCCTTGGCGGGGTGACAACCTGGGCAGCGGTGCGCAGGACCAGCCAGAAATCGAGCCAGAGCGACCAATTCTCGAGGTACTCGATGTCGGACTCCATGCGCGCCTCGACCTCTGTGGGCGTTTGGATCATGCCGCGAAAGCCCCTGGTCTGGGCCAGTCCGGTGATACCGGGCTTCACGAAGCTGCGAACGTCAACACGGGGGTAAGAGCGGCGCCACTCCTGGTTGTCAGATTGCAGATGAGGGCGGGGGCCAACGATGCTCATCTCGCCGCGGAGGACGTTCAGGAACTGCGGCATCTCGTCCAAGCTGGTCTTGCGGAGGAGGGCCCCGGCGCGGAAGAGTCTTGGGTCTGAGGCTGAAGAGGACAGGGCGTTGTTGGCGGGGGCCCAGAGGTGCATTGTCCGGAATTTGAGCAAGGGGAAGGGCCGGTTGTGGAACCCCTGGCGACGCTGAACGTAAAACAATGGTCCTGGGGACTGGAGGCGATGGCAGATGCCGACGAAGATCATCAAGGGTGGCAAAATGAAGATGACTACCGGCAGGCTGACGGCGATGTCAAAGCAGCGCTTGAAAAACCGGTTGATGGGGTCCTCGAGCGGCTCCTGGCGCAGGCCGATGAAGACGAGGCCATGGTCTTCAAAAATCGAAAAGGGATGGCCGAAGATCTGGTCCAGGTCGGCGAGGACGAGGAGGCGGATGCCGCGTCTTTCACACAGCGCGGTGAGATGCCGCATGTCGCCGTTGCTCCTGGGAAACTCGACCATGATGACCTGCACGATGCCGGGGTCAGCGAGTATCTGCTCGAGGTCTGCCGGCCTTCCGAGCGAGGGGAGGGGGCCGGCTTCGGCCTGATCCTCGTCCTCCGTGAGCAAACCAATAATGTTCAAACCGAGGTGCTTTTTCTGGTCGAACCAACCTTTTGCCTGGAGGGCTTTGCGCCTCGGACCGACCAGCAGGACCTTTTGCAAATACCTTTCATTGAAAGTCAGGCGGCCGAGCAAAGCAGGCAGGTAGAGGTGGGTAACGCAGAGGGTAGCATAGAGCACGGGGATGAGGCTGAAAAGGAACTGGCGGGAGATGGCGGGGTCTTTGGCCCCCACGATGTAACACAGCAAGTAGAAGAGCGCGCCGCCCAACTGGCGGAAAGAGCGGCGGAGGGTCTCTTCCACCCTCAGGCATAGAGGGTCCACGGTTGCGCCGGTGGGCCGGGAGCCGAATAGCAGTCCCAGGAGGACGAACTCGTTATACATCAGGTAACGCGTGGCCACGTCGCGGCCGACGGGGAGGGGGTAGGAAAGGAAGAGCCAAGCCCAGAAAATGCCTGTCACGAGGAGGCACTGGCACAGGAGAAGGAGGGTCTGAATCCCCTTGCTACGTTGGGAGATCATCGGGTTGCTTCGATGTGGCGTCGTAGGGGAGGCTGCCTCCGACGCAGGGCCTTGCGGGCGGCCTGGCTGCAGAGGACGGCGCCCCCCTCTTTCAGGATGAGGATAGCACGGACGATCTGGTCGGCGGTGCGGCGGTGGTGGATGGGGAATGCGGAATGCGGGGTCCGGAGGCCGGAGGGCGGTGCTCAGCGATCGGAGGCCAGGGTCGGAGCCCGGAGATCCCAGGTCCCGCCGCGGGGCTGAGAGTCTTGTCCCCACACCGCTCGGACACGCTGGCACACCCGGTCGGCGCTCTGGCCGTCCCAAAGTGGGATCGTAGCGCGAGGTTTACGGCCATCAGGCGGCGGAGGGTGCCGTCTTTGGCGATGGCCCGGGCCGATGGCGCCATTTTCATCATGTTGGGGCGGGCTCCAACGATGCCGTCAATGGGGGTGGGGTTGGGCAGGGGAAAGGCTAGAGGCTGAAGGCTGTAGGCTAAAGGCAGGGGACAGAGTTCACGGTTCACAGTTCGCGGTTCACAGTCCACAGTCCACGGTCCAGAGTTCACGGTTCACGGTGGTCCGTGGTCCGTGGTCCGTGGTCAGGTTTTCGAGTTTTGGTAATAGCTGGCGTATTTGTAGTACTTGTAGGACTTGGATTTGGCGTTGGCGCGGTTGAAGACGAGGCCCAGGACTTTGGCCTGTCGTTCGTAAAGGAGTTCCAGGGCGCTCCGGGCGGTGTCGGCGCTGGTAAAGGAGCTGCGGACGACGAAGAGGATGCCATCCAATTTGGGCGCCAGGCTGGTGGTGTCGTCGGCGGCAAAGACGGGGATGCTGTCGAGGATGACGCAGTCGTATTCCTGGCGGACGCGTTCCAGCAACCGGCTGCAGTTGGGCCCGAGGAGGAGCTCGCCGGGGGTGTCCACCGATCTGCCACGGGGGAGGAGGTGGAGCTGTCCAGAGGTCAGAGGGGAGTGCTCCGCCTTCGCGGAGGCTACGGCGGACGGGGGAGGGGGGCGAGGGGCGCCATTGACGGGGGCCAGGGGGATGTCTCTGACGGATTTGGGGAGGTCGCCGTCGTCGGAAAGGAGGTCGGAGAGGCCGGGTTCCTGGGGCAGGCCGAAAAGGTGGTGAAGGACGCCGCGGCGCATATCGCCGTCCACCAGGAGGACGCGGGCGCCTGCGAAGGCGAGG
>Ga0181536_10001551_pt1 | contig 26956 bp, 18 predicted proteins | sample PEATcosm2014_Bin_41_FD_121105 | JGI IMG/M metagenome (GOLD analysis project Ga0181536, IMG submission 121105) | Peatland microbial communities from MTU Mesocosm Facility, Houghton, MI, USA - PEATcosm2014_Bin17_60_metaG | ecosystem: Environmental > Terrestrial > Soil > Wetlands > Peat | place...
CCCGAAGCCGTCTCACCCAGCGCGCACAGCCAACAGGATCGCCCTCAATGACTCCTGGAAGCCGGCCGCACGACCTCACCAGGACGAAAGCGCGCGAACCTTTGTGGTCACGGCACTAGCGAGACAAGGTTCGGCCAGTGGGGCGCTCGTGCCTGGCAGAGCTCAGTGCAAGAGATCACGAAACAATGTCCACGAGGGAGAGGGGCCTCTTTGGGAATCCGAGCTCGACGAGTCCTGCGCCGTCGCGGCTACGCGGCTGCCGGAGGGTGTACTCGTCGTGCGCCGACCGGTAGCCGACGTTGGGAAGATGTCCTGAATTCGGCGAGTGTCAGGAGTGTCGCTAACCCATTGGTAGATGTCGTGTTGGGGCCATCGTGCCAGGGCTGGAGTCTCTGGGCACCTCCGGGACCGGGCTGGCCGTAGGCTCTGGAGGCGAAGTCTGATCGGGGAGGGACGATGGACTCTGACGGGAGCCTGGACATCGGAGAAGCGGAACCCGCATGGGCAAAGACGGTCCGGGCCCGATGGGAGGTCCCAGAGCTCGTCGCCGTGGGGGCGGTGGTCGCCTCCGTGGGAATCTTCATCGGTTCCGCCCTGGCCGGCATCTACGCTGCCGTGCGATCACCGTTCGGCACAGGCATTGGCATCTCTTTCGGGACGGAGTGGGTGAGCTTCACCGTGCCGTTGACGCTGTTGGCGACGCTCGCTGCCTGGTCGTTCCGGTCGGGAAAGTGGACGATGACTGCCGGTGGGGCCGCAGCCACCCATTGGCGGCGGATGCGCCCCTGCCTCGTGGCGGTGGCACTCCTGTCGGTTTTCACGGTGGGGGCAGGTCTCGCCCGCCTGGCGTACACACTGGCAGTTTTCTCGACAAGAAGCACAGATCGGGTCGCCAACCTGGCTCTCCAAATCGGCTTCTGCATGTTGGCAGTGGTTTCGGGCGTCACCCTTTGGCTCGCGGCAAGACGACTCCTGCGACCAGCCGACCCCGAGACCCCTCCCGAGTCGCCCGTATCGGTCTAGGGAGTACACCACAAGTACCCCAGAACGCGCGGCGATAACGAAGTGGGGCATGCGCCCGAAAGTGCCGGTCGCGGCGCCGGCAACTGCGGCAAGCGCGAGGTCCAGTGGCCTGAGCGCCTGAGAATGCAAGACTCGGTGACGTCGCGCGCGATCCGTGCGCGAGTGAATGGAAACCCGGGGGCGCGAGCGGTCACGTACGGGCAGTCGAAATGGCCGCTGAGCTGGGAAGAGTTGAAGTTGGCCTGGTCACTCATCCGGCTCGAGAGAGGCCGCAAGGTTGAGAGTTCGAGTCTCTCGCTCGGAGCGCAGAGGTCGTGACAATTGGTTCGAGAACCGAAAGCGACTGCGTGACCTCATCCACCAGACCGAAGAGCTCAGTCTCTCGGTGGTCGATGCCGACGAGCGGACTCCGCGGCGCCGACCGAGGGCCGGCACGTGACGCGTGGGTGCCGGGCGCTTATCCCGCGAGCGCTGTCGGCGGAGACGTAAAGAGCACCTGGCCAGGGCCAAGTGTGAAGACCTCGCGCACGACCAGTTCATCAGAGGAGCTCTCCGTTCTCGGTCTCGGTGCTGGGAGAGGGGTCGGGCGATCTGTGGGGTACAAGCGAGTGGCCTCGCCCCTGACGACCGCCCCACCTGTCGGGAGCGGTGGCATGAGCTCCGCCAACTTCGAATCTCGCTCAGATGAGGCGTGCTGGTTGCGACCCACTATCGCCACGGACCTCCAACCACCCCGCTGCATGGATTCCCGAGTGTCTCCCCGCTGGCGGAGACGTGGGTGTCTCCGGAGGACGGAATCTCCCCAGGCGCACTGCCAGATATGGTTCTCGTCCCCGTGGCCCCCGTGTGGTCCTACCCCGTCGTTGGCACCGCCCCCACTACGTCCGTCACATGCACTGTCAACCCCGGCAGCGAGCCCACGAATCCGGCGTCCCCGAATGCGAAGATTCCTCCGTCTGCCCCGATCAGCCAGTACCCCGATGTGTCGGCGGTGTGGACGATGCCGATCACCGGGAGGGCCGGGGTCAGACTCAATGCGGGCAGTGTCCCCGGAGATGGCTTTCTGGCATTGCCGAAGGGATAGACGGTGCCGTTCTGGGTGGTGATCCAGTAGCCCCCACCTGTAGGGGTCCCGGCGATGGCCGAGACCGGTGACGAGGTTCCCCTGGCAGTGCCGAGCGCCTCGGCGGCCCCGAACCCGTAGACGGTGCCTGTGGCAGCGACGAGCCAGTAGCCGTTCCCCGAGGGGGTGGAGGCGATCCCGATGATGTTGTTGACCGAGATCCCCTTACTCGGTAGTGACCCCAGGAATGGCACTGTCCCGAAGGCGAACACCCCGCCGTCCCTCCCGACCAGGAAGTAACCCTTGTCTGTGTCGGCGGCGACGATCCCGGTGATGGGCTGGGTCGGTCTCACTCCGAGCCCAGGCAGAGAACCTAGGAACGGGGCGTTCCCGAAGGCGAAGACGCCGCCGTCTGAACCCACGAGGAAGTAACCCTGGTCGGTGCTGGTAGGCACCATTCCGACGATGTTGTTGACCTTTACCCCCAGGCCCGGCAAGGAACCGTAGAAGCCGCCTGTGGTGCCCGGCGGGGAGAAGACGAACACCCCGCCGTCTCTGCCCACCATGTCGTAGCCCGAGCCGGTGACGCCTGCGACCGGGACTACTTGCTGTCCGTTGGGACCGGAAACGAGAAGCGTTCCCCGGTACGTGCCTGCTTGGGATGGGGAGAACCGGACCGTGAGGGTGCATTCGCTGCCCGCAGCCAACTGGCACGTGTCCGAGCCCAGGCTGAAGGTGGGGCTGCCCGAGAGACTCAGAGACACGTTCATATCTTCGCCGGACGCCCACAGCTCAAAGGTCTTAGACGTCGCCGAACCGGGCGTGGTGGCGAGGTTGATTGCCGTGGTCGAGACCCCTACGGGCAGGAAAGGAGTTTCTTGCGACCAGGTGAAATAAGGCGAGTCGGTGGTGTCACCGGCTATGAACTCCTCTGCAAATCCTGGGTTCTGCGAGTTGTATTCGGCACCCATGAGGATGGGGGACGAGTAGTCGCCCAAGATGTTGTTTCGGTGGCCCCAGCATCCCGGATCTGTGGCGCTGTTGCAGTCTGCGTTGTTCTGGCCGGGTATTCCGTCCCACCCGTCGTCGTACATCCACCATTGGGAGGCCCACATGAGGTTTGCCACCGGGAAGTAGTTGCCGCCGCCGCCGTCTCCGTACGGCGGGAACGGCGGATCGGTACCCTGGTCGGCTCCGGTCTGGGCGTACGAATTCAGGTTCGCTGAGAGCCCTTCGATAGGGGACAGCCCCCGATCGACGCGCTCCAAATTGGCCATAACGAACAGTTGCTCGGCCACGGTGAGACTAGGGAAGTTGGACGGCAGAGTCATCGGACCAACTCCTTCCGCCGCCCGGTCCTTGTCAATCTCCTGCAATGCGACAGGGATACAGCTACTCGTCATGGTGACGGTCCATGGGCAGGCATTCTGGAATGTTGGGCTGGGAGGGAGGTCCGCTGGCGGATTCTGGGGTGGAACGATGGCGGCTTCACTCTCCGAAGGCAATGCGCCGATCAGTAACGTCATAGCACCCAAAGCAAGCGCGAGACGCCTGAGCGAGTGCAAGTGGGTGCGACTTCCCTCCTCCACGGTTGTGCTCCTTTCACCCGCCCCCTAGGAGCTTGAGTTGAAGTCGAGGATAACAGTCGGTTCCGACAGTGGAGCCTGGCGCCTCACCAAATACAGGTTGGTGTCACTCGGTAGGTAGTCCGGCCAGATCCCCACGGCATGTTGAAGGGCCACCCCCCTCGAACCTCATGTACGGGCGGGATCGGCAGCAGGGCCGGGATTACCGATCTAGAGATCGGTCTCGCAGCTCGCAGCCTTGTCGAGTGGGACTCCCTGACCCGAGCCCTCGATGTCGTGGTCCTGGTAGGGACGACGGCCGAACATGTGCAGTGCGCCCGCATTGTTCAACGCCTGCTTGCCGAAGAGCACCAACGCGGTCGGAAGAATCTCGACCTCCCTGTCGCTGCTGCGGCCGAGGCGTACGGACTGACCGTCCTTCACTACTACGCCGATTTCGATCCGATCGCCGAATCACGGAACGGCCAGCCGAGTGGATGGTCTCTCGTGGTTCCGCCGATGAGCGATTACACGAACAGTCGCGCTCGCGGAGCGGAAGGAGCCGGCCGAAACGAACCGGTATGTCGGGACTGAACCGATCGATTTCACGGTCAAGCAGTGATCAGGCCGTCGGGGCCTCCCCGCGGGCTCTCGACAGCCCACCCGATGCGCCGCAGAGCATGCGAGGCCGCCGTACTCCGTCCACCAGTAGTCGAACTACTGACGCAAACGAGCGAATCCCCTCCAAGAAATGTCAGGGTGCTGAGAGGTGGATTGCAGAGTGCCATCCGCTGTCCCGCTGCTGCAGGGCATCGAAGAAGCGCGGGTGCACACCCGTCAAGGTGACCCAACGTCGAGGGGCGTCGAGGCTCAGGCGGATGCTGAGCCGGCGGAAGTGGGCCCTTTCGATGACGACCTTCACCAACGCGGCAAGGCGGGAGCGGTCGCAAAGGTGAGCATCCGAGTGTCTCGTCCGGAGTGCCCCTTGAGGGCCGGCCCCGCCTCGAGCGCAGCGCTCCTTGGCTGCCGCAGGTCGTCGGCCTACACGACGCGGGTGCGCCGGAGGCCGATCAGCGCTCGCGCAGCTGACTGTGGCGGGGCCGGCGACGTCATGCGATGAGGTGCTCGGCGAGGAAGGCCAACGACGGCGGCTCCTGGGCAACGAAGAAAGAGCCGCCGTGGCACCCCTTGGAGAAGTCGACGATCGCACCATGGGGCAGGGCCCGGGCCAGGGCCTCCACGCCGGGGTGGAAGGGGTCGTCGTCACCCGAGGCCACTCGCACCGGTATGCCGGCCAGTGACGACGCGTGGGTCACCGCATCGTCGGCGGCGAAGTCGGCCGCCGAGGCGAAGGCCCCGGCGTTGGCGCCGTTGGCCTGAGCGTAGGTGGTCCAGATCGCCGGGCTGATGGCTGCCACCGCGGCGACGAGGCCCTGGTGCTTCTCGGCAATGAGGATGGCGCCGTAGCCGCCCATCGAGATACCCATGGTGCCGATGCGTTGGGGTGACCGTCCCAGCCCGAGGTGCTGGCATCGGGGAATCATCTCGTCGACCACCATGGCCATGGGGTCGTCGCCGGGGTGGGGGTTCCAGTAGTCAGGGCCGCCGTCCACCGTGACCATCGCCATCGGGGCGAGCGGTCGGCCGTCCACTCGGAGGGCGACCGCCTGGGCCGGGGACATGCCGGAGAGGGCGTTGGTGTGGTTGGCCCCGTAGCCGTGCAGCATGACTACCAGGGGGAGCTGGTCGCCGGGCCCGTGGCCGGGGGGGAAGGCGATGGTGTAGCCGACGGTGGTGCGGCGCGCCGAGGAATAGAAAGCGCCGGACATCGAGGGTCCGAGGCGAGAGAAGTGCAGCGACGGGCTCGGGACTGTGCACGCCCCGTCGAGCTGGTCGAGCTCCTGCTTGCCGGGGAGCACCCCGTGCTCGACCAGCTCCGCCCCCGCCGCCCCCATGGCCACGACGGCCGCGACGCCCCCGAGGCCGTAGGCGAGGATCCGCCGGCGGCTGACGTGCCGGGTCGGTGTCCTCGGGCCTACTCGAGGCCCGCTCACCCGGCCCGCACCGCACCAGCGGCGACCTCGGGCGACATCACCGTCCCGGCGCCAGTGGGCCGACCGTCGTGGCGCCCTTCGGGACGGCGCGGCCAACGCCGCAGAGCCTCACGGGCCATGGCGCAGCCGGACGGTGACCGCCGCCGTCTCGGGCTTGAGTGCCACCGTCCCGGACTGCTCGTCGACCTGCCCCGTCGTGGTCGAGGCGATGTTGCCGACGAACGACGGAAGCTGGAAGAGGATCCCCTTCGGCGTTCTGCCGCGCACCGAGAGCGACACCGAATTCCCCTTCGGGGCAATCGTGAGGCTGAGCCGCTTACCCTCGGTGGTGGGGAAGTTCTCGACCGAGATCGGCTCGGTGCCCCGCACCCATGCCGGCGGCACTCCCCGGCCCACGATCAGGGTGCCGTCGGTGCGCTCGGTCACCAGCGACGCCAGCAGGACGCCGTTGGCCCCAGCGATGCCCCAGGCGTGCGGGGAGGAACCGCCGCCCTTGGCCGGGTGGCGCCCAATCCATGGCGTCGTGGTCGAGGGGGCGGTCGAGCTCTCCCACCACGAGTCCGGCCCGGCCTGGCTGTTCTCGATCATGAACTCGTAGCTCAAGATCCCCTGGTCCCGGTAGTCCTTGCTGGCCAAGCCGTCCGTCCCCATCGTGGCGTTGTAGGCGGTCGAGTAGTAGTCGTCGGGGAAGCCACCGAAGGTGTCCTGCGGGAGCTTGCCCTTCAGGCGACTGAAGCCGTAGGCGTAGGTGGCGTCGATCATGGTGGCGCCAGGGCCGGTCACCTCGGCGCCCAGCAGGTAGGCCGTCCACGCCCAGGAGCCCATCGGCGACGTCCAGTTGGCGTCCTCGGGGTTGTCGCACCGGTTGGCCGTGTTGGGCTCCAAGAGCGAGCAGGGCAGGTAGTCGAGGTGGTCTTTGGTGATGGTCGACGTGAGGGTCGTGTCGAGTGCGGCCAACAGGCTGTCGTACTGCTGGGTGGCCCACGCCGCCTCGGAGCTGTCGCCGATCCGTGTGGCCACGTAGCGGTAGGCGGCGAGGCCGATCAGCGCTGAGAAGTCGTCGGTGGTCCAGTAGCCAACGGTGTCGATGTCGTCAGTGGCCTCCATGATCCCTGTCGGGCCGCTCCGAGCGGCGGCGATGTCGTGCGCCGCGTCCTCGATGCTCGGCTGGTCGACGCCGAGGGGGCCCTCGGTGTCGAAGTTCGCCTTCACGAACGAGAGGTCCCCCGTCTTCTCCAGGTAGACGGCCCATGGCACCGGATACAGCCAGGTCCCGTCCTGGTAGGCCTGGCCGGGTGTGAGTGTCACGATGGCGTCGCGGGCCGAGATGAGCAGTGTGCGGGCGTCGGCAAAGTAGCCCTGGGTGAGCAGGTTGGAGAGGATCCCCACCACGTCGTGGTTGTACTCCATGTCGTAGTTGTTGACCCCGGTGTCGAGGTCGTTGCCACTGCGGGCGATCTGGGTGTAGATGAAGCCGCTGCGGTAGGCGTCGACGAGCGCCTGGTCGGGGACGTCGACCTGGGCGATGGTGGACAGCTGCTGGTTCCAGAACCGCTCCATGTGGGCGAAGTGCTCGTCGAAGCCGCCGGCGGCGGCCAGTGCCGCTGTGGTGGGCCACGGGTAGTCATTGCCGAAACGGTCGGCGGCCACCACATAGTCGTGGTCGACGGTCTTGTGCGGCGGGACCGTGTCGGGCGCCTGGCCGAGGGGGATGAGCCCCGGCGAGGGGTCGGGGTCGGCCAACAGCGGGCGGCCGGTGGGATTGGTGACGGCGACCCGGCTGTAGACGGCGACGTACGCGTCGCCGCCGATCACCACCCGGTCGCAGTACTCGGTGATCGCCACCTCGGCGCCGTCGCGGTGGAAGGTGGTGATCTGGGCGGGGAGGTAGCCATCGGCGTCCACCCAGGTCATCTTCTCCCCGTGATAGATGCCGAACCCGTAATTCTGGTAGAGGCCGTCCTGGACGAGGAAGACCCCGCCGAGGCAGGTGACCACCCCCTGGTGGTTGCCCTCCCACCCGATGGCCGAGGCTGACTGGTACGCGCCGGTGCGGGCGTCGTTTGTCCCTGTGAAGTTGCAGTCGTACTTGGGTGTCGGCCCGCCCACGGCCACTGCGGCCGTGCGAGCCGGGCCGGCCGCAGTGGCCGGGACGGCCGCCGTACCCGAGAGCACCGCGGCCGCGACCGAGACCGCCACCGCCGCCATGAACGGTCCCGGCCGACTGAGCATTGGGCGATTCTGGCAGGTCGGGCCGCCGCGCGACGGACGAAGGCGCCCCGGGGGAGCGGCCGCCGAGCCCGGGGAGCCGCAGGGACTCAGTTGCCGGACGACCGGGCGAGCGAACGACCGGAGCGAGGCGCCGAACCTCCCGGCTGAGAGCCTCCAGCGGCTCGTCCTCGGTCGGCGCGACGTCGAGCACCACCGCTTGCGGTCGCCGTTCCGCCCACGGTCCGTTGGGACGCTCGCCTGTCTGCGGTGACGAGGGGCCGTCACCCACGGCCATCGAGCCGCGCCGGCTATCGGGCAGCCTCCAGGTCCGGCACTTGCCCCACCCCCCCGGGGGGGGATCAGGTGCCGGCGCACTCCCCCTGTCCGACTTCCGCCACGTACGGGCCGGTCTCGTCGAAGTCGACGTAGTAGTCGGGACGTTCCTCGGCCGTGGGCCACTCGTCGAGATCGGCGAGCGAGGCGGCAACGGCCTTGGCCCCGCCCGCCGCCGCCAGCCATTCGGGGAACGAAGCCCCCAAGGCTCTCTCCTCGGCGAAGCGCCCTACCAGTCGGACCACTGCGTCGGGGCAGGCCTTGGCCGGCAACCGCATGGCGCGCTGTGCGAACTCGGCCTCCATCGCGCCCACATGCCCGCCGAGCAGGAGCTGGTACCCGGGAGCGGGTCGGCCGTTCACGCGACGCTCGACGCCGTGGAATCCGATGTCGGCGACGTGGTGGTGGCCGCAACTGTTGGTGCAGCCGGAGATGTTGATGCGGATCCCTCCCACATCGCCAAGGCCGGCCTCCTCGAGGGCGTCGCTGATGGCGGCGCCGAGCCCCCGGCTCTGGGTGACAGCGAGATTGCAGGTGTCTGCGCCCGGGCACGACACCACGTCGCGCGCCAGCTCGGCGCCGGGGTCGGCCATTTGGATCGCCTCGAGACGCCGGTGTAGTTCGGGCAGCACGCGCTCGTCGAGGCCGCGGAAGACGAAGTTCTGACGGTTGGTGATGCGGACGTCGGCGTCGAGGGCGCGGACGGCGGCGGCGAGCCCCCTGAATTGCTCGCCGGTGACATCCCCGAGCGGCGCGTGTGCGATGGCCGACATGGACCCATCGGCCAGACCGTCCACGACATTGGCAGTGCGCCACCGGGCATAGGGCGTGTCGGCCTTCAACCGCAGGGTGACCGGGGTGCCGACCGGCGTCGCGTTCCGGGTGGCCGAGGCACCGGCTCTGGCGTCGCCGTTCGCCTCCACGATGGCCGGCACCCCACCGGGCCAGGAGCTGCTGGCGATGAGGGTGGCGCGCTCGCGCAGGATCCGGCGACGCAGCTCGTCGATGCCGAGCTCGTCCACCAGCCACTTGAGCCGGGCCCGAAGTTTGTTCTCGCGGTTGCCGTAGTGATCGAAAGTCCGCAAGACGGCTTCGATCGTCGCCAGGAGCTGCTCGCGCGAGGTGAACGGCTCCAGCGCCTGCGCCGGGTGCGGATTGGCGCCCAGCCCGCCCCCGAGGAACACGCGGAAGCCCGGCTCCGTCGTGCCGTCGTGCAACGGGCGGGAGATGCCGACGACGCCGACGTCGTTGAACATGGCCTGGCCGCAGTCGGTGGCACAGCCCGAGAAGTTGATCTTGAACTTTCGGGGGAGCCGTTGGCCGTAGGGGTGGTGAAGGAAGTGCTGGAACGTCGCCTCGGCCCAGGGGCTGACGTCGAGCACCTCGTGGGGGCAGGCCCCGGCGAGGTGGCAGCCGGCCACGTTCCGCACGGTGTCACCGCAGGCCTCTCGCGTGGTCATCCCGACGCTGGCGAATGAGCGCAACAGCTCGGGGATCCGCTCCAGCTGCACGAAGTGGAATTGGACGTTCTGGCGGGTCGTGAGATGGCCCCAGCCGCGACTGAAACGCTCCGCAACGTCACCCAGCAACTCGAGCTGGTCGGCGTTGAGGGAGCCGTACGGGGCCTTCACCCGAACCATGTGATTCCGGCCGCCCTGCCGCTGGCCGTAGATCCCGTTGTTCAACCGGAAGATTCGAAATGCATCTTCGTCGAGACGGCCGGCCAGGTAGTCGGCGAGGAGCACGTCGAACTTGGCGATGTCCTCGTCGAGGTCGAGGGTAGGAGCCTTCATGCCCTCAATCGAACCAAAGTTGACCGATCCAGTCAAGATTGGCGTTTTGGCGGTGGGGGCGTCCAGCCGTGCCGACAGGCCTCGCAGGAACACCGCCCGCACGGAAGTGCGTACCGGGGGAGGCGGCCACATGGAGTGCCGCCCGCGTTTCGACTCCCGGCCTCGCCACCGCTCGACACGAGAATCCGGGGCCGGACGCGAGGTCCGAGCCCTGATCTCGCGGTGTCGGAGGGGTTGGAACGCCTGCCGGTGAAACGACCTCGTCGGCTCGCGGGACTGGGCCTCCTCTTGACAGCGGCGGTCCCGGGGACTAACATGACTTTATCAATCGGATTTAGCGAGTTAGGGCGCATCGGGTTTCTCACGGCAGTGCTGCAGCGGAATGGCTGCAGTCGAGGAGCGTTGGGGTGGACCTGCGACACCAAGACCTGCGCTCCCAGAAGGCGCCCACCTTCGTAGTCCCACGCCACGGTCCCCCCCCAAGACGTCCATCCCCTCCCGGCCCTTACCCCCCCCTTTGGGCCGGGAGGGGATGGCGTGCACCGGCCCGGTGCATCACTGGTGAAGCAATTGCCACGATCCCTCCACCGGGGTCGGCCACGGATCCGCCGCCGTGATCATCTCGCCAACCGGCCGGCGTGGACGCGCAGTGGTCCCATGCTGGCGAGGGTGGTCAATTGCGACTGGCAAGCGAGTGCGGCGGTCGGCGATCGCCTTGGTATGGCTGCCCATCGAGAGTATTGCGGGTCCGAGACGGTATTTTGCCCGTGCGGGGCCGTAGCTCAGTGGTCAGAGCAGGGGACTCATAATCCCTCGGTCGTGGGTTCGATCCCCACCGGCCCCACGCAGGACTAGGGAGCTCGTGCGGTGGCGGTTTCCCGGTGCTGGGGTCTGTCGCAACAATTGTCTCGTCTGTTGTTGTGCCCGGGGTCACGCTCCAAACAGCGGCCGTTGGAAGCTCTTCGTCGCGACCAGGGTCCGTGGGGAATTTCACGGAGAGATCGGCAGGAGGCTGTCCACGGCACCGGCGTCGTTGCGCCCCAAAAACCGCGTGCCAGGCCGTCTCTGCACGTCTCGCCCTGGGTCTCAGGAGGATCGAGGAGCGTTCACCTCTCAGGCCTGAAGAAACGCAACATGGTGCGAGGGCTCGAACCTCGCTGCACCTCTTTGGCCAGTACTCATGATCCCTTGGTCGTGGGTTCGATCCCCACTGGCACTGTCAGGGAAGGAATCATCGTGGCTGGCGCTCGACGAAGTCCGCCATGCCCGGCACGGTGAATGCAATCTGACCCCGCTCTGGCGCAAACACCAATCCCTTGTGGACGAGGCCGGCTCGCGTCGGGCCAACAGCGCTGGGTTTCTTGTTCATTCGCCGAGCCACTTCTCCCGAGGAGCTTGGTCCCGCCCCATCTGCTGCCATCGCGAGCATGTAGTCACGCTCGCTCGGAGTCGCCCGCTCCCAGCGACTCGTGTAGAAGCCAAGGTCAAGACTCAGCTTTCCGGCCTGTATCCCCACCCGAGCGTCATCGACCGTGATGGCTGGGCCTGGTGCGTAATCCCAAGCGGCCTTGCCATATTCCTGCAGGAAATACGGATAGCCGTCAGAACTCTCCAGCACCAGATCTATTGCCTCCCTGTCCCAATGGACTCCTGCAGCCGCAGCCGGCCGCACGAGTGCTCCGCGTGCACCGTCCTCATCCAAAGCATCGATCGACCAATAGGAGAAGAGGCGTTCGGCGTACGAGCGAGCATCGGCAAGGGCACCAGGAAGCGACGGAAGACCGGCCCCTACGACATAGAAGGGCATCCCCCTCTGCCCCGAGTCGTGGCACGCTTGGCAGACGGCACGAAGGTCCTCCCGTCTGAGGTCTTGAAGTTCGTCAATGAACAGTCCAACGCCGACGCCACGGTCACTGGCGGCCGCGGCGAGGTCCAAGGCCAAGTCGGCCAGGTCGGTGTCGAGTGAGCCGGTGTCGGCGCGCCCGGCCGCGGCGTCTACGTCGATTCCGATCGAGAAACGGCCGGAAGGGTCGACGCCCAACGTGAACGACCTGAAGGTGGCGAGGGCTTGGCGGAAGCGATCCGCCACGCCGAATGACCTGGTGGCTTCGCGCAGCGACCGGTTGAGCGCGATCGCCACCTGCTCACGAAACGGCCTGCCACCTCCTGCGCTGTCAGCTTCGATTTTGGCGACGATCCATCCATCGGCTGTTGCACTGTGGGCGAACTCATTCAGTAGAACGGTCTTGCCGACCCCCCGCAGGCCCGTCATCACGACACTCCGGCTCGTCATGCTCGCCGCGGTCCGCCGGCGAAGGATGGCAAAGTCGGCGATCTGGTGGTCCCGGCCCGCCAGCTCGGGGGGCCGCAACCCGGCGCCGGGGGAGTACGGGTTTCGGACAGGATCCATTCCCGAGAGTATATCAGAAAATAGTGAAGATCGCTATACTTATCTAGAATGTGCTAAAAATTCTGGAGCTGCGATTGGCGAGAACCTCGCCCCGTCCCAGTATTGGCGTGACGCGGTGTTGTACTCACGGTGCTCCTGGCTGCCAGTTGGGCGCTCGCGGAGCCTCGTGCCGAGAACGCCGTCAGTTGTTGCGCCGTCCCTAAAGGGTCTAGGCGGCACCACGGTCCCAACACCGCCCCAACAATTGCGTGTCCGACCGTCTCGGTACCTCTCATCCTGGGTCAGGGTCGACAAGCGTTCTCCTGACATGCCTTATGAAGCGCGAGACGGTACGACGGCATGAGCCATGCAGCACCTGGCTGGCCTGGACTCATAATCCCTCGGTCGTGGATTCGATCCTCACCGGCCCCACGACAGCCCCACCCGGCGCAAGGGGAATCATGCGGAGGTGGGTCGACAACCAGCGCCGGCTGGAGCGATGGCTCCGTAGCTACGTTCGCGACGCCAACGACCGTCGCCCGCAGCCGGGGGTCTCTTACAAGATTCCAGCATTACCTGCCCCCAGGATGGCAGAATCCGGGAGTGCTGAAGCTCGCGGTCCGCTCGGATTGCGGCGGCATCGTGGCCGGACCCGCCGGCACGACCGCCCCGGCGGGTTGATTCGCGAGCACGAGCGGGCAGCGTGAACACTCGAACCGCGAACTTGTTCCGCAATGCGTCCACGAGGAAGCGTGGGGCAGGCAGGCGAGCAGCGCGTGCCCGGGGTGCGCAGCCACCCTTGACGGTTCTCCTCCGCCTCGCCGGACTGACCGGGTTGGTGGTGCTCACCGTCGGGACGGTTTCGGGACTGCCGGCTGGGTTCGGTGCCGGGGCGGCAGGCTCCAGTTCGCTCCCGCCCGCCCCGGTGTGGACATCCCCCTACACCCCGCACCGTCCAACAAGCTGCTCGACACCGACCACCAAATCCGTGACAAGCAAGCCGACGACAGGCGAGACCTCTTCGCAGACCGGGTCGGTCCCGTGGCCAGCGGCGCCGGTGGGGACTGACCCGGCGGACTACGCCGCGTACCTCCACACCCCGAAGACCACACCTCCCGTCCGGCCGTCGAACTGGGACCGGACAGGCGGCACATGGAAGCTCACCTCGGCACGCACCAACCCTTCCGGCGACCCGACACTGGCGAAGAACCCGCAGGAGCTGTGCGGGGTGATGGGGAACTCGGTCGACACCGCCTGGCAGACCACCACGGGGCAGCCGAGCACGGTGATCGCCGTAACCGACTCGGGGATCGAATGGTGCGATCCCGCGATAGTCGACAAGGTCTATGTGAACCCCGGCGCCGTCCCACCGCCCGAGAACGTCCAGGGCAAGACCAAGACAGCCCTCGAGGGTGAGGGCACAACGTTCACCGACTCGAACCCCTACGATCTCGTCGACTCGGGCGTGGTCAACGCGGCGCAGTATGCGACAGACCCCCGAGTGCTGGCCGTCGCCGAGGACTATGGGGGACTGTTCTGCTCAGTCCGGCGCGGCACATTCGGGCCGGATGCGGGCCTGGTGTCGCCGATGGATCTGATCCGGGCATTCGGCACGCCGACCCTGCCCACAGGTGCCAGCAACCCGTACTACTACGGGAAGCAGTCCCCGGCCGGCTACGTCGAGGCCATCTCTGGGTGGAACTTCGTGGACAACGACAACAACGCCTACGACGCCGTCCACTACGACCATGGCACCGGCGAAGCGGAGGACTCGTCCGGCGCGGCGAACACCCTCACAAAGGAAGTCGGGGCTTGTCCCAACTGCCTGATCCTGCCGATCAGGGTGGGGGACTCCTTTGTCACTTCGGGGAACCAATTCGCCCAGGCCGTCCTCTTTGCCGTCGATTCGGGGGCGACCGTCATTCAGGAGGCGCTTGGCGCCGAGAACGTGACCGAATCGGACCGGCAAGCCGTTGCCTACGCCGTCGCCCATGGCGTTCCGGTCGTTGCCAGCGCCGCCGACGAGGAGTCCGAACACCACAACCTCCCGTCCGTTCTTCCCGACACCATCGTGGTGAACTCGGTCACCAAGGACACGTCCTACAAGCCGCCCAGTTACCTTTACCTGAACGGCTGCACCAACTATGGCGCGAACATCTCGGTCAGCGTGGAGAGCGCGTCCTGCTCGTCCGAGGCGACCGGCAAGGCGTCGGGGATCGTGGGGCTGGCCGAATCGGAAGCGGCGAATGCCATGGCGGCCGGGATCATCAAGCCCTACCCCGGCTTGACCAGCGTGAGCGGCCAGCCCGTTCCGCTCTCTGCGAACGAGGTCGCCCAGCTCGTGACCATGTCGGCATCGGCGATCGACTTCGCTGATGCCGCGCCGCCCTACGGGTCGGCCGACAATTACTCCGTCACAACAGGCGCACTTTCCACAAACCCGCTGACCAAGTCCCTCGTGAAGACCACGCGCTACCCGAGCCACGCCGGCTTCAACCAGTACTTCGGCTACGGCCGGATCGATGCCGCGGCCATCGTCACATGGATCGCTCACGGCACGATCCCCCCAGTGTCGAACATCACATCCCCGACATGGTTCGACCTCGAGAGTCCGACCGGGCAGCTCCAGGTGACCGGGACTGTCGGTACGCCGAGCTCCCTCGCGACAAGTTGGCGCTATCAGGTCGACGTCGGCGTCGGTCCGACACCGTCGCCGGGCACATGGCACCTGGTGGCCACAGGCACCGGATCGGGCGTCCGGTCCGGGACGCTCGCCGACATCACACTGGCCGAGGTGGCGGCAATGTTCCCAGCGGGGACGGACTTCTCCAGCGGCCCCACCACCACAGGCGGCACACCCGACCCCGACCGGTTCACCTTCTCCATACAGGTGGTCGTCCAAGCGACGAGCGGGTCAACTGACGGCTTGATCGGCATGTCGCGGCGCGCCGACTACCTGCACGGGGACCAGTCCACACTGGCCGGGTTCCCCCAGCAGTTCTCGAGTTCCATCGACGCGTCGCCCACGCTTGCGCCGATCGGCCCCGGCGGGACCAATGTGCTCCTGGTGGCGACGTCGTCGGGGAGCGTCGAGGCGCTGGAGCCCAACGGCTCCGAGCTGCCGGGCTTTCCCGTCTACACCGATCCGCTGCCCTATCACCAGACAGAAGCGGCTTTCACCACGGGTTCGGTGAGTGCGGTGCCACGCGGAGAGATCATTGGTGGCGTGGCCGTCGGTGACCTTGCTGACGCCGAAGGCTCGGCCCTCGACATCGTGACGTGTGACCTGACCGGCCGATGTTATGCGTGGAACGCGCAGGGCCAGCTGCTTCCGGGCTTCCCGGTCCAGACCGATCCGACATTCTCCGGCCCGCCCGCGGTCAACGCCGACAACACGATGCTGCCCGGCATCGCCAGTGCGCCGGCATTGGCCGATCTCACCGGCAATGGGACGCTCGACGTCGTGGCCGCCTCGATGGACCGCCATGTCTACGCATGGCAACCGACAGGCAATCCGTTGCCGGGGTGGCCGGTGTTGGCGGTCGATCCAAGCAAGGTGACATCCGTCAACCCTCAGACCGGGCAGGTCACGTTCCTCCCCAAGGTCAAGGTGGCCCAGGGCACCGCGCTCATGGACACGCCAGCCATCGGCAATCTCACCGGCGGCAACGGTCCGCCCGATGTCATCGTGGGGTCCGACGAGGAATACACAGGGCCGGCCAATGCAGCGCTGACAGGGGCGCTGCAGCTCTTCTCAGGCAAACTCAAGTCGGCGAACGCCTCGGTGTTCGCCATCTACCCCGATGGGACGCTGCACGCCGCGGCAGCCGGTGCACCGGCGGCGCCATCGGGGACGAACCCTCAGGCCTTCCTGCCGGGCTGGCCGGTGTCGGTCGCCGACCTCGACCCGGGTCTACTGCCCCTCGTGGGAGACGGCGTCACCGGCAGCCCGACTCTCGCCGACGTGTCGGGAGATGGGCAACTCGACGTTGGCGTCATGAGTTCCGTGGGACCCGCCTACGTACTCGCTCCGACAGGGACTTCCGCCCTCGGAAGCAGCAGCACAACAGGCAAGCCCATCGTCATGGCATCGGGCACACCCGGTGCCCAGTCCAACTCCACGGGAACGATCAATACCAGCCTCCCCGCCCTCGGTGCGCCTGTGTTCGCACCACTCGGGTCGTCGGCTCCGGGAGTGAGCCTGATCGCGCCGGCATCGACCCTCGGCGAACTGGTTGACGAGGGCTATCCGGCTGAGCAGTCGCCGCACGAGAACCAGATAGATGCCTGGGACGCATCGACCGGCTCCTTCGACGCTGGCTTTCCCCAGCAGATGAACGATGTGCAGTTCCTCGTCTCCCCGATCGTGGCCGACGTCGGAGGCAGCAGCACGCCGTACGTCGTCGAAGGCAGCGGTACGTACGACGTCCGGGCGGTCGACGCGGACGGCCAAGAGGCAGCCGGGTTCCCCAAATTCACCGGGGGTTGGATGGTGAACAGTCCCTCCTACGGGTCTTTTGGCACCCTAGGCACGAAGGTGCTCGCCGCCGGCACCCGAGAGGGGTACCTGTTCGTCTGGACGACGGCCACGCCCGCATGCGGGACAAGCGGTCCATGGCCGCAGGACCACCATGACCCGTGGAACACCGGCAACCTCGACGAGTCGGGTGCACCCACGGCGAAGGCATGCGGTGCGCCCTCGACAACAGCGAGCAGTACACCCACGACACCGACGAGATCGGAGGGGTACCGGGAGGTGGCCGCCGACGGCGGCGTGTTCAGCTTCGGCGACGCCCAGTTCTACGGCTCGATGGCCGGCAAGCCGCTGAACGCCCCGGTGGTCGGCATCGCACCGACCGCTGACGGGAAGGGCTATTGGGAGGTGGCCGCCGACGGCGGCGTGTTCAGCTTCGGCGACGCCCAGTTCTACGGCTCGATGGCGGGCAAGCCGCTGAACGCCCCGATCGTCGGCATCGCACCGACCGAAGACGGGAAGGGCTATTGGGAGGTGGCCGACGACGGCGGGGTGTTCAGCTTCGGGGACGCCCAGTTCAACGGCTCGATGGCCGGCAGGCCGCTGAACGCCCCGATCGCCGGGATTGCCGCCACGGCCGACGGGAACGGCTACTGGCTGGTCGGAGCCGACGGCGGCGTGTTCAGCTTCGGGGACGCCCAGTTCAACGGCTCGATGGCCGGGAAGCCGCTGCACGCCCCGATCGTCGGGGTTGCCGCCGCCGCTACAGACGGCGGATATTGGCTCGTCGGGGCGGACGGCGGGGTGTTCAGCTTCGGCGACGCCCCGTTCAAGGGCTCGATGGGCGGGCGGCCGCTCAACGCCCCAGTGGTCGGCATGATGCCGACGGCCGACGGGAAGGGGTACTGGGAGGTGGCCGCCGACGGCGGGGTGTTCAGCTTCGGCGACGCCCAGTTCTCCGGCTCGATGGTCGGGAAGGCGCTCAACGCCCCGATGGTGGGTGGCGCACACGAGTGAGGGTACGGCGGACGTCGTCACCGAGCGGGTGACGCCGGCGCTTCTCGCCGCTGCTGCTGGTCACCGGGCTCCACCGTCCACCTTCGGCCGATGAACTGCGCCGTCACTGCCCTTCATCGGGAGCACGTGGGCGACCACTAGTCCTGGAGCGGTCCCTCACCCTCTGTCACGGGTGTCCGTGTTCCCCGACCCCGACAGAGCTTCATCCTGTGGGCCGCAGGCCCTGCAGGAGCGCGCTGGCCGCCTTCGCCGAGGTGCTGGTCTTTGACCAGGTGTCCATGCAGTGCGGCGCCGCCCATGGCGAACGGACCGAGGAGCGGGAGAACTCGGGCCACGGCCACCGGATCGGCCCTGTGAGACCCGGGTCGGCACGGTGGCGCTGGCCGTGCCCAAGCTCCGCCGTGGGGGCCTACTCCCCAAAGTCCCTGCCCCCAGCCGAGACGGCGTGCCGAAGAGGCTCTGGCGGCCGTGGTCTTCCAGCGTCGCGCTCGGCGAGAATCGTCGGCGGGCGACGTTCCGGGACGGGCGGGCCGCCGATGGGCTACTTTCCGATGATCGGCCGCTGGGGAACGGAGTGCCGGAGCGGCCGGCCGGGAGGATGGGTCATGCAGGCGGGTCGTGGGAGTGCGGTGTCGACGGGCGGACCCGGGTCACCTCGGTTCTCGCGCCGCCAGCTGCTCGGCGCGGCGACTGTCGGGGCCGGCGGCCTCGCCCTGGGGGGCTTCGGCCGGCGCGGTCCGGTCGCCGCCGCCTCGGCCGCCCCCATCCGCCAACCCGGATCGCTGCCCAACCCGGCGGCGGCGGCGGGGACCGACCAGATCCCCGAGATCGAGCACATCGTCGTCGTGATGATGGAGAACCACTCCTTCGACAACATGCTCGGGATGTCCGGTCGGGGCGACGGGTTCACGCTCGGGGCCGACGGCCGGCCCACGGTGGCCCTTCCCGACGGCCACGGGGGGCTGGTCCACGCCTTCCACATGCCGAGCGACTGCCAGACCGGTGGGGTGTCCCAGTCCTGGGACGCCGGCCATCTCTCGTACGACGGCGGCACCAACCGCGGGTTCGTCGAGGCGACCACCGGCGAGGCGATGGGGTACTTCCTCGGCACCGACGTGCCGTACCTGTGGGGGCTGGCCCGCACCTTCCCCCTCGCCGACCGCTGGTTCTGCTCGGTGATGGCCCAGACCGACCCCAACCGGCGGTACCTGATCTCGGGGACCTCGCTCGGCCTGGTCGACGACTCCTACCCCTCGGCGCTGCCGCCGAACGGCGTCATCTTCGACACCTTCAACCGCTACGGCATCACGTGGAAGGAGTACTACTCCGACTTCCCGACCCTGGGGGTCTACCTGCCGCTCCTCGGCCGGCCGGCCTACGAGCCGCACCTGGTGAAGATGGCCGAGTTCTTCTCCGACGCCGCGGCCGGGACGCTCCCGCAGTTCTCGCTCCTCGAGCCGAACTACTCGACCCAGTCAGAGGAGGACCCCCAGGACGTCCAGTACGGGGACCAGTACCTCGCCGCGGTGGTCAATGCCGTGATGGACGGCCCCAAGTGGCCCAAGACGCTGCTCATCTGGACCTTCGACGAGTGGGGCGGCTGGTACGACCACGTGCCGCCCCCTGCCGCGGTGGCCCCCGACGACGTGCCGCCGAACCTCGCACCCGGCAGCCAGCCGGGCACCTTCGCCCGCTACGGGTTCCGGGTCCCCTCGGGGGTCGTCTCGCCCTACGCCCGCCGGAACCACGTCTCCCACACCGTCTACGACCACACCTCGATCCTGAAGACCGTCGAGACCAAGTGGAACCTGCCCGCCCTCACCCGGCGCGACGCCAACGCCCGCTCCGTGCTCGACATGGTCGACCTCACCGCGGCCCCCGCCTTCCTCACCCCGCCGGCGCTGCCCGACCCGGCGAACCCCGCCCTCTCGTACCGCTGCCTCTCGACAGGCCCGGGTGCCATCCCGCCGCCCTCGGCGGTGAGCGGGCCGTGAGACGCGCGGCCGCCTGGGCGGCGCTCGTGGCGGGTGGTTCGCTGCTCGCCCTGGCCGCCCCGGCCGCCGCCCACGGCGCCCGGTCCGCGTCGACCGGGGCCCGAGCGGCGCCCGCCTGCCGTCCGAAGGCCCTGTCGGGCTCACTCGACCTGGCCTCGTCGGGTGGGTCGGCGACTGCGCCGGCCGGGGCGCTCCTCCTGCGTAACGACTCGTCGTCCGCCTGCACGCTCGACGGCGTCCCGACGACGACGGTGCTCTCGAGCGGCGGGTCGGCCATCGACCTCTACGAGCACAAGAGCGTCCCGCACCACCTTGCCCCGGTCGCCCTCGGCCCGGGACGGACCGCCGGCGCCAGCATCACCTGGTCCGAGTGGACCTGCCCGGCCGGCTCGTACTCGCTCGAGGTGCGCTTCGCCGGCTGGTCCAGTGCCGTCGACGTCCAGACGGGACCCCCCGGCTACGCCGGCACGGCGTGCACCAGCGTCGGCGAGACCGTCTACGTCGGCCCCGTGACCCCGATCGCCTCCTGAACCCGCACCCCGAGGACCGGTCGGCGCCGGGTACCCCTACGCTGGGTGCATGCCTTTCGCCCACGGCGGCTCGGCAGTGTTCCTCATCGCCATGGCGGCCATGTTCGCACTGCGGATGTTCTCCTCCAACCGTCGACGGTCCGGCGGCCGTGGCCGACGGGTCCCTGGGGGTCAAGAGGCGTACTTCTCGGCGCCGCAGGGGGTCCGCGACGCGAGTTCGCCCCCGGCCGTGATCGGCCACTCCGGAATCCCCGCCGGGTGGATGGTCGACCCCTCCGGCCGGTTCGATCAGCGCTACTGGTCGGGGACCGAGTGGACCGAACACGTCACCCGGGACGGTGAGCCCGGCACCGACCCGCCACCGGGTTCGGGGCCCTCGTAGCGGCGCTGCTCCTCGCGGTCAGGTCGACGGACCCCGGTCGCGGGGCCGGCGGCCCAGGAGCCGGAGCAGGAGCCGCCCGGCGCGGCCGGGCTCCACGGCGTGGTGGTCGGCCTCGTGACCCTGGCGGCCGTGGCCGATGGCGGTCGAGCTGCCCCCCAGCCCGGCCAGCGGGATCTGGTTCGGCTCCTCGTTCCGGGGCACCTTGGCCAGCCGCCGCCTGGGCCGGCGCGGGCGGATTCCCTTCGATCCCATCGGGCCATCCTGGCCCACCGGGCATCGACCGACAAACGGCGGCACCCGGGACAGCGTCCACCGCGGACTCCCACCGGCGGCAAGACTCGGGCCCGTGGATCCCACCGAGGGAGGGCAGCCGGGGGCGGAGGGGTCCCTCGTCGTCTTCGGGTGGCGGGACCCGGCGGTGGTGGCGGTCGCCCTGCTCGCCCTGGCGGCCGGGTTCGGGCAGTTCGGGGCGGTGGCCGCGCTGGGCAGCGTGGCCAAGACCTTCGGCCACATCACCCAGGGCGCCACCTTCGCCGACGAGGCCGGCCTGTCGGGGACGATGCTCGGGGTCGGCTTGGCCGTCATCCGCCTGGCCTCGCTCGGTGGGCTACCGCTCGCCGGGCTCGGCGACCGCTTCGGTCGGCGGCCGACCCTTCTCGGGACGTGTGCCCTCGGTCTGGCACTCACCGTCACCGCCGCCGTCGCCCCAGGCTACTGGTCGTTCGTCGCCATCTTCGCCGTGGGCCGTCCGTTCCTCAGCGCCACCCAGGGGCTGGCCCAGGTGGGGGCGGTGGAGCTCACCGCCTCGGCCGAACGGGCCAAGGCGGTGGCCCTGGTGGCCGCCGGCTACGCCACCGGGGCCGGGCTGACCGCCGTCATCCACAGCCTGGCCGGCGGGACCCTCGGCTTCCGGGGCATCTTCGCCTTGGCCGCGGTCCCCCTGGTGCTGGTGCCGCTGGTCGCCCGGCACCTGTTGGAGCCGAGCCGCTACGGCAAGGTCACCGCGGCCGAGCACCGGCCGCCGGTCCTCGGCCCCGTCGAGCCCGAGTTCCGAGGGCGGCTGGCGGTGGTCGCCCTCCTGGCCCTGGCCGTCTCGGTGATCACCGGCCCGGCCAACTCCCTCGTCTTCATCTACGCCCAGAACTTCCTCCGTATCTCCGGGCTGGTCACCTCGGCCATGGTGGTGGTGGCCGGGTTCGTCGGCCTGGGCGGCCTCCTTCTCGGGCGGTGGCTGGCCGACCACTGGGGGCGCCGGCCGACGGTGGCGGTGTCGATGGCCGCCATCGCCGTCTTCGGGACGGTGGCCTACACCGGGTCGGAATGGGGGCTGCTCTGCGGCTACGTCCTCGGGGTGGCCGCCGGCGGGGTCTTCGCCCCAGCCGCGGGGGCGCTGGCCAACGAGCTCTTCCCGACCTCGGTCCGGGCCTCGGTCGCCGGGTGGTACATCGCCGCCGGGGTGGTGGGCGCCGTGGTCGGGCTGGTGGTGTTCGGCGCGGTGGCCGACGTCGGCGGCGTGCGCAACCACGCCGGCTTCGCCGCCGCGGTCGTCTTCCTGCCGATGGTGCTGGCCGCCGCGCTCCTGCTCCTCCTTCCCGAGACCCTGGGCCACGAGCCCGAGGAGCTCTGGGGCGAGGGGTAGGGAACTTGGGGGTATCCATTGAACCGGACCAGCGCGTGAGCGCAGGGGTTGGGCCGGGGAGAATGCACGGTGGTCCGCCTAAATGGATACCCCCAAAGGGAACTATCGGGCGAAGAGGTGCCAGCCCAGCCACATCCACCCGAGCACCGCCGCCGCCCGGGCCGTCCGATGGCCCTCCAGGTACGCGCGCACCGGGGCGAACGGCCGACGGAGGACCCCCCCACGCCCGGTGGCGGCCAGCACCACGAGCACCACCGTGGCCGCCCCGAGGAGGTCCCAGACCAAGAAGGTGGCCGTGCGCCAGGTCACCGCACCAGCTCCCACCCGAGGGCCAGCCACGACGCCACGACCAGCGCCTTGGCCGCCTCGTACCGGGCGAGCAGATCGTAGACGGTGCTCAACGTGGGGTGGGCGGGCCGGGCCCCCCCGAAGAAGCAGTAGAGCTCCCAGGCGACGACCGCGCCGAGGAGCGCCAGCCACGGTACCGGGGTGCCGGGTGCCCCGACGACCGCCGCCGGCGCGACGGACGCGACGCCTTCCTTCTGCCACAGGCGCAGGCCGAGCGCGGCCGCCCCGGCGGCCAGCCCGACGGCGGTGACGGCGTCGGCCTCGACGGTGAACGGCCGGGTGGTGGCCAAGAGGACGGCGAAGGCAGCGCCGGCCGCCAGCGCGGCCACCCGGGTGGGGGTCACCCGGCCGGCCGCCTCAGCTTCCAGCCGGGATGGCCGACTGGCCGTCCATCAGGTCGGCCATCACCAGTTTGATGAAGGCGTCGGCCTCCTCGGTCATGCCGCCGGCCACGCCGCCGTAGACGGCCCCGGACTGCGGCGCCTCGTCGCGGTGGGCGTGGGCGTAGGCGACTGCGTCGGCCAGGTCCGCGGCGAACCGTTCGGCCACCCCGGGCAGGGTCTGGGGCCGGGTGACCGCCATGTGGAGGGCGTTGGGGTACTGCTGCCCGTTCAACCGCCAGCCCCGGGTCCGCAGGAAATCGTTCACGTGGTAGACGTCGAAGGGCTCCGAGGTGAAGCTGAAGAGGAAGGTCGGGTCACCCAGCAGTCGGAGCTCGGGGTGGGAGCGGACCGCCTCCTGCATGCGAGCCGAGGTGGCGAAGATCTCCTCGGCGTGGTGCCGATAGCCCCGCCGGCCGAGCTGGACCATGGACGCCCAGGTGGCGGCGAGCAGCCCCCCCGAGCGCGACCCCTCCATCCCCGGGGAGCAGTACTTCCCGCCGCTCCAGTCGGTGAGGAAGAAGTACTGCGAGTTGCGCAGCTCCTTGTCCCGGAAGGTGAGCACCGAGGTGCCCTTCAGGGCGTAGCCGTACTTGTGCGTGTCGGCCGAGATGCTGGTGACCCCCTCGAGCCGGTAGTCGAAGACCGGGACCGGGTATCCCAGCTCCTGGCCGAAGGGGAGGATGAACCCGCCCAGGCACCCGTCGACGTGCAGGCCGACACCGCGCTCAAGGGCGAGGGCGGACAGCTCGCCGATGGGGTCGACGGTGCCGTAGCCGTAGTTGCAGGCCGAGCCGACCAGGGCCACGGTGTCGTCGTCCACGTGGTGGCGGACCCAGTCCACGTCGACCAGGGTGGTGGCCGGGTCGACGGGGGCCCGGCGCAGCTCCACCCCGAAGAGGTGGCACGCCTTGTCGAAGGCCGGGTGCGCCGTCTCGGGCTTGATCAGGTTGGGACGGGTGACGCCGCGGGTCTGGGCGGCGTGCTCGCGGTAGGCAAGGACGGCGTGGCAGATGCTGCCGGTGCCCCCCGAGGTGACCAGGCCCGCCGGGGTGGTCCCGGCCACCGCCTCGGCGTGCAGCAGGTCGAGGGTCATGGCGATGATCTCGGCCTCGAACTTGGTGGCGCTCGGGCACATGTCGCGCTGGAGGACGTTCACGTGGGAGAAGAGCCCGAAGGCCTCGCTCAAGAACCGGTAGTGGTCGTGGTCGCCGCAGTACATGGTGCCCGAGCACGTGCCGCTCTCCCAGAAGGCGTCCTCCTCCTTCCCCATGGCCGCCAGCTGCTCGATCACCGCGGCGCGCGGCGTCCCGTCTTCGGGAAGCGTGCGGTGGACGGCGAACCGGTCCTCGTAGGGGAAGCTGGCCATGGTCACTCCTCGCCGTGGGCGCTGGACCGCCGGTCGTGGGCCGGCCCGCGGGCAACTGTAGAGGACGGCCCCCCGGCGCTCACCGCCGGGGAGGGGAGGGACTCGGGCGGGGCCGCGGATCGGCGCCGACCCCCTGCGTACGCTCGTCGTCCCGCCGCCAGCGGCGAGCGGCCGTTTCGCGCTGGCGCCCACCGTGGGCCCGACGGCGCGGGCAGCGCTGACGGCGCCGGGCGGGCGTCAGGTCCGCGGGACCTACCCGGCACCGGGCAGCGCCAGGCGCGCCCGCAACGGCCGGTGGTCGGAGCCGGCCATGGCCAGGGCCCCCCCGCCGAGCACCTGGACCGCCCCCCGGACGAGGATGTGGTCCACCTGGCTGTGGGGCCGCCACGCCGGCCAGGTCCTGGCCAGCACGGCCCGGTGCCAGCCGCCCATGAGGGCGGCCACCGGCGGCCCCCACAGGTTCATGTCGCCGGCCAGCACGGCCGGCCCCTTGCCCACCTCGGCCTCCAAGAGCCGGTGCAGTCGGCGGAAGTGCAGCGGCGAGCCGTAGGAGATGTGGGTCATGTGGGTCCCCACCACGCAGAGCGGCCGGCCGCCCACCGCCACCCGGACCACGAGCGCCGCCCGCCGGGCGCGGTCGCGGCGCGGCCGGCCGAGATCGACCACGCGGTGGTCGACGATCGGGTAGCGGCTCAGCACGGCGATGCCCCAGCGGCCGGGGACGGCGGCGCGGTAGCGGGGCGATCCGGTGACTCGGCCGGAGAGCGGAAGCTCGGAGTCGAGGTAGAGGGCGTGGCTCGGGCCGCGCCAGTCCAAGGCGCGCATCCAGCGGTGGTCGGCGTCGGGGTGCGGGCCGGCCCGGCGGCCGCCGGCCAGCGGGTGCTCCACCACGTCGTAGCCGAGCGCCGCCGCGACCTCGGCGGCCTGCCCCGGCTCGCCGTCGGGGCGCCACGCCTCCTCCAGCACCACAATGTCGGCGTCGAGGCCACGGCAGGCGGCCACCACGTCGAACGGCCGGCCCCAGCCGTCGATCCCGGCGTGCAGGTTGAAGGTGGCGAGGGCGAAGGGTGCCGGCGCGCCCGGGCCGGGGCCGGGGAGTTCGGGGGGGGCCGCCATGAAGGACGCGACGCTACCGCCCGGTCGCGCACCCGGCGGCCCGGGTCAGCGCGAGTAGGGCGGCGGACGGCCGGTGTAGTCCTCGGCCAGGTAGGCGATGACCAGCCCGCGGCCGGCCGAGACGAAGGCCCAGACCGAGCCGTGCTCGCCGCAGCGTCCGTTCCCGAGCAGCGTCCGGCCCGACGGCGTGGTGCCGACGCGGTGCAAGGGCACCGGCGGGACGATGGGGATCGGCCGGGTCGCCGTCCGGGTGTACTCCTGCCCGCAGGCGAGGATCTTCGGTGGCGGTCCACTGAGGGAGAGGGTGCCGAAGGCGGCGTCGTTGTAGACCTCCAGCGCGACGAACCCGAGTGCGGCGAGGGCCGCCACCACCATGGTGGCCAGCCTCCGGCGGCCCGGGGAGGCGAGCACGATCAGCACCCCGACCACGGCCTCGGAGATCACCAGCGTGCCCCACCACATGCCGTCGACCCGCTCGGGCTCGAAGAAGAGGAAGACCAGTGCAGCGAGGAAGAGGAGCCTCGCGAACCAGCCCCAGCGGGACCGGTGGACGAAGAGCTCGCCGGGCACCGCCGGGTGCGCGGCGATGAACAGCGTCGGGGCGCCCTCGGTCTCGCCGGACACGGCGTCGCCCTCGGCCGCCGGCAACGGCTCGAGGTACCCCACCACGGGCGGCGGCGGCCCCGCGGCGCCGCCCGTGGTGGCGGGGGAGGGGTGCGGCGGCTCGGGGTACCCCGCAACGGGCGGTGGCAGCGGCGTCGTCGGCGGATGTTCGGACGGTCCGCTGACGGCGCCCCGGGCCACGGGCCACTCTACCGTCGCCCCTCGCGCGGCCAGGGGATCGCGCCAGGGGCGGCGGTGCCGCCCGGTGGCGGGGTCGTGGCCGGGGGCCTGCGGCCACTCCCGGCCGGCATTTCCGAGTAGGTGGTTCCACTCATTGAGCCCGTAGGTGGATCCACCTGCCGTCGCCACCACCACCGCCGGGACGGAAAAGCGCCCGCTCGCTGGACCTGCACCGGGCCTCGGGTGCAGGCACGGACGTCGCCCGCAGCGCAATGGTCAGAAAGAAATTTGTTGCATGGTTGATGAGTCGGTGGTAATTTCATCTCTACATCGGTGCGCCGAGCAGTTGCACCGACGAAAAGGCAAACCTTCCGCGAGGAGGGGACGCAAAGTCACGGGACTCTCTGAGTCAGCCGGACCGCCGAATCGGTTTGCACGCGAGATGGCGCGTGATGCTTGCGGCGTTCCCCTTGCTCGGAGAGAGCAAGGGGAA
>Ga0181536_10001552_pt1 | contig 26945 bp, 30 predicted proteins | sample PEATcosm2014_Bin_41_FD_121105 | JGI IMG/M metagenome (GOLD analysis project Ga0181536, IMG submission 121105) | Peatland microbial communities from MTU Mesocosm Facility, Houghton, MI, USA - PEATcosm2014_Bin17_60_metaG | ecosystem: Environmental > Terrestrial > Soil > Wetlands > Peat | place...
ACCGTTCCCGCCCTCGTCCACGACTCGAGCACGGTCCGGTCGCCCCTACGCAGCTTCAATGGAGGGAGTCGCATCCCTCCATGAAATCACATCAGCGTAACTTCCGCGGTGATGCACTAGTGGATGAGGAGCCCGGCGCTCCGGCGAGAACATCACCTCTGATCTGACCGAACGTCCAACTCAACGACGACATGGGAGGAGGGGGTTCGAACTTGGTCCCATTACTTCAACGGTGTTGTCGGAATGACAACGTTTTGCCTCATCAAAGGCTCTTTTTCGTTGGCAAATTCCAACTGAGGAAAACGTCGCTGTTCGAACCCTGGTACCTCCCCGAGCGCGGCGGGCGTGTTCAATCGCACCCACCAACACGGTGTTGGCACAGGCATCCGGCAGGCTCCCCTTCTGGTCCGGCCAATTTCCTTTGACGGGCCGGACGGACGTTGCTTGCAGGCTCAATCGCGGTTGTCGAGAAGTACAGGCTGTCAAGCTTGGTCTGGGCTGGTTCCGAACGTCGCCGGTTGGCGGGGTTCATGAAGTGGGAGATCGATGAGGTAGCAAAGGAAGTGGAACGCACCAGAGATCTCGGTCCACCACCGTCGCCCACCAAACCAACGAGAAGGGACCTGCGACCATGAAACTGACGACCACGACGCAAGTCTCCGTCGATGGAGTGATGCAGGGACCCGGCGGGCCGGACGAGGACCGTAGGGGCGGATTTGGGCGCGGCGGATGGGCCATGGGGCATACCGACAACGAGGCCAGGACGTTCGTCGTCGAGCTCTACCAGCGCGCCGACGCGTTCCTGTTCGGCCGGTGGACCTTCGAGCTCTTTGCCGGCTACTGGGGAGTAATGGAAGCGGGCAGCCATCCCATCGCCGATGCCTTGAACATGCGGCCCAAGAATGTGCATCGACCACGCTCACCGACCCGCAGTGGGCGGACACGACCGTCCTCTCCGGTGACGTCGCCGCGACCACCGGCGAGCTGAAAGCCAAGCCGGGAGGCGAGCTGCAATTGCACGGCAGCGGCAAGCTGATCCGCTGGCTCCTTGACAACCAGCTCGTCGACGAGATGAACCTGCTCATCATCCCCGTAGTGGTCGGCGAGAGCACACGGTTATTCCCTGACACCGGCCCGGACATAGCGCTTGATCTGGTCGACTCGCGAGCCTTCCCGAAGGGCGTAACGCTGCAGGTCTACCGGCCCACCGGGTGCCCGTAGTACGCAACCGCCTCGGGGACCAGAGGGCACCTTGAAGGATGCACGACCTATGCTCTCGCCATGACACTTGTGCCGCCGGTGCCGGCCAATGTGGACCTGGACCTGCTGGGGAAGGAAGCCGCAGACGTCGCTGCCACTGGAGGGCTCACCTTCTACGTGGGCGACGAGACGATCACGTACACGGCCGATGGGACCTCGGTGCTCTGCGAGGTCGGCAGGGACACAGGGGCGACCGCGGTTCGCTTGAGCCGGCAAGCCTGGGAAGACCTCGTGGGCCAGGCGAGCACCTTCGTCGGCCTCCTTCTCAGCGACGAGCTGCACTTCGAAAAGGGCGGTTTCGACCAGTTGGCTGACTGGGAGCCCGTCCTCAGATACCTGCACGCCGGGATCCCGCCCTACGACCCATCCCGAGCGAACTTCGAGGGTCGAGACCCAGCTGCCGCCTTCGCTGCAGACACCGAGGACTCCGAGCTCGCATCGCAGCTGCGGACCATGGGCTACCTTCACGTCAAGGGCGTCTTCAGCGACGAGGAGATGGCAGCGGCCAACCGCGAGATCGACCGATTGGCGTCGCTCGCCCGCCCGGGTGACGATCAGTCGTGGTGGGTCACCAACGAAGATGGCTCCTCGGCCCTATGCCGCCTCGTCTATACCACCCTTCGGTCTCCTCTCCTCGCTGCGCTGGAGAGCGATCCGAGAGTGCGGCGTCTCGGGACCCTCCTCGACCCGGAGCTCAAGATCGCACCAGACCGCATGGAGGGCACCGCCGTGCTGATCAAGGTGCCCGGCAAGACCAGCGGGCTGTCCAATATCCCTTGGCACCAGGACTGCGGCACCGGTGGCCACGCCATGTTCTGCCCCGCGGTCAGCGTGGGCATCCAGCTCACTGGTTCAAACGCCGCCACCGGCAACCTGCAAGTGGTGCCCGGGAGCCACGGCCAGACGCTCAAGTACCGCTGGCAGGATCGCCTCGTCGACGTGCCGGTCGTCAGCATCGACACCGCACCCGGCGACGTCACCGTGCACATCCAGGACGTCATGCACGCCTCGCCCAAGCCGAGCGGAGAAGGACATCGTCGAACGATGTACGTCACCCACTACCCCTGCGCTCTCTGGGATCACATCGGCCCCGGGGAAGCTCTCAACGACCTCGTGCGCAACCGCACCGAGCAGGTCGCCGACCTCCAACGGTCTTCATCGGACCACTTCCAGGCCTCCGCCAGCTAGGGCACGAGTACGTTCTTCCAGCAGCTCCTCTCGGTACAACAGATCAGATGCCACCGGATCGTGCCGCAGATCCACCGCGCCGGTCGATGCGAGAACCCCCGCCCGGGGCCGGGGGTTCTTCGTGACCGGGGTCGGACAGTCATGCACACGCCCGAATGTGCCGGTCAGCTTCGACACACGCCGGCGCACGGGGGCACGCCAACCTGCTCGATGCTCTCGCCCCCGAAGTGCTCAAGATGGGCGACACTGGTGCGTACGTTCTCCGTGCCCGCCAAGGCCACTCAGCCTTGGTCCCAGCGGGCGAGCTGGGTCCGGAGCCAGCCGTTTTCCCAGAAGCTCTCGTCACCTCCGTGGCTGAGCAGCCACCGGTGAGCCGCAGCCATGAGCGGAGCCAGTCCGGAGTGCTCCGGCACCGACCGTTCGACGGCCTCGCCGAGCCGGATGGCGAGCACCGCGTCCCCCCGCCCGAGGGCTGCCTCGGCCCGATCGAGCACGGCGTCGACGCCGAGTGCGTCGACGAGTTCGGCGAAGGCGGCATCGGACGGGTCGGGGTAGAGCTCGGTGGTCGAGCGGAGCTGGAACCAACCGATGTAGGACTCCCAGAGGGTCCGGATCCCCCACGCCACCTTGCCGTATCCCTGACCCACCCGGAGCTCGGGCGGGAGGGTGATCTCGCGCATCAGCGTCCAGACGTCCGTGCCGGCGTTGAATCCTTCGATCGCCTTCGCGTGCACGTACGACACGGCGCCGTGGAGACGCTCCAGGCACCCGTCGATGAGATCGGCACCGAGGACGGGTTCGTACCGACCGGTCACGAGCATCTCGGGACGGAGTTCGCGGACCAGCCGGTTGGTGGCGAGCTGTGGCTCGACGAACCGGTACTTGTCGCCACGGATGGTGTTCAGGTTCGGGAAGTGAGGGAAGAGCGGGCCGAAGAGGTTGCTCACCAGGGCGATGCGGTGCTCAGGAAGCCAGGCGACCAAGCAGTCCGTCGTCTCGCCCACCGCCGCGAACAGCTCGAGCCGCAGGCCGTCGACCGTCAGGCCGATGCGATCGTGTACGAGGATGTCCGGCGTCGGCGTCGACTGTCGCATGGACACCCCCGGGTTCTCCTCGGCGATGCGGCGGGCGTCGGTTCCGAGCATGTCGAACCAGATGCCTGCCGTCCTCATCCGGAATCCCTGGATCCGCTTGTCGTCGGCCTGACATGCCGGGTTGTTGGCCTGGGCGACGTAGATGGTGCCCGGCTCCCGGAACAGGTCGACGCCGCCGACGTGGTCGACGTGTGCCTGGGTGGTGATGATGGTGTGGGTCGGGCCTGGACGCACGGCGTCGAAGAGCCGCTTGTGGTGCGGAGCCTCGAAGCCCATGCCGGTGTTGACGATCACCCGGCCTCCGTCGGTGAGCAGGAGGTACGACGCCGTGGTCCCGCCCGATCGGTAGCAGAGGCCGTCCACGATCGGATACGCCTCGTCGTCGTAGGTCGGCGTCAGGAGCTCGCGGCCCGGACGGGTGTCGATCAGGTGGTCGACCTGCTCGGCAATGTTCATGTGACCTCAATGCGTGCGGGGAATCTGCCCAGGTAGTGACTGAAGCGGGTTCGGATCGCTTCGGGGGTGACGTCGAAGTCGCGACGCAGGTCATAAGCGACTCGGCCTTCCTTGCCGCGGGGATGTCCTTCCAGATACGCCTGGACCTCGCCGCGGGCCGCCTCGGTCAGTTCGATGCCAGCCCCGGCATAGACCCGCTCGACCGTGGCCATCTCGTCGGCCATGTACTCGTCGAAGAAGACGTCAACCGTCCGCTCGGCCGGCAGGAGGTGCCGGTCGCGTAGCGAGGCGTCGAGAAGTAGGCCGATACGCTCGGTCCAGTAGTCCCGGTACCAGTCCGGGTCCGGAGAGCGGTAGCCGGTACGCGCACCGTAGGTGAGCATGGTGATCGTCGACTGCACCACCGCCACCGGATCGCGATGGGTAACGACCACGATCGCATCCGGGAAGATCGCGAGCAGGGGGCCGATCTGCTCGAGGTGCTGGGGCGACTTGAGCACCCAACGCTCCCGGGGGCGGTACCACTGGAGAATCTGCAGGACCCGCTTCTGGTACGCGTAGTGGGGCGTCTGGTCGTGAGCCAGGTAGTAGTCGCGCCACGCCGGGGCCCGGTGCACCCACTCGGGGTTGTAGCTCGAGAAGTCCGCGGTCTGGAGCTCGATCTCCTCGTGGACGTGGTCGGGCGCCATCGGATGCATGGCGGCGACCAACGGCGCCCCGGTCTGCATCGCCTCCCACATCCGTTGGCACCGGGTCCAGCGCGGATCCACGCCGTCAGCACCGACTGCCTCATCGGGATCGGGGACGGGCTCGTACGACTCCCAGAGCGGCAGGGACCGAAATCGCGCATCCGCAGCCAGTAGGTTGACGAGGTGGGTGGTGCCCGAGCGCGGCAGGCCGATCACGATCACCGGTCGGACGATCGGGATGTCGAGGATCTCGGGGTGCTGACGCAGCAGTTCTTCGATCCGTAGTCGGTTCGACGCATACCGGACGGAGTCCTGGAAAGTGAGGATTCGTCCGAGTCCGGTTCGCCGGGGGTCGGCGTCCATCTCGCTGAGCTGGACATCGAGCCGCTCGCGAAAGTCGTCGGGCCCGAAGTCGGTGAGCCCGGTGCGGAGTACCGCCGCCTCACAGACGGCGTCGACCGTCAAAGTCGTGTGCTTGGACTCGCCGTACTCGAGACCCATGCGCTGGATGTCGTTCAGGACGGGCGCGCCCAGGTCGTCGATCCGGATGGTCTCGGGCATGGCTCAGCGAGCGAGGTAGCCGCCGTCGACGGCCAGGGCCGAGCCGGTGGTGAATGCCGAGACTTCGCAGGAGAGGAACAGGACGGCGGCGGCGACCTCCTCGGGCCTACCCATGCGTCCGAGCACACCCCTGCCGACTTCGGCCTCGAGCATCTGAGGGAAGGCCTTGATGGGAGCGGTCATTGGTGTGTCGATCAGGCCCGGTGCCACGGCGTTCACCCGGATGCCGTCGCCGGCCCAGTGGACGGCGAGGTTGCGGGTCATGGCGAGGAGCGCCGCTTTGGCCGCCGAGTAGCCCGGGACGATGGTGGTCGATCGGTACGCCGTCATGGAGACGAGGTTCACCACGCTCGCCCCACCCACCATCGCGCTCGCCGCCAAGGCCCTGCGCGCCCCGGTCGTGAGCCGCATGGCCCCGGCCACGTTGAGCTCGAGGGCGGCAAGGAAGGCGTCGGGCTCCCACTCGTCGCGACCGTCGGGGAAGTTGGCGCCCGCGTTGTTGACCAGCACGTCGAGCTGGCCGAACCCGGACGCCAACTCGTCGACGGCTTGGTGGTCCCGCATGTCGAGCGTCCGGAAGGTGAACGGGGTGAGTTCGGTGTCGTACTCGTCGGCCGAGGCGCGTGTTCCGGTCACCGTCACCGACGCTCCCGCCGTGGCGAAGGCGGAGGCGACGGCGTGGCCGATGCCGCTCGTCCCACCGGTCACGAGCACGGTCGAGCCGCCGAAGTCGTAGCTGACCCGGTTGGTCATCCGACCCCCTCGAGCGTGATCATCACCTTGCCGCAGTCCTTCGAGCCGTCCAGGATGGCCAACCCGTCTCCGAACTCCTCGAGGGGGAACGTGTGCGTGATCAGCCCAGAGAGGTCACGGCGCGCCAGCAGCTCGACCGCGTCCTCGAACCGCTCCGGGTACTCCATCGAACCACGCACGGTGAACTGCTTCATGAGGAGGTCGACGAAGTTCACGGGCACCGGGGTGTAGTGGAGTGCCACCACGGAGAGCCGTCCACCGAACCGGCCGTTGCGGAGCACGTCGCCGATCACCGCGTCCGCGCCGGACGCCTCGATGAAGCACTCGGTGGCCGCCGTCGGCCCGAACCTGAATGGGGCGGTCCCGTGGAGGCGCTTCAGCTCCTCCCACACGTCGATTTCCCCGACGTGCAACGTGTGGGCAGCCCCAGCGTTGCGGGCCAGCTCGAGGCGTGAGGCACTCAGGTCGATCGCCACCACGTCTTCGATTTCACGGTCGGCCAGCGTCGCCGTCGCCATCAGGCCGATCGGCCCGCAGCCGAAGACGGCCACCCGGTCGCCCGGTCGGGCGTCGACTTGGTTGACCGCCTGCATGCCCACTGCGAGCGGCTCAGTCAGTGCAGCAGTCGTGAGCGGCATCGCGTCGGGGACCGGGTAGAGGCGCCGGTTGCTCACGACGTCGGTAACGAGGAGAAGCGGCGTCAGGCCACCCTCGGGACCTCCGCACCCCATCGGGCCTCGGCCCGTGTCGGTCGGGCGCACGATCACCCGGTCGCCCGGGGCATGCTGAGTCACGTCAGCACCCACCCACTCGACGGTGCCGGCCATCTCGTGACCGAGACACATTGGATCCCTGGTGAGTCCGCCCATGTGGATCATCGACACGTCCGTTCCGCAGATCCCACAGGCGACCACGCGCACCAGTGCGTCGCGCGGTCCCGGGTCGGGGTCGGGGACGTCGTCGAGCCGCCAGTCGTCCGGGGCGTGTACTCGGATCTGTCGCATCAGCCCGGTACCTCCACATGTGGTCCTCGGGCGGGGCCACCGGGGGGCCACGACGATCGGCCCGCCGCGCCGTCGGGGACACCGTTGAGGACGCACCGGACGAGATCGTCGATCCAGGCGTCGTCCACGTGACGGGACCGGCCGGTAGATGCCATGTGGGGCTCCGGACCCGAAATCATCGATCCAACGACCGAGGGGTCGGCGTCGGTGCGCCGTTGCCCGGTCTGCTGCGCCCGCTCGATCCGTTCCTCCATCCGCTGGAGGCCATTGCCGCCGTTGCCGCCCGTGATGATCGCTCGTCGAGCGACTCGCCGAGCATCCCCACGACGGCGGCGAGCGCCACCGGGCGACAGATCTTTTCGACCGACCAACGGATCATCCTGGCGAGGTCTGCGGAGATGTCGCCGCTCTCCGCCACGACGTCGTCGCCGTCGGTGCGCAAGACGGCATCCATGACAAGTGCAGCCTTCGAACCCCACCGCCGGTAGAGAGCGGTCGTGGTTGTGCCGGCCCGGTCGGCCACGGCCGCCAAGCTCAGGTCGTTGTAGCCACGCTCGGTCAGGAGTTCCAGCGTGGCCTGCACCATCGCCGCGTTGAGGCGGGGGTGGCGCGGCCGCCCGGGGTGAGGCGCCTCCTTCGTCGGCTGCGGCATCACGCAACGAAACGTAGCGTAGCGATTCCTTCAGCGCCGTCCCATGATGTCTCCGGGGGACCCGATGTCCACGCAATCGCCCCACCTTCGTTTCCAGCACAGCACCCAGTGCTCCCTGTCACGGCCCCGCGCCGGTCACTCGCCGTTCTTGGACGCGAATGGCTCTCGTACGGCCATCTCCAGGACCGGATCGGCATGCCACTGGTCCTCAGCGGGAGTCCCCGTGCGGAAATGGAGAAGATCGCCATTGACGAGTGGATGGCGCCAAGCGGCTCGCCACACCAGTTCCTCGACTTCCGTTGTTCCGTCCGCGACCACGACTACGGCGAGTTCTACCTCGCCCATTGCGGCGCCCTCGTGGATATCGAGCCGATGGGCCACTGGATCGAGGACCCCGGTTTCGACGCTACGGCCGTCTCCACCAATCCCCGCGCAAGAATGCGTCCTATCCACCGGCCGCCGCGCGCGCCCGCTGACCGGCAGCCGCACTGCCACTGGACCGCATCGATCGATCCGGACGCCACCCCCGTCACGGCTCACCCGAGCGTTGCGCTCGTCGAGCGGTCGATCGCGGCGCAGTGTCAAGGGGAAGACCCAGGTGAAAGCGAGGAGCCAGGTGGCTGGGATGACTACTCGGGCCCCTTTGACGCGGACTTCGAGCTTGAGGATCTGTCGCGCGCGCCTTGGCGGTCGTGTGGTGAGGGAGCTCGGCGCTCACCGAGCCGCGATTAGCGGGCGGTCTGGTCCCAGGGGCGGGTTACCGTCATTGGCACGTTTCGGGCGGTCGTGGGGCCCCGTGGCGACGAGTCGGGCACCTCGGATCCCAGAGTGGCCTGACCGTGCTTGGTCCCTCGTACCATTGGCGCCAAATCGGTCAATTCCCTGGTCGGGGACTTTTTCCTTGAGAGTGCTTGGCACTCTCGCCCTGAGAGTGCTAATAATTCCGATGTCGCCACTTGAGCAAGCAACAACCTTGGGAGGTGATGGTCATGGCGCTCGTTCGTTCCGACCCGTTCCGAGACTTCGACCGGCTGGCCCAACAGATCTGGGGTACTGCGGCCAACGGTTCTCGGTCCCTGGCGATGCCGATGGACGCCTATCGCAAGGGTGACTCGTTCCTCATCCAGTTCGACCTGCCGGGCGTCGATGCCGACTCCATCGAGTTGACCGTGGAGGACAACGTCCTCACGGTCAAGGCGGACCGTCCGTCGCCGACGACGAGCGACGGGATCGAGACCCTGGTGAGTGAACGTCCCTACGGCACCTTCACCCGGCAGGTGTTCCTCGGTGACAACCTCGACACCTCCAACATCGAGGCCGAATACCACTCCGGCGTCCTCCTCTTATCGATACCGGTGGCCCCCCACGCCAAGCCCCGGCGCATCCAGGTCACCAAGCGCTCCGACAAGCAGGAGCTGTCGGTCTGAACGATCCGACGCCCCGGGGTGTCAGCGGTCGAGGCTCTGCGTAGGACCGACTCCGCCCAGCGTGGGCAACGGAACTATTCGTTTACTCGAAATCGGGAGTTCGCGACATGAAACGAATAACGCACGCTCCGCGTCCCCAAACCGATCGAGCTGATGGCGCTCAGTGGCTTCTTCAGCTTGAACAGGCGAGGATCGCCCTGCGACACAAGTTCGAGGCCATGCAGGAGTTGCTGGCCTGCGAGCAGTCCACGAACAGTCTCGGGCCAACGCCTCGGCCAGCCTGACTCGACAAGGCACTCACCGGGCTCTCGGTTCAAGAGCATCGGAGATGGCCTCTTCGGCCAACGGCGAAGGCGGGCAGCCGTTCAGCGACGAGCAACGAGCAGGGGTCGAAAGCCGCCGGGCGGACCAGGATCGCACGCTGCTGGCCATGCACCGCCTGGAGGCGGCTCTCGGCTCGGCGGCACCGGGGGCGGGTGTCGAACTGGCGGGACCGAGTGCTCGCCGAGCGTGGCTATCTCGAGAAGGTCACAGCCGACGAGGCCGACAATGCCGAGCGGCCTGACAGCCTTCTCTCCGACATCGCTCGCACTCAGCCCCTCCTGCGCAACCGGGTGCGCGGTGTCCGGCTCCAATACCGGCAGTTACAAGACGCGATCGGTTCACTGCGCCGCGAGTTGACCGAACCCGGTGACCTGCTCGTCGACTTCACCGACATACGTCAACGTCTCGCGTGGGTCCTATCCGGCCTGCGACACCAGCGAGCCCGGGAATCCGACCTGGTCTACGAGGCCTACTACGAGACATTCCGCGCTGACCTTGCTGCCGAACGCGATAGCGAATCGGGCGAGAGCGGGAGTTAGTGGACCCTTCACGGTCAGTGTCCGCAAAATGCCCGAGTACGTCTGGGTCCAGGGGAGGTCCATGACCTCCACCGAGTTGTCGGAATGACAACGTTTTCCCTCGTCAGGAGCAGGTGTTTCGTTGGCATGTGCCGACCAAGGCAAATGCCGAAGTTCGAACCCCCGGGGGACGCCGGGCTTCTCGGCAGCCGTCTCCTGGTCTCCGGAGGCAGCACGGTCAACCAGACCAGCGGGAAGCCTTCGTTAACGTTTCGTCATGGACTACGACGTCATCGTCGTCGGGGGAGGCTCGGCCGGTTGCGTGCTCGCCACTCGGCTGAGTGAGGACGCGGATCGCACCGTGCTCTTGGTCGAGGCAGGCCCCGACCACCCCGACCTCACCACCCTGCCGGCCGACGTGCTCGACGCTTCTCAGCCGACGGTCGAGCACGACTGGGGCTACACGGCCGACGAGGAACTCGACCGAGGGATCCCGGTACCTCGCGCCCGGATCATGGGGGGTTGTTCGGCAACAAACGCCTGCTTCGCTCAGCGCGGTGCCCCCCAGGACTACGACGGCTGGGTCGCCCTGGGCAACCCCGGCTGGGGCTTCGCCGACATTCTCGATGATTTCCGCCGCCTCGAAAGCGACGCAGAATTCACCGATCAGTGGCACGGTTCGGATGGCCCCATCCCAATCTGCCGACATCCACGAGCCGAGTTGAACGCCGTCCAGGTGGCATTCCTCGACGGCGCCACCGCGTTGGGGCACCGGTATGTCGACGATCACAATCGACCGGGCGTCGTCGGGGCTGGACCGTCGCCGCGGACGGCCAGGGACGGGATGCGAATGAGTACCGCGGTCACGTACCTCGCTCAGGCGCGTGGGCGACCGAACCTCGGTATCCGGCCCGACACCATGGTGGCCTCTGTCGAGTGCACGGGAACGCGCGCCACAGGAATCCGCCTTGCCGATGGAACGCGTATCGGAGCTGGCCGCGTGGTGCTCGCCGCAGGGGCCTATGCCAGTCCCGCCATCCTCACCCGATCGGGCGTCGGTCCTGTCATCGAGCTGGAGAGGCTGGGAATAGCGCCAATCATCGATCTGCCAGGAGTCGGGGCGAACCTCTCTGACCATGCACTGCTCTCGATCGAATTGCCCACCCGACCGTCCCCGAGCCCCAGTCGCTTTGGAGTCCACGCGACATTGCATTCTTCGGTAGCGGACCCCGGAGGTCCACCCGATCTGATGATGTTCACCGCCGGTCCGTTCGAGGTCGACCCCGAGCAGGTCCCTGGTGGTGCCGTATTCGGCATCGTGGTCGGACTCATGGCACCTCGGTCCAGGGGGTGGGTCCGTTTGGTCTTGAGTGACCCGAATGATGCTCCTCGGATTCACTTCGGTCATCTGACCCAACCCGAGGATCTCGAAGGAATGCTCGACGCCATCAGTGAGGCACGACGGATCGCCCTCAGCGATCCCGTTGCCTCCATCGTCACCGGAGCCGAGCTTTCTCCTGGGCCGAACGCGCCACCGGGCGATCGCCGAGCGCTCGCATCATGGGCGACGAGCACGGTCTCGACGTTCCATCATCCCGTTGGCACGTGTGCCATGGGTGCCACGCCCGAGTTGGGGGCCGTCACGGACGCTCACGGGTCTGTTCATGGCCTGGAGGGTCTCACGGTCGCCGACGCTTCGATCATGCCGGCCGTTCCGACCGGAACACCGAATCTCCCGACCATCATGGTGGCAGAGCACATCGCGCGGTGGCTACGGAATTCGTGACCTGACCGTCTTTCGTACTCTCCTCGGTGGGACGAATTCTCAGATGAGGGTCGCGATGGTCGCCACGGCATCGGTGGAGCTGGGCAGGGCATGGACACACCTGCCCGCCCAGATGTCAACCGAAGAGCGGACCCGCCGAGGAGACCTCGTACCTGGTGAAGTCGGCCGGGCCATCGACGGCACGCAAAATCACCTCGGAGAAGGCCAGGAAGTGCGGCCGGGCGAAGTGTGCCTCGAGGGCGGCAGCCGATTCCCACTGCTCGAAGACCTGGACGACCAGTGGGTCATCGATGTCGATCGCGAACCTGTAGTCGATGCAACCCGGCTCGTTGCGGCTGGTCGCAGCCATCGCCGAACCGGCTCGTACGGCTTCCTCCAGCTCCCGAGCGTGGAGCCTGACTCGTCCCGCGATCACGATCATGTGTCCCCCTCGTCCCCGGTGCATCAATCCGTCGCCCCGGGCCGATTCGGGCGGGGAACGCTTGACCGCAGACTAGCCGTGAATGAATATTCATTCACATGCCGCCGACTGTCGACATCACCCAAGCGGAGAACCTCCTCGACGCCGCCCTGACCACGTTCGACGCGCTTGGGTACTCGGCGACCCCGGTCCCGGCAATCGCTGGGCGAGCGGGCATCGCCGTCGGCTCCGTCTACCGCTACTTTCCCAGCAAGGAGGAACTTGCCAACGCGCTCTACCGGCGCGAGAAGCAGCGACTGGCCAACGCGCTGTTCGCCGGGCTCGACGTGGACGCCTCCGCCAAGGCGGTCTTCGCTCAGATCTGGGAGCGCCTCGCCGACTTCGCCGTCGAGCACACAGAGGCACTTTGCTTCCTCGAGCTCCACCACCACGGGGCATACCTCGACGCCGCATCGCGGGACCTGGCGACATCGATCGACGCCCAGATCACCGGGTTGGTACGGCGCTGGCAGAAGCATGGAGAGATCCGAGCTGGTGACCCGCTCCTCCTGCACGTGCAGGTATTTGGTGGCTTCGTCGCCGTCCTGCGACAGGTACGCCTACGCGGCGAGCCCGTCACCCGCGCCGTCGGGATGTCCACACTCGAGCCGGCATGGGGCCTGCTCCGTCGATCCTGAGGAGGGAACCATGGACGACAACGCATCGACGACCGTGCTCGTCACCGGAGCCACCGGCTACATCGCACGCCATGTCGTCGTGCAGCTGCTCGACGAGGGCTACGCGGTGCGGGGAACGGCGCGCTCGACCTCGTCGCTCGGAGGGCTCCGGTCGGATCTCACGCCGTTTGTCCAGGACGCGTCCTCGATCGACCGGTTCACCCTGGTAGCCACCGACCTGACACGGGAGTCGGGATGGGCGGACGCGGTGGCGGGGTGCACCTATGTTTACCATGTCGCCAGCCCGATCCCGTCGGCTCCGCCGAAGGACCCGGACGACCTGATCGTCCCCGCACGGGACGGCACGCTGCGGGTGCTGCGTGCGTCGCTCGACGCCGGTGTGCGTCGTGTCGTGCTCACGTCGTCACTGGCCGCCGTGCTCTACGGGGTGGACCGAACCGGCAAGGTCTTCACTGAAGCCGACTGGTCGAACCCCGACGACCCCCGGATCGGGGCCTACGAGCAATCCAAGACAATCGCCGAGCGGGCGGCATGGGCGTTCATGACCGAGGAAGCGGGTGACCGCATGGAGATGGCCACGATCAACCCCGGCCTGGTGTTAGGTCCGATGTTCGGAAGCGCATCGAGCACCTCGAACGAGGCGGTGGCGAAGCTGATGAATCGGGACTTCCCGGCGTGTCCCGACTTCACCTACTCGATGGTGGATGTGCGCGACGTAGCCGCCGCCCACGTTGTGGCTATGACCGCCCCCTCGGCCGCCGGACAGCGATTCATTTGCGGACTCGACAGCCACTCGCTTCGCGACGTAGCCGCGATCCTTGCCCGGGAGTACGGGCCCAAGGGGTACAGGGTCCCGACCGGGAAACTGCCGAACGTTGTGGTGCAAATCGTCGCGAAGTTCGACAAGACCGCCGCGCTAGCGCTCAACGACCTGGGCAATCCCCAGCGGGTCGACCCCGCCAAAGTCACTGCGCTCCTGGGACGCCCCCTGCGCAGCCTCGACGAGATGACCCTGGCCATGGCCGAGTCGCTCATCGCCTACGGGCTCGTGAAGGCGCCGCGCTGAACGATCTCGCCAGCGAGGGAAGTCCGGCGTCTCTGGATGGCAAATCTGCCTGGGATCACTTGCGGGATGGGTCGACGCAGGAAGCGCCTGGACAGGGGCTCGAACATCGTCCCAGTCCCTCCACCTGGAACGCCGCCCACAAAGGTGCTGCCATCGGTCGGGACGTAGCGGATGGTCGCAACCGAAGCGCTCCCCGGCCAGTAGTAGCCATAGGCGGCGACGCACGTGGATCCAGGCTCGGGCGCCCAGGTCGAAGGACGATCGCCGCTCACCCGTCGCGACGGACGAACACGAGCGCACTGCCGCCGGCGACCACCGCGGCCGCCGCCGACATGGTGAGCGCTGCGGCCCACGTCCCCGCCGGGTAGGTCTGGTTGGCCGGCAGCTGCGCGCCGCGAACAATCTGCGTGATGACCGTGGCTGGACTGGCACCCACGACCCAGGGCTCCAAGCCACCGAGTAGGCCGCTCGCCGCCCTCGGCAGCAGGAGCGCCAACGACACGACTGCGATCGACGCGCTCGGAGACCTGGTGATCAGGCCGGCGCGCGCCCAGCACCGCTACGACGACCACCACGACGACGCTGACCAACGAGGCCGGGTTGCCGATCCCGTGGACACCATGCGCCCGCACCCCGAGCACGATGAGCAGTGCGGCAAGCGCGGATACGAGCGCACCCACACCCGCGGTGGTGGCGACCGCCATCAGCTTGGCCGCAACCAGCACGAGCCGACAATACCGGGGGTTCCGAGGTGCATCGGAAGGCGCGATCACCGGCGACGACATCAGGGCAATCGTGCCTTCAAGCACAACCAGCCGTAGCGATGCGAGCGCTCGAACGCCGTGCCCGCGCCGTAGCCAGCCGTCCGTGGTGGCGACACCGGATCCGCTCGGTGCCGACGTGTTGCCGCAACGAGTGAACTGGCGGTTCGTGATGGTGACCGTCTTGCTCGTCGGCGTTCCCGCCGTGGACCAGCGGCGGATTGGTGCTGACCGTAGCCGACAGGGCACTGCCTGCATTCGTACCGGTCAGCGTGGCGGTCTTCGCCCACGCCATTGCGCCGACCACGGCCACCGAGTCGACGACGTGAGCAGCGTCGTCACCACTACGGTGGTCCGGCCGGGCCTGTGAGTCAACGACACGTCCGACTCTTCGCGGTCGCCGATGGACCGACCGCCGAATTGGTCGAGCAGTAGTTCGACGATCTCGAGACCGTCATCGGGCCATGGGCCGATGACGCCGCTCCCCTCCTCGTCCGGGCCTTGCTCCGAGCGGGTCGCTCGCGGCGTTGTCCCGCGAGGTTGGTGACCTCGATGAGTAGCCTCCCGCGTAGCCAGCTGACAGCGCGAGCCAGGCATCTGCCGGTGAGCGGTCCCGAATGTCGCGATGTCGCCCGGATCCTCTACGCCCGTGATGACGCTACTTCTTGCCCTTCGTCGTTTTCTTGACCGTAAACGGGCACGTGGCCGTCCCGCCGGGTGTGGTCACGTGAATCGCGCCCGAACCGACCTTGGCGCCAGCGGGAAGCTTGGTCTTAATCAACTTGGCCGTGTCGGTGGTGGGCTTCGCCGCGACGGCGTTGAACGTCACCTTCGTCGCGCCAGCGAGCCCGGTGCCGTGAATGGTCACGAGTTTTCCCACTGCAGCCCCGCCGGTGGGCAAGCATGTCGTTATCTTGGGGGCCGGCACGGTGGCTAACGCCGAACCGCTCAACGCAGCCGGCAGCGCGACACCGGCCAAGAAGGCGGCGGCGAATCCGAACGCGAATGTACGAGCGTGCACGTTGCATCCCCCTCTGAGTATTGATCCGGAACATAACAAACCCCGCCCAACACCCCTCCAACGGCACGCCAAATCGTGACCAATGGCCCCGTACGTACGACATGGTCACTACCTTGGCGACCGCGTCGCGACGGACCCGGTACGCCGCGGCAACGCCGATCACGATGCTCCCATCTCCGTGGTCCGATTCCCGGTGGAAAGCACTGCCCCCAAGTGCTACGTAACGACGGGGCCACAGAGATGGGCCGCCCGGCGCGCCCAGGCGCGTACCGTCGACCCATCGGGCCCGCCACTCAAAGCGCCGGCCCAAAGCCAGGGAAGGGAGATCACCGGTGGGAGCACTCTCGACACCGTGGTCGCAGACGATGGGTCTCGGCACCCCGATCCTCAACGCCCCGATGGGCGGAGTGGCCGGCGGCCGGCTGGCCGCCGCGGTGTCCGCGGCTGGTGGGCTGGGGATGATCGGGGTCGGGAGCGCCGGATCGAAGGCGATCCTCGAACAGGAGGTCGCCCACCCCCACCGAGCCGGGCTCCGTTTCGGCATCGGCCTCCTCGACTGGAAACTGGCCCGCGAACCGGCATTGCTCGACGCGGCAACGGCCGCCGCACCCGCCTTGATCTCGGTCAGCTTCGGCGAACATTGGGCCTGGGTGCGTCGTGTCCGGGATGCCGGGATCGTCGCCGCCGCCCAGGTCTACGACGTGGAGGGCGCCCGGCGGGCCGCCGACGCCGGGGTCGAGGTCCTGGTCGCCAGGGGCGCCGAGGGTGGCGGCCACGGTGAGCCCACGGTCGGCACCCTCCCCCTGCTCGCGGCCGTGCTCGACGCCGTCCCCGTGCCGGTCCTGGCCGCGGGCGGGATCTCGTCGTTCCGAGGACTCGCGGCCGTCTTGGCGGCGGGGGCCTCTGGGGCGTGGCTGGGGACGGCGTTCGCCGCGTGCCCGGAATCGCTCGCCTCGGAATCCGCCCGGACGGCCATGTTGCAAGCGGTCGAGACCGACACGGTGACGACGAGCGTCTTCGACGTGGCCCTCGGCTACGACTGGCCGTCGAGGTTCCCGGCGCGGGTCCTGCGCAACGACTTCTGGCAACGATGGTCGGGGCGGGAAGAGGCCCTTGCCTCCGATGCGGCGGCGCGCGCTTCGATGGCGGAAGCAGTCGCGGCGGACGATCACCGCATCGCCCACGTCGACGCCGGCCAGGGGGTCGGGCTGCTCACGGCGGCGCGACCCGCCGGCGAGGTCGTGGAGTGGTTGTCCAACGGCGCGTCGGAGCTGCTGGGCGCGTGGGCGCGTTTGGTCGGGACGGTCGACCGAGGGGACGACGTCGGGTCGACCTGAGACGCCTCGGGCGCGCACCGAGGCCCGGCGCGGATCGACCGCGTCGATGAACAGTTGCCGGCGAGCAGTCGAGACGCCGGCCCCGTGACGGCCGGGGATCGGCGGGGGCGAGGACCCGCCGACGACAATCGGTTCAGGTGGGGGCGACCGCCCGTCGCAGGGCGCGTGCGGGGGCGGGACGGATCCGATCCCAGGCCGACACGAGGAGGGTGACGGTTCCGAAACCGGCGCCGAGCAGGCACACCCCGGACCAGCCGGCGCCCGAGAACACCGCGCCGGCCGACAACGATCCAAGCGCGCCGCCCACGAAGTAGCAGACCATATAGGCGCTGTTGATCCGGCTCCGAGCATCCGGGCGAAGGGCGTAGATCACCGCCTGGTTGGTGATCTGCATGCCCTGGGTCCCCATGTCGAGAAGCACGATGCCCGCCAGCAGCGCCACGAGTGAGGTCCTCCCCAGAGTCAAGAGGCCGAAGGAGCCGACGAGCAGGAGCCCGGCGACGGCCGTGGTGGCAGCCGTGCGCCGGGAGTCGGCCAACTTGCCCGCCAGGTTGGCCGCCAGCACCCCGGCCACGCCGGCCAATCCGAAGAGGCCGATGACGGAATTGCCGAAGTCGTAGGGGGGCGCCGACAGCAAGAAGGCGAGCGCCGTCCAGAGCACGCTGAACGCGCCGAAGGCGCAGGCTCCGAGCGCGGCACGCCGACGCAGGACCGGCTCGTCCACCAACATGCGCAAGGACGAGACGACCAGGCCCCGATAGGTGACGTGGGGTCGGGGGGATTCCCCGGGCAGGGCCTTGCCCATCACCACGGCGAAGCTGACCATGAGGACGGCCGAGACCCAGTAGATGGCCCGCCACCCGGCCACCTGCGACACGAGACCGCTGACGGTGCGAGCCAGCAGGATCCCGAGCAGGAGCCCGGTCATGATGCGCGCCACGACGCGACCCTGTCTCTCTTCGGGGGCCAGGTCGGCGGCGAACGGGATCATCACCTGCCCGGCCACCGATGTGCATCCCACGACGACGGCGCCGAGCTCGAACAACCAGAGCTCGGGCGCCGTCGCGCACAACACCAGCGCCGCCCCCGCCCCGAGGAAGAGGAGCACCGCCAGACGGCGTCGGGGATGGAGGTCGCCCAGCGGGACGACGAGCAGCAATCCGGCGGCGTAGCCGATCTGGCTGGCCGTCACCACGGTGGCCGCGGCGGCCGAACCGACCCCGAAGCTGCGGGCCACATCGTGCAAGAGCGGTTGCGCATAGTAGAGGTTGGCCACCACGGCGCCGGTGGCCACCGCCATGAGCGCCACCAGCCGGTTCGAGAGCCGGCCAGGCATCGGACCGGTCGCGGTCGTACCGGGAATGGAAGGAGAGGCCACCGCTAGACGCAACTTCGATCCGCCCTCGGCTATTCCGCTTGTCCGCCGACGTCGTGGTCGCGATCCCCGAGCATCACCTGGCCACCGGCCCGATGCGGTGCCGACAGCGCCTCGGACCCTCGGTGGCAAGATGCCGGTGATGGGATCAGGGGTCTGCGTCGCGGTGGAGGTCGTCGTCGTCGCACCCAGGCCGGCGGCGTGGACCGAGTTGGCGCGCATCGAGGATCACGTGGAGTGGATGCGCGATGCCGTCGCCATCCGCTTCGTCGGTGACGACCGGCAAGGGATCGGCACGACATTCGAGTGTGACACCAGGTTCGGTCTGATCCGGCTGACCGACGTGATGGTGATCACGGGCTGGGAGCACGAGTCGAGCATGGCGGTCGAGCACCGGGGGGTTGTCGCGGGCTCGGGCTGTTTCACCTTGGAAGACGGCCCGGGGATGGTCACACGCGTTCGGTGGGAGGAACGGCTGCGCTTCCCGTGGTGGCTGGGCGGAACGCCGGGAGCGTGGGTGGCGCGCCCGCTCCTCGGTGCCTTGTGGCGCGGCAACCTGCGCCGCCTGCGCGCCCGAGTGGAGGCGGCCGCCGTGTGACCGACCAGCGCCGGGTCGGCGATCGGTGACGTCGGACGGACGCTCGGGACGTCCGGGGCCGGTCATGGCGAATGGGGCCGCCCCCCGGGCCGTCACTTCGCCTACGGCGAGGCCCATCGCTACCCCCACGAAACCGGAGCCCACGACCACGGCCGGGACGGGCTCTTGGCCGGAGACGCCACGAGCCGCCTCGTCGCCAACATCGCCGCCGGACTCGCCCAGGTGTCCAAAGACGACGTCGTCGAGCGGGGATCGCCAACTTCCGAAACGTCGATCCCGACCACGGGGCCCGGCTGGAAGCCGAGGTCAAGTCCCAGCCCAGCTGACCCGGGTGCCGGTCACCCCGACAACGGATCCATTTCGGGCGGCCCGAGCCGGCGCAGACGGGCGGTGAATCCGAGATAGTCCCAGATCATGTCGGCGCCTCGGCGCCAGCGCCTGACCTCGACGGGGAGGCCGACGGGACGCAGCACGTGCACTCCGTTCTCGTAGCTGGCCACCACGGTGAGGGGTGTCTGCTTGTCGAATTCGGCCACGTCATGGACGCCGCCCTCGACCGTTCCGTCACCGCGCATGTCGTGGATGACCCCGCCGCCGGTGATCACGATGCGGTCAGCGCACCACCCGTTGGAGGTGCCCCAACGCAGGATGGTCGGTGACGACGCCACCCTCGACGGTCACCTCGACCACCTGCCACAGACCGCGCAGGTCGGGCGCCCCGGCGACCAGGGGATCGTTGCAGCCCGCCAGCACCGGGGCCGGAAACGTGGCGCCGTAGCCGCCGGGTGGCGTGTGCGCCACGGGGACGTCATCGACCGAGAGCGGGCGGGTTCCCATTGCACGACAGGCTATCTTCTGACATAGTCCATGTCACTTGTTGCCCCGGCCGGCGGGCGAGCTCGAGGGGATGACCGCGTGGAAGTCGACGTCGATCGCAGCACGATGAGCGACGTGCTCGACGACGCGTCGGGTGGCGGGGACGGCCGCACCGCGCGCCGAGATCGCAACCGCGTCGCGGTGCTCGACGCGGTCTTGACCTTGTTCTCCGAGGACAACCCCAATCCCTCCCCCGAGCAAGTCGCGCAACGATCGGGAGTCTCGCTGCGATCGGTCTACCGCTACGTCGCCGATGCCGACGACCTGATCCGCTCGGCCATCGAACGACACGTCGAGATCGTCCAACCGCTCTTCGTCATCGACGATCTCGGTCGAGGGTCACTCCCCCATCGCCTGGAGACGTTCATCGACGCGCGCCTTCGCTTGTACGAGGCGATCGCCCCGACGGCGCGAGCCGCGCGCCTGCGGGCACCGACCAACGATGCCATCCGCCGGCAGCTCGAGCTCCGGCGTCGCTTCCTCCGGGAACAGACCGAGCGCCAATTCGCTCCCGAGCTCGACCGCTTGGGCGCCCCCGTTCGGGCGGCGGTACTGGGAGCCGTGGACGCACTCACGCAGATCGAGACGATCGACCTCTATCGCCACCTCCGTCGTTGCTCGCCGAACGACACCCGCCAGATGCTCGACATTGCCCTGCGGGCGCTGCTCGCCGGCAAGTACTGAACACCATCGACAGATGCCGTGGCGCCCACCCCGGGCCACGGCCGACTGAAGGAGGACGTCATGGCCCAGCGGTCACCGGCCTACGGGACGCCCAACCTCGACATGTTGAAGACCTGGGTCAACCGCCCGCCGTCGGAGGACGGCCCGTTCTGGGCGCTCAACCTCATGAAGTACCGGCCGGTGGCCGATTACGGCGACGAAGCCGGGGCCACGATCAGTGGGCGCGAGGCCGATGACCGTTATGCCCCACTCGGCCCGCTCAAGGCCGTCGGCGCCATGGTCGCCCTGTGGGTCGACGTCATCGGCCAGTTCGGCGCCGAGCCGACCTGGGATCGAGTCGGCATCGTGCGGTATCCATCGCGCGTCTCGTTCATCGAGATGCAGCAACGCGCGGACTTCCAGCGCCAGCACGTCCACAAGGAGGCCGGGATGGACTTCACGATCGTGATGTCGTGCCTGCCCGACGCGGCCCGACCGCCGACCCCGACGCCCGACGGGATACTGGTCCTGCGGGTTGCTCGCCTCCCCGACGGTCGTGATCTCGCCGAGCCCGGCGGCGCCACACGGGTCGCCACCTTCGACGTGGAGGGCGTGATCATCGGTGACGAGCGAACGTGGTCACGCGTGGCGTTCGATGTGGTGCCGGACGCGGAGACCGTCGATTCCCTGCGCGCCGAACGTGGCGATGCGGAAGAGATGTTCGCCATGACGCTGGGCGCTCCCGTCATCGAGGAACTCGAAGCGTCGATTCGCACCGCAGCCGACTCGAGGTGACCATGACCGATCTCACCCTTGACTCCCTGCGTCGCCGAATGCCTGCCATGCACTCGCTCTACTACCAGGCGGTCGACACGATGGCCATCGAACAGGTCAACCATTTCGAGCGACCGGGCGTGCTCCCGATCGCCTTCTCGCTCTTCCACTTCACCAACATGGAGGACGCCTCGTTCATGTTGATCACCGGGGAGACGCCCATCTGGGACGCGGCGATCCAGGCCCGCGTCCAGATGGCCATCCCCGACCATGGCAAGCACCGCAGCGTCGACGACATGGTCCACCAACGCGTCGGCGACTACGACGCCTTCAAGGCCTACCAACGGGCCGTCTTCGAACGCACCGAGGCATGGCTGGCCCGGCTCGATCCCGAAGAGCTCGGGCGGGTGGTCATCACCCGGCCGTTCCCCGCCGAGGTGGCCAGCACCTATAGCGCACGGGTGGCCGGGCCCGCGGGGATCACCGTGCTCGACGCCACCGAATGTTGGATCTACCAGCACGGACTGCGACACATGGGCGAGATCGAGCTGGCCCGGGGATTGGTCGGTCTGGGAGGGATGACGTCGTGAGCACGCCGAGCTCCTTGGGCACCGGGTTGTCGGGCCCCGACGGCGGGCAGCGGTGATGCGACGCGAGCGGCACGGCTCGGTGACCGCCGGCCGCGGCAGTGATCGGCGCCACGTGCGCATCGCCGCGCCGGCCGACGAGGTCTGGTCGCTCGCCGGGGACCCGGCACGGATCCACGAGTGGTTCCCCGGCATCGTCGGCTGCACGATCGAGGCGGACACCCGGGTCATCACCACGGCCAGTGGCATCTCGATCCCCGAGCAGATCGTGACCGACGATCCCCTGCTCCGGCGCTTCCAGTACCGGATCACGGCACCGATCGTGCGTGAGCACCTCTCGACCCTCGACGTGCTCGACCTCGGGGACGACACGAGCCTGGTCGTCTACTCGGTCGACGCGGACCCGGCGACGATGGCGCTCGTCCTGGGCGGCGCCGCCGGCAACGCCCTCGAGCACCTCCGTCGCGTCTTGGAAAGGAGCCTTTGACCATGGGCGGCAAGATCCTCCTGGTGACCACCGATCAGCAGCGCTACGACACCCTCGGCTGTAACGGCGGCACGCTCGCCCGCACCCCCGTCGTCGACGGCCTCGCCGCTTCTGGCATCCGCTTCGAGCGGGCGCATCCGCAGTCGGTGGTGTGCATGCCGTCGCGGGCCACGATCGTGACGGGCCAGTATCCGAGGACGCACGGGGTGTGGATGAACGGCGTTCCCCTGCCCGTCGACGCTCCTTCGGTGGCCACCACGCTCCACGCGGCCGGGTACCGCACCGCGCTCATCGGAAAGGCCCACTTCGAGCCGTACCTCGACCCGTTCCTGCGTTTCGTCGAAAACGCCCTGGCCGCCTCCGGGACCGAGCCTCCGGGCGGCCTCCACCGCGGATTCGAGCATCTCGAATTCGCCACCCACAGCGCCCTGGGACCGTGGCACTACTCGCGATGGCTCCTGGCCGAGCACCCCGAGACCCTGGGCGGCTTCTACCCGGTGCTCGACGAGTCCATGCAGGTGAACGCCCTGGTCGGCGGCGACACCGGTGCCCCCCAGGTGAAAGCCAACCCGATCCCACGCGAGTGGTACCACACCGACTGGGTGGCCCAACGCACGATCGCCTGGCTCGACACACTGGCCGACGACGACGACTGGTTCACCTGGATGAGCTTTCCCGACCCCCATCACCCCTGGGACCCGCCCGAGTCCGAGATGCATCGGATCGACTGGCGCGACGTGCCACTGCCCGCCGGTTACCCGGAGCGCGTCGACGAGCGCGAACGCCTCCTCGACGACAAGCCGCGCCACTGGCGCCAATGGTACGACGGCTCGCTGGTGTCGAACTACGAGGCACCGGGGCAATGGGTGCCGGCCACGCTCACCTCCGACCAAGTTCGCGAGGTCAACGCGCGCAACGCGGTCGAATGCGAATTGATCGACGAGGCACTCGGCCACGTCCTCCGTCGAATCGATGAGCGCGGCTGGGGGGAGGACGTGGACGTGATCTTCACCACCGACCACGGCGAGCTCCAAGGTGACTTCGGCCTGTTGTTCAAGGGCCCCTACCATGTCGACGGACTGATGCGCCTGCCCTTGGTCTGGCGCCCGGCACCATCGTCCGCGCCGGCACCGGCCGTCGTGACCAGACCGGTCGGCCTGGTCGACCTCGCCCCCACGTTCTGCGCCATCGCCGGCGTCGGGATCGAGGACTGGATGCAAGGCGCCGCGCTCCCCGTCTCCGACGCCGACGCCGAGGGGCGCGGTTTCGAGCGGGTGCTCACCGATTGGGACAGCGAGCTCTTCGGCGTCGGCGTCCACGTCCGCACCATCACGCGCGACGGATGGGTGTGCAGCGCCTACCGGCCGGGCGCGGTGCACGACGGGACCGAGGGCGAGCTCTACGACCTGGGGGACGACCCGCTGCAGCGGCACAACCGATGGGACGATCCGTCGCTGCGATCGTTTCGCGGCGACCTCCTGGCCGACATGACAGACCACCAGGCTCCCTCGCGCCAGCCCCGCCTGGCCCTCGAAGCGCCGGTGTGACCGGCCGCCGGCGGTGAGCGACTACTGGCCCAGCCCGTGGCCGTGCGAGGACGGGGGCCCGACCCGTCGGCAGACGCCACGAGGTGGTGGCGGCCTCGGGATCGGTCTCGGCGATCGCCTCGAGGTGACCCACCGCCTGGCCCCGCTCGTCACCATGGCCGTGCTGCGCGAGCCGGGAGAAGTCTTCCTCCTGCGCCACAGCGCCGGGGACGGTGCGTTCTCCTTGGTCGAGCGCCTCGACCCGGTGACGCTCGGGCCCCTGGCCACCTCGCCCGAGCTCCGCGGTGGCCCGCTGTGGCCCGGGGGCCTGGCGGCCCACGCCAACGGCTCCCTGTACGTGGTGTTCGGCCGCCATGGCCATCGCCTCGACGACGACCTCCACGTCGTCGCCTCCCGGCGACTTCCCCGTGCCGCGCCCTACAACAGCTTCGTGGTGTTGCCCGACGGGGCTCTGGTGACGAAGGACTTCGCCGGCTCGCGACCGGGCGTCCCGGTCGCGCCGACCGATCGCCGACCGTGTGAGCTCGTCGTCCTCGAGCCCGAGCGCCTCGAGATCGTCGCCACACTCGAGCTGCCCGAGCCGTCCATCGCCCGCCTGTCGTCTGACGCCGCCGCCGTGTACGTGGTGGGCGACACCAGCCTGCTCCGGGTGCGCTGGGACGGGTCGTCGCTACGGCTCGACGAAGACTTCCGCGCCACCTATCGCACACTGGCGGGACAGACGTACGGCTGGGACTGCGTGCTGGCCGCCGGCGCGGCCTGGTTCCTCGACAACGGTGACGGCAGCGAGCGCTACACCGGGACGCTTCGGGGCCAAGGCATCTCGACGGCCCCGCTGCATCTGGTGCGGGTCGACGTGAGCTCGGGGGCGGTGACGACGGCCGAAGTGTGCGGACGACCAGGTGGGATCGTCGCCAACCCGCCGGTCGTCGACGAACGCCGACGGATCGTCGTCGGCTACGACAGCGGGAACGGGGTGATCGCCGCCTTCGACCTCGGCGCCGACGCCGAGTTGACCGCCAAATGGCGGCGGGACCAGGACCATGCCAGCCACCTTCTGCTCTTTCCCGACACGGGTGAGTTGCTCACCGGCGACTACGACCCGGCGCGCCACGCCGAACAGGCGGTGGTCCTCGACATCGCCACCGGCACGGAGCTCGCCCGATCGGACACCGGGAGCACGGTCCAATCGGTGCTCTTCCCCACACCGGGCTTCGGGCGGGACTGCTACACGTGCTCCTTCACCGGTATCAGCCGCCTGTCGGTGACGTCGGACCGAGCCGCCGGGCCGTGATCTCGACCCGGACGGCCACGTCGGGGTGCACCTTCAACATGGCGATCCTCGGGGGCTCCATGGCGAAATCACGGATGTCGAAGGTGTGGTGCCCTTCGAGGACGAGGAGATCCTCTTCGGCCACGATGGCCATGGTGTCCTCGTAGGTGTTGGTCACGCCCCTGAAGGTGATGTCGCCGCGCACCGTATAGGTGTGCCCTCCCCCCGGGATCCGCTCCAGGCCCGACAGCACTCCTGTGATCGTCGGGTACTTCCGCGCGTCGGCGCGGCGTTTCATCTCCCGGTCGTAGATCGGGTTCCCCGACGACAGCAGGGCGACGGGCAATTCGAGCCGCCCGCCGGGCGCGGCCGAGAGGTCGAGCGCACCCGACCCATCCACCTCGAGGTCGAGGAACCCGGTGAGGCCGCACACCCGGGAGTGGATGGCGTGCACGCTCGAGGTGGCGTCGATCCACAGCGTGGATCGGTCGGGGACGATTTCGTAGTGGGCCACGGTGCAGATCTCCCGCGTCGGGTCGGGGTTGCGGGCAGCGGCGCTCAGCCCAGGTCTTGGAGCGCCGACGCCGGCGCCAATCGGGACGCCCGCCATCCCCCGGCGGCACCGGCCACCAGCCCCCCCACCACGGAGAAGACCACGGCCAGGAGGATCGTGGCGCCCGAGATGGGGGCGGTGAGATGGACCGTGTTGCTCACCACCGACTGGGTCGACGCATGGAAGAACACGCTGGCCGCCGACGCGCTGATCGTGTTGCCCGACGACGTCTCGGTCAAGGCCGGCGCGAAGTGGCCGACGGCTGCGCACACGCCCACGCCGACGAGCAGGCCCAGGCCGGCACCGAGGATGCCGATGCCGGTGGTCTCGGTCAGCAGCTGGCGCACCACGCGTCCACGCGACCAGCCAATCGCCCGCAGGGTCCCGATCTCACGCACCCGCTTGGTCACGTTGGACAGCGTGAGCAAGACGGCGATGAGGAAGGTGGCGATCAAGATGATGAGCGCGATGGGCACGAGGAATTCCTTGACCAGCTTCTCCGAGCTCGCCAGGCTGCCACTCACCTTGTCGTGGAGGGCGGCGTCGGTGAGCACCTGCGCACCGGGCAGGTCGCGTCGGATGGTGGCGGCCACGGCGTTGAGGTTGGCGCCCTTCGAGACGGTCACCAACACCTCGTTGACCCGCCCGGAGTTCGACGACAGGGACTGGAGCGTGGGCAGGTCGAAGTACACGTCGGCCGTGTCCCCGGTCACGGAGGGGTTCACCAGTCCCACCACGGTGTAGGTCGTGTTGTTGATGGTGAGGTGCTGGCCGACCTTGATGGACTTGGTGCTGGCATAGGCCGTGGAGACCAGGACCTGATGGGCGGGATCGGCACCGAACCACGTCCCCGACACGAGCTGCGCCTTGGTGACGAGCCCCGAGCCGGGATGGGATGGATCGACCCCGGCCACGGCATAGACGCTGGTGGCGGTGTTGGTGGTGGGTGGGTTGACCACCTCGTTGATCGTCAGGGCGGGCACGACCACCTGGGCCACGAAGCTCTGGTAGCTGGCGGGCAGGCACTTCTCGAGCAGCGGGTCGAAGGTGTCGGCCAGTTGTGCGCTCGTCGCGCCGCCGCCGCCGGCGAAGAAGCCCAGCGCCCCGGGGTCCGACGTGATGCACGTGAGGATGGCCTGGCCCTGCGCCGGGGTCAGGGGGGGCAGGTCCTGGATGGAGTTGAGCGTCTGCCCGCCGGTGACCACGGTGGCGGTGAT
>Ga0181536_10001553_pt1 | contig 26941 bp, 15 predicted proteins | sample PEATcosm2014_Bin_41_FD_121105 | JGI IMG/M metagenome (GOLD analysis project Ga0181536, IMG submission 121105) | Peatland microbial communities from MTU Mesocosm Facility, Houghton, MI, USA - PEATcosm2014_Bin17_60_metaG | ecosystem: Environmental > Terrestrial > Soil > Wetlands > Peat | place...
CGCGCCGTACGTCGTAGTTTTGCTGGTGGCGTCACGAAGAATAAAGAAGAGATCGGTCGATTGCGGGTCTTCGAGTACGGGCTCGAGTCGCAGAACCTGCCCATCCAAAGTAAATTCGGCGACGCCGGGCGCCGGGAGATGGGTCGTGGTGCCGAGGATGGTCGGGATGTCGAGCACTTTCGGCGGGGTGTAGGGAATCCAGCGCGCATGCACGCGGTAGGCGGCATTCGGCTCATACCACCGCAATCCGTGAAAGCCGACGCGGGTGGGAGCTTGCAGGTCCTTGACGCGCAACCCGAACTGATCGTCTCGGTGGATCACGATGATGGTGAGTGTGCCGATCGTCAGTTTCGAGGGTTTGTCGGCATCGTCGGCGAGCAGAGCCTGCTCTTTTGCGGGCTGACCATCGACCATGAAGTCCTTCGGGAAGCCTCCGGCGGGAGGCAGCAAGCGCAGCACACCTTTGTCCTTGTCCCAGCGCACGACTGCGATATGCGCCGGCCCGTGTCCCGCGATCTGAACGCGGCAGTCTTCAGCGGAGCCGAAGCTGTTGTCCCCTTCTTGCAGCCAGCCGAGGGCGATCAAGGAAAGCCAGCCTTCTGGAGCCTGCAGGTTGGTTGCCCGCTTAGCACGCCAAGCGAGCAGATCGCGCTGCCATGAGGTTTGATCGTCGGAACTCTTACTGTCTGCAGCTGCGAGCAGCTGGGTTAACATCGCCGCCAGAACGATCGCTGCCGCCAGCACTTTTCTTTTCATTTGTAAGTCTCCGTTTTCCCAGGTGCGCGACTTCCTTAGAAAGATAATACTGCGCCAACAATGGCCCTCGCCAGAATGTCCGTTGGCCACCTGTCCTCGACCGCCTTAATGCGTTTTCCGATTCAGTGAGGCAAATTCAGGACGCCTTGCTCTGTCGCTCCTAACCTGCGTATCGTAGCGGAGTGAAAGTTGCGCGATGTAGTGGGATTCTGTTGCACTTCACTTCCCTGCCCGGCCGCTTCGGCATTGGCGATCTCGGCCTCTGCGCCTACGAGTTCGCCGACTTTCTCTCCGCCGCGGGACAGAAGTTGTGGCAAGTGCTGCCGCTGAATCCCACCGGATACGGCGATTCCCCGTATCAGTGCTTCTCCGCTTTTGCCGGCAACCCGATGTTGCTCAGTTTGGAACGCCTGCGCGATCAGGGCTTGCTCCAAGAGTCAGACCTGGACATGGCTCAGGCGCCGCCGTTTCCTGAAGACTTCGTCGACTATGGGCCGGTGATCGAATTCAAGATGGCGGCTTTGCGCCGGGCGGCGCAGGTTTTCTTCGCCGACGGTTCCCGCGCCGATCATGCAGCCTTCAACCGCTTTTGCGAGAGCGCCAGTCCGTGGCTCGACGATTACGCGCTCTTCATGGCCTGCAAAGATGCGCACCACGGCACCATGTGGACCACCTGGGACCCGCAGATACGTATGCGAGACGCTCCAGCGGTAAGCGAGTGGTCGAGAAAACTGGCGCCGGAACTGAAGGCCCACAAGTACTGGCAATTCGAGTTCTTCCGGCAGTGGGAGCATCTCAAGACTTATTGCCAGCAGCGTGGCATTCTTTTCATGGGCGACGTCCCGATCTATGTTGCGCACGACAGCGCGGACGTCTGGGCTGATCCCGATCTGTTCTATCTCGACGATGAGGGCCGCCCCACCGTGGTCTCCGGCGTGCCGCCGGATTATTTCAGCGCCACCGGACAACTTTGGGGGAATCCTATTTATCGCTGGGACTTGCTGGCAGCCAGCGGATACAAGTGGTGGATCGAACGCCTCCGTGCCTCGCTCGCGCTTTTCGATATGGTGCGCCTCGATCATTTCCGCGGCTTCGAATCCTACTGGGAAGTTCCTGCGGGCGAAACGACGGCCATAAACGGGCGCTGGGTTAAGGGACCGGGAGAAGAATTTCTGTCGGCACTGCGGAACGCATTTGGCGAACTGCCGATCGTGGCGGAAAACCTGGGCGTGATCACTCCACCGGTGGAGAAACTGCGGCAGCAGTTCGGCCTGCCGGGCATGAGTCTTTTGCAATTTGCGTTTGGCACTGATCCGCAGGGTCCGTCCTTTCGGCCGCATAATTACAGTCGCGACCTGGTCGCCTACACCGGAGGGCACGACAATGACACGACAGTGGGCTGGTGGTCGAGTTCGGGCGCTGGCGACAGCACGCGCACTCCAGACGACGTCCGCAAAGAGCACGCCTTCGCTCGCGCCTATCTCAACTTCGACGACAGTGACGATGACGATTCCGAGATCAACTGGGTCATGATCAGGGCGGTGCTCGCGTCGGTTGCCGATGTTGCGATAGTCCCGTTGCAGGATGTGCTGGGTCTGGGCAGCGAAGCGCGCATGAATCTTCCAGGCAAGGTCAGCGGAAATTGGAAATGGCGTTATCGTCCAGGCGCATTGCGCAGCGAGTTGAGCGCGAGGCTTCGATCATTGGCCGCCCTTTACGATCGGTAGTGTGCCCGTCTCCTTCCGGCCCGGAAACTAGCCGTGTTCACCGTGCGTTCGATGAGCGGGCTTCAACCTAAAAAGATGCGTTGCCGGCCGGTGCCTGCAGCAAGATAGTCAACGGCGGGACGTGTTCCGGTTTCACATAGCGGTTCACCAGAAAGCGCTTGCCGTCTTTGGCCACGTCGTAGGTAAAAACGTCGGTGCTGGAGATCGGAGCGCGGCCGTGAATCTGGAACAACGACGCGGGCGTACCGGTCGCGAAAATACTTGCGCCGTTGACCGGCACCGACATCAACATGCCGCTGGGAGCGATGTAGAAAATTTCTTTGCCGTCTCCGCGCCAGCGTGGCTCGCTGCCGCCGCCACGCGATACTTGCCATTTTCCGGCAGCGCCAGGGAACGAGGTGACGTAAATCTCCCAGGCGCCGGATTCATCGGAGGCATAGGCCACCCATTTTCCATCGGGGGAAATCTGCCCGTTGTTCTCGCTGCCCTTGCTGGTCAGAAACCGGGTCAGCTCGCCGCCAGCAACGGGTAGCAATTCGAGATATTCGCCCGACGCAACCTGCCGTGTGACCAGAATCTGCTGGTCGTCCACCGACCACGAATTGGGGAAAAAGTCGTCCATGGAGGAAACAGGGATAGTGAAGATCTTCTTCTCGCGCACCAGGCCAGTCGCTGGCTTTAAGACCAGACTTGACCCGTCGGCGCCACCGTTACGGTAGACCAGCATGCTTCCATCTCGCGACCATACCGCCACCACTTCTTCCGCCGGATCAAAAGTGAACCGCGAGTTGCCGGCTCCGGTGGTGCTTTCGATCCAGATATCCACGTTATTCGCCTTCTGGTCGCTGATATCGAGGGCGACGCGGGTGCCGTCGGGCGAAAGCGTGGGGTTGGCCATGATGGCGGGATCACCGATACGGCCCAGTTCTTTGCCCGAGCGGTCCATCCAGGTAAGCGCGGACTGCGCTGCCCCAACGTCGGTGTTGTAGATCAACGTCCCGTTCTGCGCGACCGCGAAGGCCGACCAATACGTGGAGGGTTGAAAGCCGACGACATTCGCGAGCACGGTCGTGCTCCCCGAAACCGCGCCGGCGGATGCGTCAAAGGCAATGCTCACCAACTGCTTTTGCTCATCCGCATAGAACAAATTGTGGGCGTCGTAGCCAAAACTGGAATGGCAGAGGACAACGAGTCTTCTCTCCTTGCCTTCGAGAGAACTGAGATAGATGCCGCTCCAGCGGTCGTCTTTGGTGTTTCCAAAGTTGCCGCCCCAAAATAAGAAATGGTCGCCGTCGGGAAGAAAGAGGGGCCAGCGGTGGGTCTCATCTTGCGCGGTCCTGATGCCCTGTGTAACCTGCGCCATCCCCGTCCCATCGCCATTGATGCGCTGGATCGGACTTTGGGCGTCCGGGGTATAGATAATTACACCCTTGCTTCCCCAACTGCCGCCGCGTCCAGCCAACGCGGTGGCCAGCACTTGCGGTGTGCCGCCTGAGATCCCCATTTTCTGCAATTTGCCGTTAGCAAAAAACGCGACATAGGACCCATCCGGTGACCAGAAGGGATAACTTGCGCCCTGCGTCCCCGGCAGCAGCGTGACGTTCGGAGAGCCTACGCGCTGCACGTAGAGCATGGGCAATGCGGAATTCTCCTCTGGCGACACAAACACCAGCATGGAGCCGTCGCGCGAAAGCGCCATGTGGCTGATGCTCATTTCATCCGGAACCGCCAGGGCGAACCGCAAGCGCGTCGTTGGCACGGGACGCCGCGCCACGAACCACGTCAGCGAGGCGACGGCCAGCAGCGCCAGCGCCACGGAGAGCCAAGGCAGGAGCGACGCTCGGCGAGGCGTGGCTGCGGCGCGCGCAACCGTGCTCGACTCGGTTCCAGAGAGTGAGCTTAGAGCGAATGACAGGTCTCGCGCCGACTGGAAGCGCTGTTCCGGGTTCTTCTCCAGGCAGCGCCGCACAATGCGATCAAGAGCGGGAGAGACGAAACGAGCGGGATCGGAGAACTCCGGTGGGTCGTCCTTCAAAACCGCGGTCATGGTTTCAGCGACCGTATCGCGGCGGAAGGCGCGCACACCGGAGAGCATTTCGTAAAGCACCGCGCCGAAGGCGAAGATGTCGGTCCGAGGATCGGCGGCCTCGCCGCGTACCTGCTCCGGCGCCATGTAGCTCGCGGTGCCCATCACCATGCCCACCGCTGTATTCGGACTGGCGAGGGTGGCTTCGTCCGTCCCTGTCTGCTGCGCCAGTTTCGCCAAGCCAAAATCTAAAATCTTGATGCGCCCGTCTTTGGTGACGAAAATATTTTCGGGCTTCAGGTCTCGATGAACGATTCCCTTCTCGTGCGCCGCTGCCAGCCCGTGCGCGATCTGAACTCCGTATTCGATCGTCTTACGCTGGGGCAGAGCTCCACCGTCCAGCGTCACGCGCAGGCTTTCGCCCTCCAACAGCTCGGAGACCAGAAACGGCGAACCGTTGTTCTGACCCTCGGCGTGCCGACCGATATCAAACACCGCCAGAATATTGGGGTGGTTCAGCGCCGCCACCGCTCGCGCCTCCTGCTCAAAGCGACGCAGGCGGTCCGGTTCGCGGGCGAACGATTCGGGAAGAATCTTCAGCGCGACATCGCGCCCCAGGCGCGTATCCCTCGCGCGATAAACTTCTCCCATGCCGCCAGCGCCTAGCGGAGCGAGGATCTCGTAGGGGCCAAGTTTTGTGCCAGGGGTAAGGGCCATGCGTTCGCGCCATTATATACGTCACGAAAAGCATGTCGGAGCCGATAGACGCTCGCGGCTTCCGATTTGAGATCTCAGAATCGGCGGAGAACACCGCCACGGGGAGCAAGTGAGAAGGCACGCCTGCAAGGGTTAAAACAAGTGCCCTTGTCTCTTCCATCGAAAGGGAGAGACAAGGGCAGCCAAACTAATTCGATCACTCTTCTTCCAGACTCTTTACTGAACCGTAACACTAACGGCGTCGGAAGGAATGCCGTTGGCCACAACCACCAAAGTACTCTCGCCCGTTTCCATCGTCGGCGGCACATCGAAGTGTGTTGACACCGTTGCCGTGCCAGTAGCCACGCCCATCGTACTGTGATCGTGGGTTCTTGCATAAAACACGTGCTGCGTGCTGTTGTTCGTAATTCGCACTAGCGGATAATTCGTCGCCGTCTGCAACTCGTCTCCGAAAGCCGCCGCTTGCGACAAGCCATTGAACTGTGTGCCATAAATTTGATAAGTCGATCCGCGAGTTACCGTAGACGGATAGCCCGAAATCGTTGGAGCCCACGAAGGCTGGTAAGTCCCCGGATAAGTGTAAGTCTCTGAAAAGTCAAAGCCACCGACCAGCACTTCGCCGGTAGGCAATACCATCAGACTTGACTCGACAAAGAATTCGGTAGTAAGCAGGGGTCCGGGAGTAAGGTTCGTTCCATCGAACACATAAGAAATCCCGGTATCGCCTTCCACCAGCACGTTGCCATTCGTCAGCAGTACAGCAAACGAATCCCCGGCATTGTCATCGTTCTCGAAAACAGGACCGGGTGTCCAGGTGCCCGTTTTGGTGTCGTAAATGGACGTATTCCCAGCGTTTGTGTCGAAAACCGACGAAACTGTCGTCCAAGACCCGGTCGCGAATACCGTTCCGTCCGGACGCAGGATCTGCGGTCCAATTTCCCCAGGCGGGAAGTAGCAATAGAGCGTGTCGCCAGTACCATAAGGGATGCAACCTTCTTCGGTCGTTGGGGAACGCAAATCGACGATCGTACTGCCCGCACTCACCCACTGCTGCGCCGTGGGCGAATAGATCTCCGAGTTGGGAGCGTGCAGCACATCCGCGGTCAGAATCGAGCCGTCGGGCAGCAAGGTCCAGCCCTCCTCCGCGTTGAAATCGCTCTTACCCTTCGAGCTCAGAGCAGTCCAGGTCAGAGTTTTTGGATCGAGTTCCGCCATTCGTTTGGTGAGCTTCTGACCAACCACGAATTTGCCGTCCGGCAGAACCAGCGCCGGCGAATCTCCGATAAAGTCCCAGCCGGGCGGCGGAGCCAGCGAGGTCCACGTGTCGGTTGTGGGATCGTAGACCGCACCCAGGTTGGTGAGGGTAAAGACGCCGAAGTTGTATTCCCCGCCCGTAATCACCAGCCGCCCGTCGGCCAATACCGCGGAAGCATTGGCGTAGGGCGCATACCCGGCGGGAAGATTGGCGAGCTGCGTCCAGGTTCCGTTCACGTAGCTCCCGTTGATGTCGGGCGTGAGCTTCCACCAATCGTAATCGTTGTTCCCTTGCGCCATGACCGTGCCGTCAGTCAACTGAAACGTCATCACGATTCCGTCCGGCGGCTGGTTGACGAGCGGGGTTAGGGTCTGCGCCAGCGACGTGCCGAACACAGCGAGCAGAAGCGCCATTAATGTGAGAACAAATCTTGTGGACAAAATGCGCTGAAAGCTGCCGCAGGCAGCGGGCGCAAAACCTTTCCGCGGAGTTGAGCTGTTGATCATTTGCAACCTCCTGGGGGTGTGACAAGAAGAGTAGGCACGCCATAGTAGCAAAACCGACGAAATTGGGGAAGGTTGAAAAACCACGTCCGGGGCGGCTTTTCGGCTCTCGAGCTCGTTGCCTGTATTTTGAGACTCCATGATCCAATTCGCCGATTGCTGCGGCACCGGGTTGTCTGGATTTCCCCGTCGTCTACAGCTACCGCCACAATTCATTGACTTGCCGTGGTTTGGCCCCTAATATGGTCGCTTCTCAGCACGGGTGCTCTTCGTTGGTCGCGCAAAACAGATAGGCAACCATGGTCGGTCTAAACGAAACAATTATGATCGGCCAAACATGATCGGCCAGGCATGATTCGCCAAACCATCTCGCCCTACCGCATATTCAGTGGCTTCCGTTAGGGCCCGGTCAAAGATCGAATAGCAAAGATCGGAAAGGAGCTTGGCTTGTGCTCGACATTCAGACCAAGCACGTACAACCTGACATTGTTGTTCTGGAAATAACGGGGAGAATCACGCTTGGCAGGGAGAGCAAGCAATTGGAATGGGCTGTCGAGAGCCTGGTGGGTGAGGGACGGAAAAAAGTTATCTTTGACCTGGCCGGCGTGTCGAACATCGACAGCACAGGGATTGGGATCATCGTAATGTCTGCCGCCAAACTGAAGAAGGCAGAAGGCGAGTTGCGAGTGGCGGGCGCCACCGCGCATGTCGAAGACGTATTGAAGATGACGAACATAGATCAGATTGTCGTGCTACACCCCACAACCGCGGCAGCCGCGGCAAGCTTCTGACGCGATCGCCATCCCGAGTAACAATCCCCAAGTAACAATCAAAGTAACGCAAACGAGAAGTGCTAGAGAATTTCGACCAACACTTACTTCAGCGTGTCGCTGCGGTAAAGTTGCCCAAGTTGCGTGCGGCAACCAAACGCCATCCAGCGGCCATCCGGCGTAATGGCGGCTGGTGTATTCATGGGCCTCAGACCGGTAGCATCTTTCGGCGTTATAGTCTGCCACAGTTCCCGCCGGCCAGACTCTATGTCGACCTTATAAATGTTGAGGCCAGTAGGTATTGTTGCCTGCACAAATACGTGCTTCGAGTCCGCCCAACCGATCGGAAACTCCGCAGCCTGAATACCGGCGATCGGCTTGGAGCTACCGTCCGACAAGGAACGGACGGCGAAGGCCCCGTTCTGATCACTAATGAATGAATTGCCGTCCGGCGCAACCGCTCCCCACGGAGCGGTTCCCGGCGACAACTGTTTTGGTGTCGAACCATCCACATCGGTGAGGTAGACGGCCTCCGCCTGGCCGGACTGGCTGGCGCCCATCAGAATACGATGGCCATCCGGGAACCATTCGGCCCATCGCGGTTGCATCCCATCCCAGCGCAACACGCGCGCCTGCCCCGGTCCCACGGGCACAATTTGGAGGCGCTGCGCAGGATCGTCCGGGAGCACTACCAGCGCCCATTTTCCATCCGAGGTGATATCCGTGGCATATCCGCCTCCGGTAAGGCGAACCGCGGGAGAGCCGTCGTTTTTCCGCATATACACCGAGTAGTCGTTGCCTGACTGTTCGGATAAGTCGGTGAACAATACTTCACTTCCGTCCCGGGACAGCCGCGGACCCCAGCTGTAGGAAAGCCAACTCAGGTCGCGTTCTTGGTTGGATCCGTGCTCCACCATCGCCATCGTCCCACGGGCTTCTTCCGTCGAAACCAGGGCTCGACCGGACGCCGCGATGTCGAGAATGCGGGTCGGCGCCGTCCCGCAATACACAGTCCTTTGTTTGCCCGACAATGTAACAGCATGGATGCACCACTGCTCCCCTGATAGTGCGGCTGAGAACCATATCTCTTTCCCCGACGGAGCCCAGGCCAATCCCTCCAGGGATTCCCATCCGCTCGATATGGTTCGCAACTGTCCGGATCGGTCAACCAGCACAAGATCGCCTCGATCGTCTGGATTCGGCGGGTGACGAAATAGCGCCACTTGTTTTCCATCCGGAGAAACTCGCATATCGCTCATCCAGCCTTCGCCTTCGAGCAGCACCTTTCCGATGGGATATTGCAAGCGCCACTTGGCATTGCCGCGGTCATTACTGCGATCAATGACGGCGAGTTCGTTCCCGTCCGGTCCCCAGTCGGCATCGACGACACGCTCCAGCAGCTCGCGAGGGGCACTGCCGCCGAGAGGAGAAGTGGCCAGCGTACCGCCCCATTCGTAGTGGGCAAAATATTTCGGCCGCATCAGGACTGCCATTTGACCCTGGCGTGAGATTGCCAGCAGCAAAGCGCCGCCCAGACCCGCCGGCGTTGATGCCGGATAGTCCTCACGAATGCTGTAAGTGTCGGGCGCTCCTCCGCCGAACTTTGCGTCGAACTTGGCGCTGTAGAAGACAGTTTTCGTATCCGGCGCAAATCGGCCTCGAATGACCTCACCGCGATGGTACGACACGCGGGTGAACGTCGGCGGCGGGGCTGAAGCAGGTCGCAAGTACCAGGCGATGGCGGCTCCCAATGCGAGAGCGAGCGCAGCTACGGCGGCGAATCCAAGCCAGCGGCGCGTTCCAGTCGCATCCGCCTTGCTGCCGTCCTTGATCGCCACATTCGCCGCTGTCCTCGAAGTCGTGCCACTCAAAGCTTCCAGTGCGAACGCAAGGTCTTTTGCGGATTGGAAACGCTGCTCCGGCTGCTTCTCCAGGCAGCGGCGGACGATGCGCTCCAGCCCCGGTGACACCGGATGGTCCATCTCGCTCAATTCCGGTGGATCTTCTTTCAGAATAGCCGTCATGGTCTCGGCGGCGGTATCGCGACGGAAGGCACGTTGCCCGGAAATCATTTCGTACAAAACTGCACCAAAAGCAAAAATGTCGGTGCGGGAATCGATCGCCGAGCCACGCACTTGTTCTGGTGCCATATAGCCGGCAGTGCCCATGACCATGCCCGCTTCCGTCGGCGAACTGGTCAGCGTCAGGCCATCGGATTCATTCTTTGCTCCACGAGCATTCGGCGCCAGCTTCGCCAAGCCGAAATCGAGAATCTTCACCCGGCCTTCTTTGGTGAGGAAAATGTTCTCCGGCTTCAAATCGCGATGGATGATGCCCTTGTCGTGGGCTGCCGCCAGTCCTTGCGCGATCTGCGCCGCGTAGTCGGACGCCTTGCGTGGCGACAGCGGTCCATGCTCAAGCTCGGTGCGCAAGCTGGCGCCCTCAAGAAGTTCAGAAACTATAAAGGGCGATCCGCCCTGCTCCCCAATGTCGTGAATGGCAAGGATGTTGGGATGATTGAGCGCTGCCACCGCGCGCGCCTCTTGCTCGAAGCGCCGCAGCCGGTCGGCATCGCGCGAAAAGGATTCCGGCAGCACCTTCAGTGCGACCTCACGCCCCAGCCGTGTATCGCGTGCGCGATAAACTTCGCCCATGCCGCCCGCGCCCAGCGGCGCCAGGATTTCGTAGGGACCGATTTTCGCGCCAGAGGTAAGGGCCATCCGTGCGTGCCATTATAGTGGAAGCCTCTGAAAAGCTGGACCCATCAGAGGCCAGGGAAGGCTTGGAGGCGCGGGTCGGAATCGAGCCAATCAGAGTGTTGCAAACACTTTAGATAGCTGATTCTATTGCTTGCTCTTGGTGCGCCAGTTGCCCGCTAGCGCAAATTAGCACAAAATTCCCCCGCCGCTCTGCATAGTCAATGAGTGAAATCGGGATGTTACTCCAATTGACCTGCTAAACTCCGCTTTGCAGCAGGAGGTAATTCCACTCCATCTGGATTGGCTCAGTCACTTGCGAGTTGGACTCGCCGCTCTGGAATGGGAGAAATCAGGGCAAAAATCTGGCAACGTTGTCTAGGCGAGGGCGCACTCACATCAACTCCGATTTTGTGACGCACTCAGCAACTTGGAGCTTGCGATTTCCTCCCGTTTTTGTGTCATTTGTTCGCCTTTTCATTGTCAGTGAGTGCTATGGGGGATGTCGCCAACTGGCGAGCGACTCCACAGATTCCTGACCGTGTCGAGTTGCGCTACTGCACTGTCAGAGAGACCGTTCCTGTTTGCGTAAGGGTGCCGGAGGTGCCCGTGACTGTAATGGTGTACGTACCGGGCGTGGTACCTCCGCCTCCGCCTCCGCCACCGCCATTACCGCCCCCTCCGCAACCCAGTGAGCTTCCAATGACCGAGAAGAGCAGCACGAGCATCCCCAGCCTACAGGACCACCCCCGCCGCCTCGCCGGGATGCCAACGAGCAAGATGCACGCGAGAGCTGCGCCGTTGACCGAGGTCCAGAAGGACCTTCGGCCCGGGCTGATAGCGGCGTTGGGCGCCGTGGTGTTCACAGTAAGAGTCGTTGTTTGTGGTGCAGAACCGCTGATAGTCACAGAGGCTGGAACGCTGCATGTCGCAGGATCACTTGGGGCTGTCGGAGTAATCGCGCAGCTCAGACTAATGGCGCCGGTAAATCCTCCCGTCGGCGTCACGGTGAACGTCGCCGTCCCGCTCTGCCCGGCCGTGATCGTCAGCGAAGTGGGGCTCGCCGAGACCGTGAAGCCAGGCGGAGGCGGCGGAGGCGGGGACAGCTTGAAAACCGTGCCCCAATCAATGCCGTTAACACCTCCAGCCTCGGTGGTCCCGTAGAGGTTGCCGGAAGCGTCTTGGATCACACCCGCCATGGGCACGGCGCCGTCGGTGCATTCGGTGCCCCCTTGCGAGCAAAAACTGTACAGCACGGTCTCTGTGTAACCGTTGCCGCTTGGCGAAAGCTCGAAAACAGTTCCGCTGCTGCACCCCTCACACTCCCAGGAAAGTCCCGTACCGCCGCTTGAGGTCGTTCCGTAGAGGTTGCCGGAAGCGTCTTCGATCAGGACAGCATCGGGATTGTCGCCGTCGGTGTAGTCAAAGCTGTGCAGCACGCTCTCGGTGTAGCTGCCGTCGCCATTTGGCGCCAGCTTAAACACCGTGCCGCAACCGGGAGTATCACAGCTGTTGACGCCGCCATCGGATGTCGTTCCATAGAAGTTACCGGAAGCGTCTTCGATCAAACCCGCATAAGGATAGCCGCCATCCGTGCAGTTGTTGCCACCTTGAGAACAAAAGCTGTACAGCACCGTCTCGACGTAGCCGCTGCCGTTTGGCGAAAGTTTGAAGACCGTGCCGCAACCAAGCCCAATACAATTTTGAGTGCCAGTTCCGCCAAGTGCGGTCGTCCCGTAGAGGTTGCCGGAAGCGTCGAGGATCAGAGCGGCATTGGGAGCAGCGCCGTCGGTGCAGAATGCATTGCCACCGGGGGGACAAAAGTTGTAAAGCACAGTGTAGTTGTAGCCGGTGCCGCTCGGCGCAAGCATGAAAACCGTGCCATAAGCATAACCTTCATTGACCAACGGAACGCCGGTGCCGCCCAAGTTGGTCGTTCCGTAGAGGTTGCCGGAAGAGTCCTCGATCAGGCCAGCATAAGGGCCAACGCCGTCAGTGCAGAAGTTGCTACCCTGGGATTGAGAACAGAAGTTGTACAGGACGCTCTCGGTGTAACCGTTGCCACTCGGAGTAAGCTTGAAGACCGTGCCTCCGCCATTGGCACCGCCATTGTAGGTCGTCCCATAGAGGTCGCCGGCAGCGTCATCGACCAGGCCGGCATAAGGGTTGGCACCGTCCGTGCAGTTGGTTTGGGAGCAGAAGTTGTACAGCACGGACTTGGTGTAGCCGCTGCCACTCGGTGTAAGCTTGAACACAGTGCCGTAGCCGCAAGAACCCGCATTACAATCGGAACTATTGGTGCTGCCCCCTCCTATGGTTGTTCCATAGAAGTTGCCGGAAGCGTCCTGGATTAGGGCAGCAAAAGGCTGGATTCCATCAGTACAGTAAACGCCGCCTTGCGAGCAAAAGTTGTACAGGAGGCTTTCGATATCCAAATTGGACGAGGTCTGCGCGCTGGCCGCCCGGCGCGGTCGGTGGAGGCTTCCTTGCCCCGGCCCGTTGGCCGCAGGGAGCGCGCCAGCGCCCTGCGAACCGCGCCAGGACGGCGCTGCGGCGCCACCAGTCTGCGCCTGCGCTGGAACATACAGCGCGCCCACGAGCGCCATCGCCAACGCGACAACGAAAACGCTCCGAACACTTCCACGATCTGGTATCGCCCAAATCGCCGAATACACGCCTTTCTCCTGCCTTTGCTTTTGACTTAAAGTATCGCGCCGATTATACCGGCTATATACCTACTATCTGGCCGATAGCGGCTTCTTGCGTTCTGCATTCGTGATGACGACCCGGAGTTTGACCGCATGTTTCCGGAGAAGCCTGCGTCAGCGCCGACCTCCGGTTCCCGCTAGTTTCGACATCTTTCGAACTCTTTCCCCTGCCTCTCGCGCCATCGGGCGAGTCACGGGCAACCCGGAAGTTAATGTCAACTGCTGTTAACAGGCGATAGCACTCATTGACCTAGCCCACGGTGTAGCGTCTGGTAGGACAAATTCGGGAAAAGGCTGGAGGCGCGGGTCGGAATCGAACCGACGTATAAAGGTTTTGCAGACCTCTCCCTTACCACTTGGGTACCGCGCCCGGCCATTCCACAGTAGAGCCTCCAGAGTGGGTTTGTCCAGAAGCGTCGTTCGCTGTTCGTCGTTCGCCATTCGCACCGCGCTTTTGAAGCAGTCGTGGCCAACAGCGAATCGCGTTCCTATTTTCTTGCACACGGATTTGTGCTACAACACCGGACATGAGTTCGACGGTTAATTCGACCGGTAATCCGTCCGGTTCCGCGATTGCACCGAGGCCGGGTGAGAGACCAGTTGCGCCTGCAAATCTGAAACCGGATGCGTCCTCGATTTGTCCCAACTGCTCGACCGAGTTGCGCGGACACCGCTGCAAGGTCGTTTGCAAGAAATGCGGCTTCTATTTGAGCTGTTCTGATTTTTACTGAGGCAGGCGACGGCCCTCGCGCGATTTCCTCCACGACCTTCTACAATAGCCAAGAGTTCGTTTTAATCCTCACATCAGGAGATTGGCATGCAGCGGAAAGCGAGCGCAGTTTGGAAGGGCGGTCTTAAAGACGGGAAAGGGACGGTTTCGTCCACCAGCGGCGTGCTTTCGAATACGCCGTATTCGTTTACCACGCGGTTTGAAAACACTCCGGGGACGAATCCCGAAGAATTGATTGCCGCGGCACATGCGGCGTGCTTTTCGATGGCGCTGTCGGCGCAACTGGGAGGCGCGAACTTGACGCCGGAAAGCATTAGTACAGCAGCTACGCTAACCATGGATAAACTCGATGCGGGCTGGGCGATCACCGCTGTGCATCTGGATGTGGTCGCCAAGGTGCCGGGCGCGAGCGCGGAGGCCTTCAACACGGCAGCGCAGAATGCAAAAGCAGGCTGCCCGGTGTCGAAGGTGCTCAACGCGAAGATTACGATGGATGCGAAGCTCGGCTGACGGTTTGGCGCGGGTGAGGCTCTGCCCTTTGCCCATTGCTTCACCGTCAGATTCTGTCATCCCGACCCTGAGCGAAGCCGAAGGGGAGGGATCTGCAGTTCGCCGCAAAATGCAGATCCCTCACTTCGTTCGGGATGACAATTCATAAAGAGAGGCATAGCTAGCTTTGCGCGCGCAAGATCTGGCGTAGCTTTTGATTGATCCTTACCGCTTCCTGCGAGGCCTGATCGATCAGTTCGACCCAGCGGTGTGAGTTCTCAGGCGGGCCTGCCTGCGAAATCAGGTAAGTGGCTTGTACGATGGTTTCAAGCGCATTGCTGAGATCGTGCGCCAGAGTGCGGAGTTCCCTCGTTAGCTCTGCCGGGATTTTATCGGAAACATCTCCCATGGTCTTGGTCAGGGCCTGGCGCCTTGCGCTCGTTTGACAGCCAGACGCCGGCCAGTAGACTATTAGTGTAGTCGCCTTTGAAGAAGGCCCTGCCGATTTTTTCTTTTAATGCGGATATGGCGGAACTGGCAGACGCGCTAGGTTCAGGTCCTAGTGATCGCAAGGTCGTGGAGGTTCGAGTCCTCTTATCCGCACCAATAACAGCAGTTAGCGCTTAGCATCCAGCTCGAAGCCCATAGCTCGCAGCGCCACCTACGCGCCGGCAGAGAGCCGGTGGGTGCTGCGGCTTTGGGCAATGCCGTATTGGCGGATCTTATAGAGCAATGCTTTGTAGCTGATCTTCAGCAGCGCTGCGGCTTGCTTGCGATTCCAATTCGTCGATTCAAGAGCGCGGGCGATGGCTTCGGCCTCCGCTTCATCTTTGGCATTGCGCGACAGCGACTTCAGGCCGCCGCCGGATTCAGCACCTGCGGTCCTGCCGGCTGCCTCGGCGCGTATTCCTCCACCCCCATCGGGTCGGGGCTGTAATTCGGATGCGGCGAGCGTTTCGTCTCCGAGAACCAGGTAGCGCTTGATGAAGTTGCTCAGTTCGCGCAGGTTGCCCGGCCAGGAATGCCGCAGACATGCCTCCATCAACGGCCCCGAAAGTGGCAACGGGGGACGCGCGTAAGACTCCGACATACGCGACATGAAATGTTTCAGCAGGATCGGGATCTCTTCCTTGCGGTCGCGCAGCGGCGGCAGCGACATGGTAAACGCGTTCAAGCGGTAGTAGAGATCCTCCCGCAGCCGCTTGTTGGCAAGCGCTTCGGGAATGTCAATGTTGGTGGCGGCCAGGATGCGGACGTCAACTTTGACCAGCGTACGGCTACCTAGGCGGGAGAACGTTTGATCTTGCAGAACGTGCAGCAGCTTGGCCTGCAAGAGCGGTGGCATTTCTCCGATTTCATCGAGCAGGATCGTGCCCTTATTACACATTTCGAATTTGCCGGGCTTGGCGTGGTTGGCGCCAGTAAACGCTCCCGCTTCGTATCCGAACAGTTCGCTCTCGAGCAAGTCGGCGGGCACCGCCGCGCAATTCACTTTGAGGAAGGTGCGGTGGGCGCGCGGGGAAAGTTTGTGGATCAGGCGCGCCAGCACTTCCTTGCCCGTGCCGCTCTCACCGAGCAGCAGTACCGGGATGTCGACGTTGGCGACGAGTGCCGCCTGCGAGCGAATCTTTTTCATCGCCGGGCTGGCCGCGACGAAGAACACGTCGTCGCACAGTTCCTCGATGTCGCCGGCATAGCTCTCCCCTTTGGCCGTGCCGACGCACTGTCCAATGACCGCGTCGAGTTCGGCTTTCTGGAATGGCTTGGTCAGATAATCGCTTGCTCCCAGGCGCATGGCCTGCACCACTTTGCGAGTGTCATTCACGCAGGAGAGCATGACGACTTTTAATCCGGGCTTGAGGTGGCGGAGTTGTTCGAGCGTCTGCAACCCATCGATGCCGGGCATAAGTAGATCGAGCAACACCAGGTCGGGATGCAGTCCTTTCTGGACCCGCTCCACCGCTTCTTCGCCGGTGCTGGCGGTTTGAACTTTGTGTTCATCCACTTCCAGTAAGGTGCGGATGTAACGCAACATTCCCGGTTCGTCATCCACCAGCAAGATGTTGGCGGCTTGGCTCATTTAGCGCCTCGTTCAAGATTGCTCAGAATTGGTTTTAGGGGAATAAGAAAAGAAAACTTGCTACCTGCGCCGGGTTCGCTTTCCACCCAGATTTTGCCACTCATCCCTTGCAGCAAACGGCGGGCGATGGCTAGTCCCAAGCCCATGCCCTCTGCCGATTCGCTGCCGGGCAGCCGGAAAAAATCGTCGAAGATTTCCAGGTGATACTCCGGCCGAATTCCCGGGCCGGTATCGGCCACGCTTATTTTGACGGCGTTGGGCACGTTCGTCGCTTGGCGGCGGCGTTCTCCATTGACTGCGGTCTTGCTCACGCCGCGACGTTCCCACATATGAGGTTCGGCATGCAGCCAGACGGTGCCGCCCTGCGGCGTGTACTTGCACGCGTTCTCCAGAAGATTGGAAATCACGCGCTGGATCTTGGGGGCATCGAATGCAAATGGCGTCAGTTTGTCGTTTGCCAGGAAATACAGGGCGAGACCGCGATCCTGAAACCGCCCGGACCAGTGCTGGCAAACTTCGGACAGGCAGACGTTCATGTCCCCTTCCACGTACTGCATGCGCAGTTCGCCGATTTCGAGCACGCTGAAGGTCAGAAAGTCCTGAATGAATTGCTGCAAACGCTGTCCGCTGGAATACATGTCGCCCATCACTTCGCGCTGGCGGTCGTTGAGCGGTCCCAGTTTCTGGCTCTGCAACAGTTCGATGTAGCCATTGAGGATGGCCAGGGGCGTCTTGAGATCGTGGGCGGCAGATGCCAGTGCGTTTGTTGTCTTGCGAAAGCGATCGCGCAGTTGTTCGAGTTCGCGGGCCATGTCGTCCGCCGAACCCGGCGGGCTACTCTGAGCCGCGGTCATGGACGGCGACGGCGGGCCATTTTGCGGGCGCGTGCCCGTGGGGGCTACGCCTGGACTTTTATTGGGCGTCGAAGCCATGAGAACCAATAACGCTCAGTGTTGGGGAGGGAATTGTACTACCGTTCGATCGAGGGGATAACAGTCATCGTATGTCACGTGCACCAGGCTGTCAATTGGAAACAGGCCCTCAACAGGTACCGAAGCGAAAAACGTTGCACTCTCTTTGTCTGACCCATAGTCATCATGGAATTCTGGACCGGTCGAGCCATTCGGGCAATCTGCCTGCCGGTCGCGAGGTTTGGGTTGATTCTCAGGCCTGTCTGGCCCTCTCCGAAGTTTGGCCCATAAGGTGCGGTCTTAAGTAGTGTTACTACCTTTGATTGGCGGACCCTACACGTGCCTCGCAGCTTATCCAAGAAGGAAGAACGCAAGTGGGCGCGGTTGCAGCTCGCAATTCCGGTTTTTATCCGCACCCGCGACGGAAGCGGCAAGGATTGCCTGGAGTTTGCCACGGCCGTCAACATCTCTGCCGGGGGCGCTTTGGTGGTAGTTCGCCGTTCTTTGCCCAAATCAGCCTTGGTTTCACTGGAGATTCCGAGCGCTCCCATCGGGCCCACCGATGGATTGAAGACCTCTTCGCGGATCATGCAAGCGAAAGCTGTCTGGGTAGGGCACCTGGATGAGTACCATCTTCTGGGTTTGAAGTTTGCCCGCCCCCTGAACACCGACGCGGCGGCGGTTTCCGGCAGGCATTTGAGGAAAGTCGGTACTGCGGTGTGAAATGTTTTTCCCTTTCCCAGCCTCTCTCAGACTAGCACTTTCGGGCCATGACATGGGTCCTTACCTTCAGCATATGATCCCTGTAAGCCATTCATAAGGTGAGCGTTTAAGGAAAAGTTTCAAGTCGCTCTGCCTTCTCCCCAAGTTTGGTGCTTCGGATGCACTTTTAGTGCATGCGGGTGAACACTCACCGCGAAGGGGTAACAGTCTGATGACGACACTTTCGGTAACTACTCTGGCGCAATCGCTCGGCGAGGTTCCCCCTGACAACATCATTTTTGGCCATTCTGAGGTCATGCAATCGGTTCGCTCGCGGCTGGGCAAAGTAGCCGCCGCCAACGTCCCGGTTCTGATCACCGGCGAAAGCGGCACCGGCAAGGACATCATTGCCCGGCTCATCCATGGTCTCTCTCCGTGGAAAACCGGACCCTATGTAAAGGTGAACTGCCCGGCCATTCCCGGAACCCTGCTGGAAAGCGAACTGTTCGGCTACGAAAAAGGAGCCTTTACGGGCGCGTTCGGCTCGAAGCCAGGACGGGTTGAATTGGCCCACCGCGGCACCCTGTTTCTGGATGAAATTTCCGAGCTTGACCCATCCTTGCAATCGAAGCTTCTGCAACTTTTGCAGGACGGGCAGTTCTGCCGGATCGGCGCTCAGGAAGATAAGAAGGTCGAGGTGCGAGTGGTGTGTGCGACCAACCGCAACCTGGAAGCCGAGATCGAATCGGGGACTTTTCGCCAGGATCTTTACTACCGCATCAACGTGGTGAATCTGCGCATGCCGGCGCTGCGGGAACGCCGTGGCGACATTGAAGATTTGTGCGCCTACTTTCTCGAATACTACAACCGCAAGTTCAACTGCCGGGCGCGGACACTGTCGAATGAAGTGCTGGCGGTGCTGCAGAAATATCACTGGCCGGGAAATATTCGCGAACTGGAAAACCTGATCAAGCGCTACGTGATTCTGGGCCATGAGGAAGTGATCACCAACGACCTGGTAGCCCGCGAGCCCGACTTTTTCAATCAAGAGATCAATCTGGACGGGCCGATCTCTCTAAAGAAGATGACCCGCCAATGCGTGCGCGAACTGGAGCGCAAGGTCATCCTGAAAGTGCTGCAGCAGCACCACTGGAATCGTAAGCAGGCAGCCCGCACGCTGGGCATTAGCTATCGCGCCCTGCTTTATAAGATCCGCGACGCCGGTTTGCCTTCAAATCGTGCTCTCCGTCTCAGACAGGCGGAGAAGCTCGCCGGCAATCCAAACAGCGGTGCGGCCGCCGACTGAACAAGAATCACGTTGGACAGCCGCCCCCGGCTGTCCAAGAAACGCGCCAGCGCTGCTTCCTATTCGCGGCCCAGCACAGTCTCTTCAGGCCCAGAACGTCCGGTCCAGCGTTCGATACTGAATCGCTTCCGCAATATGTTTGGGTGCAAGCTGCGGAATCCCGTCTAGGTCGGCAATCGTGCGTGCAACCTTCAGAATGCGGTCATGCGCCCGGGCGCTAAGTCCCTGCTGCGCCATGGCACGCTCAAGTAAGCGCTCACAATCGGCAGAGAGCTCGCAGAATTTGCGGATGGACTGCGGCGGCATTTGCGCATTGCAGTAAAGTTTTTGGCGTTCCGAAGAGAAGCGCGCCAGCTGGAGTTCACGGGCGCGGATCACGCGATCGAGAATTTTCGCTGAACCTTCCGGCTCCGAGGTGCTGCGCATTTCCTTGTAGTTCACCGCGGGCACGTCAATGTGGATGTCGATGCGGTCAAGCAGCGGCCCCGAAATCTTAGAAATGTAGCGCTGAATCATCGGCGGCGTGCAGTGGCATTCGCGGGTGCGGTCGTTGTGGAATCCGCAGGGACAGGGATTCATGGCGGCGGCGAGCATGAAGCGCGCGGGGAAGGTCAGCGACATCGCAGCCCGCGCGATGCAGACCGTACCGTCTTCGAGCGGTTGGCGCATGACCTCAAGAACGTTGCGCGGAAATTCGGGAAGTTCGTCAAGGAACAGGACGCCATTGTGAGCGAGTGAAACTTCTCCCGGCCGCGGGATTGCACCCCCTCCGATCAGACCGGCGTCAGAAATAGTGTGATGAGGCGCGCGGAACGGGCGCAGGCCGACCAGTCCGGCGCGCGCGTCGAGCACACCCGCTACGCTATGAATCTTAGTAGTCTCAAGCGCTTCTTCGAACGTAAACGGCGGCAGGATGGTCGGCATCCGTTTCGCCAGCATCGTTTTTCCTGACCCTGGAGGCCCGATCATAAGAATGTTGTGGCCGCCTGCGCAGGCAACTTCGAGAGCGCGTTTGGCGGTTTGCTGGCCGCGAACGTCTTTGAAGTCCACGTGGAACTGCTGCGCCTGGCTGAGCAGTTGATCGGTGTCAACTTGCAGGCGCGAAACACCGTTCCCGGAATTGATGTAATGAATGACGTCGAGCAGCGATTTGACCGGGTACACCTCAACTCCGCCCACCATGGCCGCTTCGCGAGCGTTGACTTCAGGAACGATCAGGCGTTTCACCTTGGTTCGCCGGGCCTCGATCGCGATCGGCAAAGCGCCGCGGACTCCGCGGATGCTGCCGTCGAGTGAAAGCTCGCCCACAAATAGCGCGTCGGGGATCTCCTTCTTATTCAGACCGCCGTATGCTCCGAGGATGCCGAGCGCCATCGGCAAATCAAAGCCAGAACCTTCCTTGCGGATGTCGGCAGGCGCCAGATTGATGGTGATCTGGGTGGGAGGAATGTCGTAGCCGCAATTCTTAAGCGCTGACCGCACGCGGTCGCGGCTTTCGCGGACGGCGGCGTCGGGCAATCCGACGGTATGAAAGTGGTCTTCCGTCATTTTGACGCCCGACACATCCACTTCTACTTCAATAATGTTGGCGTCAATGCCGTAAACGGCCGCACTCAGGGTTTTATAGAGCATAGGGATACCACGGAGCACACGAAGGGGACAGCGTAGGATGGGAGATCCTTGCCAGCATCATAGTCGGCGCCAAACCGAACCGCTGTGATGGGCATCACCCGGTTACCGTGATGGAACGTGACGGAACGTTCTGCCGTGAACCGCCGTTTTCGGTGCTACGCTAGATGCAATCTGCGGAAAGCATTCTTCCGCCGGCCGAGTCCCCCAATGCCCGACGAAGGTCCCACTTCAAACCGGCCCGATTCGGCGTCCCACGAACTGGAGCGCGAAGAGAGCCAGTTGTGGCGATGGGCGCTTGGCCTGCTCGTTTTGTTTGCGGCAGCGGTGGCGGCGTTGTCGTGGGAACAACTGAAAGACCTGCCTTACCGGCTGTGGGCAATTCCGGCCGGACTCTTCGCGCTCGCCGTCTTGTTTGCCGCCTATGCTTTCGGGCGCAAGCGCGAGGTTTCGGAGCTCAAACAGATTCTGAAGGGCTTTCAGAACAAGGTGGGAGTCACACCCTCCGAAGAGCAACTGGATCAGTTGGGCCAGTTGATCATGCGTTCGCAGCGCAACTTCAAAGAGCTCATCGATTCACTCGATGACGTTGCCCTCGCCATTTCGCTCGATGGCACCCTGCGGACGGTGAACCGGCGAACCACTGAGATTCTCGACGTTCCTTATTCCGCGTTGGTTGGTCACAAGCTTCAGGAATTCCTGGGTTCTCCCCTGCACACGGAAGCGTCCGGGACCCTCGAACGGTTCCTGGAGAAGCGGAACTGGTCGGGAGTGGTCGAGGTCCACCTTAAGAACGACTCCCGGCGGCGTTATTACGACTGCGTGGTCAATGCCATTGTCAAGGGCGACGATGTGGCGGGAGCAAGCGTGCTGGCGCGCGACATTACCGGCAATCGGGAAAAGGAACAACGCTTCACGCAGTTGTTCGAATCTCTGCAGGAAGGCGTGTACATCAGCAATCCAGATGGCAAGCTGCTCGAGGTGAACCCCGCCCTGGTCTCGATTCTGGGATACGACAGTAAAGAAGAGCTGTTGAATCTGCCGACAGACGGCCTGAATGTTGACGCTGGCGGCGATCCGGTTCTGGGACGCGGGGGAAGCCAGAGCGGCCGCACGCGCACGCGCGAGGTCCGGCTGCGAAGAAAAGATGGCGGAGTCGCGGTGTGCGTGGATACCTCGAGCGGCGTGATGGAAGCGGGACGGGTTATCCGTTATCACGGCACGCTAGTAGACGTCACCGAGAAACGCGCCCTGGAGCAGCAGTTGCACCGCCAGGAAGAGTTCCGCCGGCACCTGCTCGAAAGCTTTCCCGATCTGATTCTGGTGCTCGATTTGAAGGGACAGTACACCTTCGTGAGCGCGCGCATCGCCGAGCTCCTCGGGTACGGGCCCGAATACCTCATGGGCAAGAACATCGAAGATCCGGAGAGTACCTCACCGGAACTGGCCGCACTCTACCGTGCCGTCGCGACCGGTCAGAGCGCGCTGGCCTCATGCGAATACAGCTCCCGGCACCGCGACGGCAGTGGCCGCTCGATGCTCGGCGTGGCCAGTCCACTGCTGGATGCAGACGGCAAGCCAGCCGGCGTGATCATCTCCGTCCGCGATGTGACCATGGAGAAGAGGCTGGAGCAGCAGATTATTCAGAGCGAACGTCTCGCGGCCATGGGGCAAATGATCGGCGGCTTCGCCCACGAACTCAATAATCCCCTGACCAGTATTCTGGGCATGGCGGAACTGCTGCAGGAAGGGGATATCAGCGAAGCCTCCCGCAAGCAAATCGGCATTCTGCACCAGCAAGCACGCCGCGCCGCTGAAATCGTGCAGAACTTGCAATACTTCGCGCGACCGCCCGCTCCCGGACGCAGCCAGGTCAATCTCAACGAACTCGTGCAGCGCACCGTGCAGATGCAGGCGTATCCGCTGCGCAAGAGCAACATTACGGTGGATTTTCTGCCCGAACCGGCGATCCCCGCGGTCGTGGCCGATCCCAATCAGTTGATGCAGGTGTTCCTGAACCTCCTGCTGAATGCCGAGCAGGCGATCCGCGAAAACCGCGAGAAGGGAACGATTCGCGTGCGTATCGGACGCAATCCCGACTCGGTATGGATCATATTTCAGGATGACGGCCCGGGAATCGTACCCGAAAACCTGGCGCACATTTTCGATCCCTTCTTTACCACCAAACGCCCCGGCCGGGGAACCGGCCTGGGACTGAGCATCTGCAAGACCGTGCTCCGCGAGCACGGAGGCAACATCGAAGCTGCAACCGCCCCGGATGGAGGCGCCGTGTTTACGCTCACCCTGCCGATAACGGCGCCAGAATCGGCTTCAACGGCGAGCTAGGAACGGAAGATTAAGTGAACTGAGAACTGGCAGATGAATTGACCACAATTGCCCCTCTGCCGGATCATCCAACTCGGCGAGGTCGCGCTGCCGGTTGAAGATCCCTCCACTCCCGAAGTCGCTGCTCTTGTGAAAGATCTCGCCGACACGCTCGCCCACTGGCGCTCGACCACCGGCTACGGACGTGGCATCGCCGCTGCCCAACTCGGTGTGCGCCAGCGCGTCATCTTCCTGCAATTGCTCGGAGAGCAACCCTGGCCGCTGGCGAACCCGGAAATCATCGAGCGCAGCGAAGAAAAGACAATTGTCTGGGACGCCTGCCTTAGCTTCCTGTCGATCTTCATGCAGGTCGAACGGCATCGCGAGAATCGTCGTCCGCTATGAGAACCTCGCGGGCGAACGCCACGAAATTTGCGCTGGCGACGACCGCAATCTCTCCGAACTCCTGCAGCACGACATCGACCACCTCGGTGGCACCCTCGCCGTCGACCGAATCACCGACCTCAAAACCCTCTGCACGCGCGAGGAATTCGAAAAGCGCTATCGCGACGCAAGCCCGTACGCGATTGCTCCGGCATGACGCAAGAAAAATTGAGAGTGAACCGTCACGTCACGCGAATTTTTTCACGCGCGAGTCACGCAGGTGACTTTGGTACAGCGTTGCATGCGCCCGCTTCGATCATTTTTCTCTTGACTTCGTTTCGCGTTGACTCTATACATTCAACTAGTTGCAACAAAACACCGTTGCGAAATTCCATGAAGAATGGAAAGGGAGAATAGATCCATGGCAACCAAAAAGAAAGCAAAGAAGAAAAGCAGCAAAAAGCACTAAGAACCTGCAACAGGCAACGACAAAGGGGACGCGATGAGCGTCCCCAAAGTTTTTTGCGGCGCTTTCCGTTTTAATGGACTCGCTTCTTCTGCGGGGCCGCCACCGTCTTCTCGGTCGCGGGACAAAGATTGCGATACGGACACAACCGGCATTGATACCCGAACTTCGGAGCAAACTTCCCCTGCGCGATTCCGTCTGCCGCCTTTAGCACGCGCAATTTTGCTTCTTCCAACTCCGCGTCGGTCCGCGTCGTAACCACCGGCGTGTTGTTTTCAAGGTTATGCAAGATCAGTTGCCCGGCATGTTTTCCCCAAGCATCCCTGGCCGCGAGCGCATATAAAGACAGTTGCAGACTCTCGTCGGCATCCTCTTGTAACTGTGGCTTACCGGTCTTGTAGTCCACGATGGCAACCGTGTCCGTGCCGGTGCGATCCATGCGATCCACGCGCCCGGTCAACTTTGCCGGGCCCACCTGCAGCTCAAATCTGCATTCCGTCCCGATGACCTCGGGCGGCGAGGCACTGCGCGCAACCTCGAAGAACTGCCGCAACTGCTCCGTTCCCTGCCGCAGATACAGCTCATACTGATAGCGGTCGGCAATGCCCGCGGCCGCCAAGTCGGCCCGAAACTGTTCGACTAACTCATCGTCGGCGATCCCGCGCTTATACCGCTGTGCATCGTAGAACGTGTGCAGCACCCGGTGCATGGCCGCTCCGTAGTGCAGCGCTGCCGGGACGTCGCGGGGCAGGTTCCACTCTCTTTCGAGTTTGAATCGCAGCGGGCACTTCTCGTACATTTCAATGGACGACGCGCTCAGGCCGCTGGCAACGCCTGCCGACGGCGGCATCATCAGCCACGCGGCCACATTCGATTGCTGCAAGGCAATTCTCTCCTCCTCTTCCGCAAACAACGCATCCTGCACCGCCGCCGCCGAGTGAGTCGACCAGAACTTCCTGTAAGCAGGGTTGACCATAAACTCGCGCAGGAATTTGGTCGGCTTCGGATCCTTTTTGCTCTGCCCCTGGTTCGCGTAGATCGCGAGCGTATCCTTGGCACGCGTCATGGCCACGTAGAAAAGGCGGCGCTCTTCTTCCTCGTGCAGCGTCTTGTCGTCAGTCGCATGCCCGTCCGAAGAAGACGCACGCGACGTCCGCAGCTCCGCCGGAAAAGCAATGAGCGGTTCATGGTAGGGAATCGGGAACGAAACGGACGAGCCGCGAATGATGGCCACGTGCCGGTACTCAAGTCCCTTGGCGGAGTGCGCGGTCAAAAGCTGTACCGCATCGCCTGGGCTGCGCGGCAGCTCAATTTTTCCATTCGCTTGCACAAAATAATCCAGGTACTCAAGGAATTCAGACGGGCTTCCGGTTTCGGCGATGAGTTTGCCCTGCCACACTTCCACAAACTTCAGAAACGCGACCACCAAATCCGACCGCTGCAGACCGAAATGCCGGACTACAGCGTTCGCCAAATCGCAAGCCCGAACCCCGTCCTTCTTCACCTCCAGGTGCATCGCCTCCGCGCTTTCGAGCACCGCGGGACCGCCTGCAAGTCTGCCCAACACCGTGCGGAGATCGAGTTCCTGCCGCCGCACCGCCCTCATCGCCGCCCGCAATTCCGTCGGGTTGATGCCGAACTGCGGCAGCGCCGCCACGCGAAATAAGCTCGCCGCATCGTTCGGAGAGACAGCAGCCGTCAGGCACGCAACGGCGTCGCGAACCTCCGGAGTGTCGAGGACGTCCAGACCTTCGATGGAGAATGGAATACCGCGCTCGACAAACTCATGCACCAGTTCGTCGCGATGGCTGTGCGTCCGGTAGAGCACGGCAAAATCGCTCCACTTGCAGCGCTGTTCTTTATCCCTATCCCTATGCTTCTTCTGGATCCGATAGGCAAGATCGGCGGCCTCCACCTCCTTATCTCCCCAGGTAACGATTTCAACCAGCGGTGCAGCCACGCGGTCGCCCTTTTGCTTCGCCTCTTCTTCGCGCAACGATTCCAGGGGCGCGCGCTGGTACGAAATTGACTTTCCTTTTGGGGAGAGCGTTTGTGAGAACACCGGCGGGTTGTCATTCACAATGCCAAAAGCGCAACGCAGAATCGGCGAAAGTGAGCGCCGATTCTTTCCCAGCACGACGATTCGCGCCGCGGGGAATTTCTTTGCGAACAGCGTAAACGCTTCGCTCGAAGCGCCACGGAACTGGTAGATCGCCTGATCCGGATCGCCCACGGCAAAAACGTTCGCCTCCGCTCCTGCAAGCAGTGAAAGAATCTCGACCTGGGCAAAATTCGCGTCCTGGAATTCATCCACCAGCAGGAAGCGCGTGCGGCGGCGTTCCTCTTCAAGCAAGGCGGGATCGTCCTTCAGCAACTGATGGGCCCGTGTAATCATGTGGCCGAAGGTGCCCAGGTTTTCTCCCACGAGCATCTTTTCCACGGTATCGAAGACGCGAGCGATCTCCTGGCAACGCTCGATAACTTCCGTTTTCTCCAAGTCTCCTTGATGTTTCGATTTAGCAACGCGAGGCAAAGCGACTTCGCCGTGTTCAAGGCGCTCAACGTAGCGCGCATATTCGTCGGGACCGACCAGTTCATCCTGGCACCGGCGCATGAAATCAAGCAGGCTGTCGAGGAACTGGCCGACATTGGCAGCGCGCACAAAGTGCTTGAGGCGCAGATCGCGAATCCGGCGCCGCAAGAACACCCAGAGATCCTTCTCGTCGAGCACGCCAAAACCAGCGCCGCGGCGCTGCAGAAG
>Ga0181536_10001555_pt1 | contig 26932 bp, 26 predicted proteins | sample PEATcosm2014_Bin_41_FD_121105 | JGI IMG/M metagenome (GOLD analysis project Ga0181536, IMG submission 121105) | Peatland microbial communities from MTU Mesocosm Facility, Houghton, MI, USA - PEATcosm2014_Bin17_60_metaG | ecosystem: Environmental > Terrestrial > Soil > Wetlands > Peat | place...
CTGGACCTGAAGCGCTACGCCTCTCCCTCACGTTAGGTCATACACACTGGCTTCCTCTAAACATCTGACCAGCCAGAGCTTGCCTTCGAATCGACCCGCTATCTTGTAAACTACCGCTAGATCTCGTGCGTGTTTGGCACCCGGATCGGTTTCAGTCCACTCCGGATTTGCAAAACAGAGCCGCCCAGCAACTTCAGAGGATTAACGAAGCGTACCTGACGCTCAAAAACGCGCGGATCTTTCATAGGCGTCCAGAGTGGCCAATTGATGGGGAGCCGGAGGAGTCCGCTTACACCGTTTCTGTTCGTCCGTCTCTTCGCCGCACGCTCGATGTGTTTCTGAGGGGTCTGCAGCTCTACCGACCTGTATGTGTTCTCGCGCTTGGAGTGATATGGCTGATCCCGGCGGCACTTGTCTGGCGCGCGTTGAGCGTTCTCCAGCTTGCCAAGTTGGATTCCAGTCTCATTGAGAGCGGGCTGCGCAAGCCAGCGATATTGACGCCATCGTGGATTGTTAATCCATTTGCCGACCTATCTGTCAATTCCGACGTCCTTGCTGCCTGGGCGCGAGGAGAGGGCGTTGACCTTTGGAGGCCACTGCCGATGATAGGGGAGAAGTGGCCCGAACCGGCGACTGCTCCGAGAACGGACGCAAGAATTCAGCCCCGCAATATGCCTCCACACGAGGTGCCGCGCCATCAGAGGGCCACCGCAGTGGCTCTGCCGATGCCCGAAAACGGGACCGAAATACTTTGGACTAGGGAGCTGCCCGGGGTAGGCGAGCTGTGTGTCACAAACGAGACCAATTTCGATGCCCTTGCCACACTTGTTCAGGCGCGCAGGAAGGAGCCAGTGCGGGCCATTTATATACAGGCCAAGAACAATGCCTGTATTCGGGACATCGGAGCCGGGACATATGATCTCGTTGCCGACCTCGGTGAAAATTGGGACCCGAAGAATCTTCGGTTTCGTGCCGAACGGCACTCGCTAGAGAGAGCCGGACCGTTCGCTTTCTTCGATGTCACCTCGGCGGAAGGAAGGTCTGGATGCAGATACGACGTCGGGTTGAGGACGCGTTGAAACTACTTGAGGGGCAAAGACCCCGTGGATGCTATGGTTTACTTTACTGCCCGGGCAGCACCGAGAAACGAGCAACCGGGCACAACTCTGCGTGCGGCAGGAGCTAAATTGTCAGTGGCTTGGCGGCTCGTCGGAGGCTGATAAAGTCGTGCGTGCTTGATTACGGCCTTGGCCCACCGAATGTATACGTCAGCGCAGCGAGTGATACAATCTCATGAATCCAGCCGTGGAGGTTGGCGCCCGGTGACGCAGTGATGACGTTGCTGAGATGCGGGCTGATGTAGTCTCTTATCTCGGCTCGCAGATTTATCCTTGGACTGAGTTTGAATTTCACACCGCCCCCGGCACTGATCAGGGGCACAAATTCGTGGGTCTGGGTAAGCAGCGCGTACTGACTTAGCGGCTGATAAGCCTGTTGTGCTCCAGTGCCCTCAACGAACCTGGCCCCGCCACCCACGGCAAGAAACGGCCTGACGGGCGAGCGCGGTGGACGTGCGTGGAGCAGAACATCGTAATGGAAGAGGTGACTACGGCCGCTCAGGGTCGCTTGTGTGCCGCCCTGGGATACCTTGAGGCTGTCGAAGAGCAGCAGGTACCGGACTTCGCCTCCGAATATTTTGCTCTTACGGAAATTGTCACCGACCAGAGCACCCACGCCTGGACCATTCTGGAATCCTGCATTGGCCGAGGTTCCCCCGGCAGTCGCCGTCATGGAAGCCGCGGCCGCGCCATAGCCGCCCAATACTCCGAATTCGGCCGCGGAGCAACACGCCACCGAAAGGATCGACAGCGCTGCTGTCATCACAAAAGATCGGAACATAATCTCTCCTTAGACCGGTTCACGGAGTGACCACCCTAACCTGCAAGGTCGTGGACTGCCCACCTTGGGTGACGGTGAGTGGCACCTGTAAAGCCCCGGATATCCAATACGGGACTTCGACATTGATTTGATAAACGCCTACTTCACCGGGAACCAACCCGGCGTACAACAGATTCAGCGCTACGCTCCCTATTGTGACAACGGGCACCTCCGTCGCGACCGCGAGAGGACTAAACGGCGCCGCATCGCCGGCGGCGGGTTGGGGAGACGTCAGCCCCAATCCCGTTGCATAGATAACGAGGATGTCCCTTGGGCGAATGGGGTTCGACAGGGTAACCAGCGAGTAGTTGTCGTTGGCGCGGAACACATCCGGGAGGCCAGTCATCGGCCCGGCCGTGCCGGTCCGGAAAATGGTCGGCGCGGCGGAAAATATGTTGAAGTTAAAGGGACTGCTAATTCCGCCGGATGTTTGCACAACCATGGAGCCGTTGCCACTCACGTCGAAGGGCAGTTGTGCGTCGATCTGAGTTGGCGAGACATAAAGCAGAGGAATCAATTCGTTGTTCACCGAGACACAAGTGTTTGCCAATATGGTGGGTAACGGAACTTGGCCGGCACCTTGACTGGAAGCACTGAGGAGAGTACCGTAAATCGCGATCAACCCGCCTGGCGCAACCGCCGGCGACCCATCGGCGGCACTCTCCACTGCCGCGACGACAGGTGGAGTGGCGGTGGATACGGTGGATACCTCATAAGTCCAGGGGAGAACGGTGAACCCGGAAGTCGAGAGGAAAACGATTGACTGCTTGTTAGGCAGGGGCGCCAGCGCGCGGCTAAACGGCAGAATGGTTTGTCCGATCTGACCTATCGGGGCTGTCGTGGCAGCACTTGCAATAAGCGGAGCTTCCGCCGTTTGCACCGGGTTAATTGCGGTCAGTTGGGCCAGATCGAATCGTTCGATGACGCCCGCGGGTGACCCCTTCGGGGCGCTGACAAACAGGCCCTGGCTCTGGGCCGTGCTGACGCCCGACGAGAGGTTGCCGCCATCGTTCACCTGTCCGATGGGAACAAGCGCCCCGTTCAAAACGTTAACATCCGCGGCAAAGAGGTTATCGCTCAAGGCGGCGTAGGCCCCGGAGAGTGCACTAAGATCATGACGCGACGCAACAAAAGTATTGGTTTGCGCCTCATAGAGCGCCACGGTTCCGTCTGGCACCGCCATGAACACCACGTTGCCGCTCGGAGAGGCGGCCAGAACGGCACCTGTAGAAGTGACGGCGTTTTGGTAAATGCCCGTATCAGCAGGCGTAACTGTACCTACACCTTTTGGGAATACGATCTGCTGGACCGACAATACAGGCGTATAGGGCGGAAAACCCCGGCTGGTGACCAGCATGCCGGCGTTAGAGACGGCGATCGAACGCGGGTACCCTGGGAAAAAAATCGGCGGTAAAGGCTGTAAGGCGTTCAGATCGAACACGCTGACGAGCTGGGAATTATCGTTCGTAACCGCCAGGTAGTTGTTATCCTGGGTGATGGCCATCTGAACAGGCGTATTGCCGGTCCGCATCGACGCCAACTGCTGGAAGGTAGTGGCGTCAAACACGAGCACCAGATTCTTATCCTGCCGGATCAAGTAGAACCGGTTGCGGACAGGATCCGCCAACACGTCAACAATGGTGCCGGGCGCATCATATATAGTTCCCTGTTGGCTGGGATTGCGTGTATTGATCAGAAGGCGCACTGGGAACGGCACATTGACGGCCTGCACGGATGAGATTTTGAGTGGCACTGCTGTGGTACCATTCTGCGCCGCAAACGCCGTCATGTCGACGGTGATGGCGACATGTGCGGGGGTGGTGCCGGATGACGGGGAGATGGAGATTCCCGGTGTCGCGGTGCTGAGCGTGAAGTCGGTCTGCCCGCCGCCTGGATCAACGATATCAACATATTGCGTGATTACTCCCCCGTGGGCCCCCTGGGCACACGCGCTGGCGTTGGCGTTGGCGCTGGCGCTGAAGACCAAGTCTTCCTGCGCAGCTTGGACGCGGTGAACGGACTGCAGCGATCCCATGGGGAACACTGTCAAGCCGCTGTCCGAGATTGCATACATCGCTTGAAAGTCACTGGTGAGGAGCGACTTGCCGCCGAGGTTTTCGCGCAATTGGTAGATTCCTTCGATCGTAAGGTTGTCCGAGTCCGCTATGTGCAGCAGAGGGGCGCTGCTGGAAGGTCCGGCAGATGGCGGCGAGCCAAGAGTCGCCTGAATCGTGCCGGCGGCGACCTGTGCATAGATCAGATTGCGGCTCCAGTCAAAGGCGAGGCTTCCCTGGTTGTAGACGCCCGGAGGGTACGGAAATTGGGCGAGGTCATCCAGATTCACGTCGTACAGTATCCATCCGGCAAGAAATCTGGAGCCGTCCTGGTTGACGGTGACCACACGCGGCCCCAAGCGAGGTGCGGTGACCTGTCCGACGAGAATGAGCTTGCCCGTGGAGGTCTCATATCGGATGACAATGGACGGCGCTGGCCCTTGGTCCTGCCATGTTACAGTACCATCCGTTGTGTATCCGCCGGTGTCGTTCCATGTAGGTTGAGCAGGGCCGGAAATGCCCGCCACGACCACCTCCTGGAGGTGTTGCGCGGAATCTAAAATCTCGTATCCAACCGCGTATGGGTGCAAGGCTTGCCACGACGGGGCAGAGGCGTCAACCAAGGCATAGATGACATTACCGTCGCCTGACGTTCCAGCCGAAGCCTTCAAGATGCTCGGCGGATACGTCGCCCACGGCACCGGTAGCGGTTCGGAAAGAAAACCGGTCATGTTCAACAGTGTCAGTGTGCCGGAAGCTGGATCAAGGAGGCGGACGCCGTCAGTTGATACGACGAGCGCCTTTGGGCTGTTTCCAAAGGCCACGGCCAGGACGCATGCTCCGCCTGAATCCAGGCGGGTCTGTTTACCTCCGTTGACAAGATCAATCACGGTCAGGACTCGAAGCGTTGTGTCTTGCGGGTTGCAGGGCGGGTTCGGGAGCGGGTTCTGGGGTGCGTTGGGGGCTTGGCTCGGAACGTAGACGTTGTCGTAGTGTCCGACAACCAGATAACGGCCATCAGGCGAGAGGGCCACCGTGGAGGGCGGCGCCGCCACTACCATGGGCGACTGCAGGGACAGGTTCGACGTCGAGACCACCTCGATGCGGTTGGCTGTGAAGTTCGCCGCGTACACCACGCCCCGCCCTTGATCGAGCGCGATATCGGCCACCTGCCCCTGGATCTGGACAATCGAACCGAAAGTGGCAGCCAGATTTGTTCCGCTCAAGCCGATCAGCAGCCAAACCAAGGCAACACTGCCAGTGATCACACTTCGCATGGTACGCGGTTCCTCCTGTCTATTCGACCGTTTGGCAAACGCAAAGATGCTCATTTAGCGACGAAATCCAGCCATCCTTATGCGGCGGAGCCAGACTGCCCCCTGTTCGATTGGCATGCTTACTTCCAAGGAAACGGGTCCTCACACTCCGGCGGCTCCTTTGCCTTTCGAGCGCTGGTCCACGGCAAGCTCTTGCGACGTAACCCTTTGAAATGCTATGAGATCACTTGGCATGTGGACCACACTGCGTGAAAAAGTGACCGAATCAGGCGGGGAGCTGTGGGCTCCCGGTGTGTATACGTCCGTTCTCACTAGGCTCGGGCTTTGTGCCCAGCCGTACACACATCATTCTCGTGGGGGAACAGCCAGCCTCGGCGTGGAATGGCGGAGTTGACGAAAGGGCGTGGGACCCGAGTGGACCTAGGTGTCTGCCCCGGTGACTTAGCCCCGGCGTGGGCTCGTTTAACGCCGACCCAGGAACGCCGTGCTTGTAGATTCACACCACATCCCAAGGGTTGAGAAGAACCACGCCGAGACTGGCAAAGTCCCTCACGTTCCGCGTCACCAGCGTAAGGCCGTGCTCAAGCGCCGTGGCGGCGATCACTCCGTCCACAACCGCCACCGCGATACCTCGTTGTTTGGCGGTCGCGGCCAGATGGCCCCAACGCTCGGCAATGGATTCGGTGACCGGGAGAATCCGCCCAGCGAACCAGGAACGCACTTCGACATCGAGCCAGATTTGCAGGCCGCTCCGCTTCTGGCTGACCGGAAGCAGATCGATGCCCTTGCAGATTTCACCGATGGTCATGACGCTCAGGAAGACGCTCTCTTTCCCGGCGCTCTTGAGAAAAGCCGCCACGCGGGCATCCGGCGTTTCGCGGGTCAGCTCGGACGGGATGTTGGTGTCTACGAGGTATCCATTCACAGGTCGATATCCCGCCCGATATCCCTGTCGCGTTCAAAATTCAGGTTGAGGCCGCGTAGCGGAGCGAATAGTTCGACCATGTCCTTCGCGGTTGACGCCGGATGCACAGGCGGAAGCTGGACTGCCTCTTCGAGCAACCTGGCCGCATAGGCTTCGACCGGCCGGCCCAGCGCGGCGGCCTGACGCGCGAGGGCGGCTTCAACCTCGGGCGCGATGTCAACAGTGATCGTCATGAACGCTCCATTCATGCTATGCCCTCACACTACCCCGTCGGGCCCGTCGCCGTCAAGGTTGAAATCAGCACGACTGTCCCTGAGGTTGGCGGGAGATCGCTCATGCGTCGCGTAACAGCCACAGCAACACACCCATCAGCACCGCCAGCACGGCGTCGGTGATCTCCGGCGTACGGCCCGGCAGATATACTTGTACCCATTCCAGGATAAGCAGGGCCGCGGCGGTTACCGCGGTGGTCCAGGCCAGGCTTCGTCCGGACGCGCGCCACAACCACAGAACGGAACCGTACCAGAAGCTCTTGCGGAACAGCACCACAAAACCATTCTGCCAGTCGCTGCGGAAGAGTCCGCGGAAGGGCACCCAGTTGAAGGCGTGCGCGCTTTGGAAGTGGAATGGCGAAAGCTCGCCCAGAATCAGCGCGCCGGCCAGCAGAACCGGAACGGCCCGCCGCACCCAGAGCCGCGGCAGGCACAGCCAGGCCGCATACGCGGCGGCCGCCCCCACGATATCGGGCCACGCCAGTGTGCGGCTGGCCAGGATCAAGCGGGCCGGCACCAGCAGCAACAGCAGCCCCAGGAGTCCGCTGGTCTTTGTCTTAGGGATGGCTTTGCGGATGCTCTCCAGCAGGCAGGCCACCGCCAGCCATTCCGCAAAGACCACCAGCGTGTCGACGGGCGAAACGGCGAATGCCGCTCCGAGCGCCGCCAGCCTGTGGATCACGTTAGTCCGGCCCCACACGGGGAACAGCGGAAAGATCTGGTATCCGAGCCAGCAGGATAGCAGCAGGAGAGCCCCGGACGGGCGCAGGAGCGACGCGCCCTGCGCCGCCAGGAAACGCTGGAACTGTACGCGATAGAGCGCGCCGAGGGCGATGCCCCCCGCCGCGCCCGTGACGTTGGAAGCCACATCGGAAAGGCTGCACATCCGCGAATCGTCGAAAAGCTGGAGCATCTCGATCGACGCCGAAAGCGCCAGCGCGAGCGCCAGCGGCGACAGAATCCGCGCCATCCGGGAGGCACGCGCGCTCACCGCCAGATAACCGAAGATGCCCAGCGGCAGATACAGCGTGATGTTGACGGCAATGTCCCAAACGAAATAGCGGCTGAAGGCGCCGGCGGGCCATGCGTGCAGCAGAATCCAGAGCGGGTTGTGGCCATAATGCCGCGCCTGGAATTGCCAGGGGTAGAGCGACCCGTACAGGATCAGCGCAACCACGATAGCCAGGATGCGGCGGTGTGGAGCAGTCTGTGCCTCCACGGCCGCGGGGCTCACGCCAGCCCCGATTCGCGCAAGAATCGGGCCGACTCCTCCGGCGGCGTGGGATTGATGTAGAAGCCCGTGCCCCACTCGAATCCCGCCACCTTGGTCAGCTTGGGAATGATTTCGATGTGCCAGTGATAGTGTGCCAGGTGGTTCTCCTGCAGCGGCGCGCTATGCACGATGAAGTTGAAAGGCGGATGCTCCAGCACCTTGTCGATCTTGCGCAGCGTGGAGCGCAGCGCCCAGGCCAGGTTCTGCAAGGTGGCGTCTTCGGTCTGCTCGAAGTGCGATTCGTGCCGCTTGGGCAGTATCCAGGTTTCGAACGGGAAGCGCGGCGCCCACGGCTCGAGCACCAGCAGGCGGTCCGTCTCCGTCACCACGCGCACGCCCGCGGAGGTTTCCTGGCGCAGGATATCGCAGTAGACGCAGCGCTCCTTGAAATCGAAATACACCTTGGCGCCGTCCAACTCTTCTTTCACGCTCTTGGCAATTACCGGCAGCGCGATCAGTTGCGAGTGCGGATGCTCCAGCGTGGCGCCGGCCGCCTCGCCGTGGTTCTTGAACAGTACGATGTACCGGAAGCGGATGTCTCTCTTGAGGTCGTTGACGCGGTCGCGGAAGGCCGACAGCACTTCTCCGATCTGGTGGTCGGTCATGTCGGCCATGGTCAAGCTATGATCGGGGCTTTCGATGATCACCTCGTGCGCGCCGATGCCGTTCATCTTGTCGTACATGCCCTCGCCCTGGCGGTTCAGCTCGCCTTCGATGCCCAGCGCCGGGAACTTGTTCGGCACCACGCGCACGCTCCATCCGGGTTGGTTCGCGCCGCCGCCCGGGCGGTAAGCCAGCACTTCGGGCGGCGTCTTTTGTTCGTTACCGTAACAGAAGGGGCAAAGCCGCGCGGTGGGGAGCGGCACCGGTTGGCGAATGAAATCGGAGGGGCGGCGGGCGCGGTCGGTCGAGATGACTACCCAGCGGCCCGTGATGGGGTCCTTACGTAATTCCGGCAAAGTTGGATCGCCTCCGCAAAAGAGATTCCTGTAGACTGCGTGGCGCGGAGAAAGTATTATAGCGTCCGGCTGACGGGAAAGGCATCCTTGATCCATTCGATCTCCGGCGGATCGGTCAGGACGATGTTTACCAGATCGAAGCGCGCTTGTTCCAAGGCCGTGCCACAGCGGCGGAGATACTCTCCGGCCGCCCGCCGGAGATCTTTTTCCTTGTCCGCTCCAACCGCCCGGCCGGGACCGCCGAATTCCGCGCTGGCACGGGTTTTCACTTCCACGAACACGAGAGTCTGACGGTCCCAGGCGACCACGTCCAGTTCGCCACGGCCGGCGCGCTGATGAAAATTGCGCGCCACGATGGTGAGACCCTGGCGGCGCAGGAAGCGGTGCGCGAGATCCTCGCCGCGGCGGCCATGCGCCTGCTCGGGCGTGGAGTGCCGGACTATATAGAGATTGCGGGCAGCATCCGCCAGGCTGTAAAGAGATATGGCCGCCGATGAACGCCGATAAACGCCGATAAGAAACTGCATGATGCCACTATCGGGACGCGTGTTCTTATCGGCGTTCATCGGCGTTCATCGGCGGCTTAATGACTTCGAATTCGAAGTTCATCACCTTGCCGCGCACCACGAAGCACAGGTAGTGCTCCCAGAAACGCCGGTAGCGCGGAAAGCGATTCACCAGGAATTCGAATCCAAGCCACTTCCAAAACGAGAGTAGCTTGACCTGCACCGAAATCTCGCGAAACTTGGCCTTGGTGTAATAGCCGAAGCCGCCGTGGTCTTCGCCGAAGTAACGGAACGAAAAGCTGTTCAAGTGGCTGCGGTGGGTGGGATCGCAAAAGGAGCTGAAGTCGGTGTAGTGCGGAGTTTCGATGCGCACCGTGCCGCCCAGACGCACCAGGCGGTGGAACTCTTCCATGGTGGCCATGACGTCCGCCACGTGCTCGATCACGTGGATGGCCAGCAGGCGGTCGAAAGAATTGTCCCGAAACGGGTACGGAATTCGGTCGAGATCGCATAGGACGTCGGCGCGGCTGGCGGGATTCCGGTCGATCCCGATGGCTCCGGGCTGCTTGTGAATCCCGCAGCCGACGTCCAGTATTCTCGGTTTCCGCGTTTCGCCAGGGCCGGGCACTCTTCCAGAGTATCCGACGCGCAGCCCCGCCGGCCATCTCTCGCTTACTTCTTTGCGCGCACTTCCTCGACCACCTGTCGCACCGCCGAGACCACCGCCTCTGGCGCTTCGCCGGCGATCCCGTGGTGCGCATCCACGACTACTTGCCTGCCGCGCGTCGACAGTTGCGCCAGGCTGGCCTGTAATTGGTGCACCCAGACCTCGTGATACTGCTCCGCCTCTTTCTCCATGCCGTCGGGGACCCAGTATTTCCCGGCCGTCAGCACGACCAGGGGACGATCGCCCAAACGGCCCGCATGGCGCGCTGCGTTGTCCAGATCCGGATTTCCGCCTCCTGCGGTGGAAGTCACTCTGCCGGCATCTGTCGCAGCACATGCTTGCTCGGCGTCGGTCTGGAGCGCCTTAGGTTGCGCTTCCAGTTTCGCCAACATGTCGCGTTGCTTCATTCTGCTGGCGATGAATCGCAGCATGCCAAAGCGCGACATCATCGGCAGCGACATGCATATGATGTGCCGTCTGCGAGGCGGCACGCGGTTGGCGGGTGACAGGGCAAAGGCTGGCTCGCGTTGGTCGGGGTGGGTCGAATCGACCAAAACAACGCCCGCGACATCACTGGGGTACCGGGCCGCGTAGATGCGCACGTATTCTCCTCCGACAGACGCTCCCACCATTACGTATGGCGGCGCCTCGCCCGCGCGCCGCAGCACTTCGTGAAGATCGCTTGCGACACTGGCACCGGTCCTCGGGGACGCGGGCGGATCGCTCCACCCCACGCCCGCCCGGTCGTACCAGCATGTGCGAGTGAACTCCGCAATCTTGGGCTGGACCAGCGCCCACGACAAGCCGGGCGCGTTGCCGCCCGATTCGAGGATGACGGCGGGGCTGCCTTCGCCCGAACAGTAGAGGTTTAGCGCGCGCCCCCCTATGTCGATCGCCCGCCCCACTCGCGGAGGCAGGCGACTCGCGTCGCGCATCCTCCCAATCTGCTCGTACGTGAAGCCCGCCAACAGCGCCAGGAGCGCCAGCCCGCACAGTGCACTCACGATTCGCCGTAACCACGATCCCACGTTTGCCATACCTGTCTGAGAACCGCCTGAGAACCTCCAGTTTGGATTTAGACCCCGCGATGGGCAGGCGGGTTCCGCACTCCACGCGGGGTGTGCGTTTCCTCTCAGGCTGAACAGGGGGCTGCAACCATGACGCGGCAGATTTTTCGACGGGTTGCCCTCAGCCTTCCGGCGCGGAAGACGGTTCGCACTCGGGCGCGCCGGATTTCCGGGCAGGTGGCAGGATATTCGCCACCCGTGCTCGCGCCCATTGCCGGCGGATGGGCAAGGATGGGAATGACCCACATCCGGCTGGGCTTGACGAGTGCGGGCGTGCCCTGGCCGCGCAGCTCCGCTAGCGAGTATACTGTGGAGAGAAGTCCACAATGGAAACCATACAAATCGTGCTCGATACGAAGCTTCTGAGGGCCACCGATCTCGCGGCGAAACGGCAAAAGGTGAACAGGTCGGCGTTGGTGCGACAAGCTCTGCAGGAGCACCTGAGGCGCTTGCGCGAACTGGAATTGGAGGAGCGGGACCGGCGCGGATACCTGGCTCAACCGCCGAGGGAGGACGAGTTCCGCGTATGGGAGGATGCCGCCGCATGGCCGGAAGATTGAGCCGTGGCGATGTCTGCCTCTTCCGCTGCGCGCCTCCGGACAAGCAGCGGCCGGTACTGGTTCTGACGCGCGACAGTTCGATCGGCCATCTGGCGACGGTGACGGTGGCGCCGATCACAGCGACGATCCGCGGCGTGCCTTCGGAAGTTATTCTGGACATTGACGACGGCATGCAGTCACGCTGCGCTATCAATCTGCACAATGCTGTCACCGTGGCTCAGGCGCGGCTGGGGCGGCGTGTCGCCAATCTAAGCGCGGGCCGGATGCACGAGGTCTGCGCGGCTTTGCGCTTCTCGCTCGGTTGCGGTTGAGAAGGAGGGACCGATCGATGGATGCAGAGGATTTTCGACGAATTGCCCTAAGCCTGCCGGGCGCCGAAGAGAGTTCGCACATGGGCGCGCCCGATTTCCGCGTGGGCGGCAGGATATTCGCTACCCTCGCCTCCCAAAGCCAGGGCCACGGGAACTTGATGCTAACGCTGGAACAGCAAGCTGCGTTCGTCGAGGAAGCGCCGGAGGTGTTCGTGCCCATTGCCGGCGGATGGGGAAGGAATGGAGCGACCCATATCCGGCTGGCGGCGGCGAATGAGGATGTGCTGGCCGGCGCACTGCGCACGGCCTGGAAGCTCCGCATCGAGAAGAACGCCAAGCCGGGATCGAAGAACCGCGGTACGGCTGAGAGTATCCGCAAAGCGAAGAAAACGCGCCGGCAACGATAGGCATGCCTGGAACCTCACGAAGCCGGCGGGCGCGCCACTGAAGACATCATGCGTTTCGGCCGATAGTTCAGATGTGATCCTGTCCGGACGCAAAGCGGCATTGCGCGGCGCGGCCTTCCTGATCTGGGTGGCCGGCGCAGCAGTTGCCCAAGGGCAACAATACAGCTTCCGCTACTATGGGACCGAGGATGGCCTCACCAACCTGGCGGTCAAGGTCCTGTTTCAGGATCGCACCGGCTTCCTTTGGGCGGCCACCGAGAACGGCCTTTTCCGCTACGACGGTCAGCGATTCAGGCAGTATAGCCACACCGAGGGTCTGCCGCGAGAAGTCATCCTGAGTCTAGGCGAGGCGCCGGATGGCAGTGTATTGGTGGGATCGCGGGCCGGTCTCTACCAGGGAAAGGGCGATCGCTTCGAGAAGCTGGCCCCGCCCGGCTCCGGAATAGTGAACAGCTACAGCGGTATCCAGTACGACGGCAGGAGCTTAACCTACATCACAACGGATAGCGGCTTGCTCGTCGCGCGCAAATCCAAGGATGGCGCTCACCTGGCTTTTCGCCTGCTGCCCTCGCCGGCCACCGCGGAAGGCAGCGACGCGCATGGATTGCTGCTCGAGACGGGTGTGTTGTGGTACGGGTGCGGGATCAGCCTGTGCCGGATGGGGGCAGAAGGCGTGACCGTGTTCGGTGAAGCCAACGGTCTCTCTCGAGGAAGGTGGACGTGTATCCGCCGCGACGGCAGCGGCGATCTCTGGCTGAGCGATAAGCGGCGCTTCGCCGTGATGCGCCGGGGAAGCCAGCGCTTCGATGCATCGGTTCCCTCATTTCCAGTGGCGGCCGGGTCCGGACAGTTTGCGGTGGATGCCAGAGGCAGGTTGCTGGTCCCTACCGTCGAAGGACTGGTGATTAGCGGAGGGAGGCGATTCCGCACGGTAGGGCCGCGGGAAGGTCTGCGGGGTCCGGTGTATTCGGTGCTTCAGGACCGGGAAGGCGCTATTTGGGTGGGTCTGGCGGGCCGGGGCCTCGCCCGGTGGCTTGGCTACGACGAATGGGACGGCTTCTCCCCGGCCACGGGCTTGGATAGCGAGCTGATCTACGAGGTGCTGCCGCTTGGCGATGGCAGCGTGTGGGTGGGCACTGAGAACGGGCTGTTCCGCGGCCGCAAGATCGGAGAACGTTGGCTCTGGCGGCGGCACGCCGGTGTTGGGAGAATCCCTGTGCACGCGTTACGCATAGACCGCGGTGGCAACCTTTGGCTTGGCACGGAGGGATGTGGGGTTGGTAGAATCGACTCGCGGACCGGCGGAATCGAGTGGCTCAAGAAGTCTCGCGGGCTCGCCGCGGAATCTCCGTATTCGTTGGCTCTGGATGCATCGCAGCGGCTCTGGGCGGCAACCGAGGCCGGTTTGTTCGTAGCGCAGCTGCCCGGGAAGCATTTCCAGCGCGTGGAAGAAGTTCCGCCCGTTCGCTGCTGGGTAGTTACCGCGGGACCCGGGGGGCAGATCCTGACAGGCGGGACCGCCGGCCTGTTCCGGTTGTCGCAGGGCAGATGGCGGCACATTTCGACGGCCGACGGCTTGGAGCACGATGTCATTCTGGCGGTGGCCACGATGAAGCCGGACGAAATCTGGGTGGGCTATTGGTTTTCCGGCCGGGTCACCCGAATTCGCATGGATGGCGAACATCTCTCGATGACCCACTACGGACGCGAACAAGGTCTTCGTGGAGAAATGAGCTACTTCCTGGGTTTCGACGCGGCCAGCCGGCTTTGGTCCGGATCGGACCAAGGCGTGCGTGTCTGGAATGGAGAGCACTGGACTCAATATGACCAGAGCGATGGTCTGATTTGGAACGACTGCGACCTGGGCGGCTTTGCGGCGGAGGCCGATGGTACAGTCTGGATCGGCACCAGTGGCGGCCTGGGGCGTTTTCGGCCCAGCCGGATTGAGCGCGCCGCACGGCCTCCTTCGGCCGTATTCACAAGACTCATTCTGGGAAACCGCATGGTCGAGGCCGGCCGCTACGTCTCCATGGATCGCCGATCGAACTCCCTGACGGCTCAATACTCCGCGCTGACTTTCGCCCACGAAGCTTCGATCCTGTTCCGGTACCGGCTGGAGCCGCTCTTTGGCGATTGGCGGGAAACGCCGCTCCACGAGATGCAGTTTCCCGGCTTGCCGCCCAACGATTACCGGCTGGAGTTGGAAGCGCGTGATGTTGGGGGCCAATGGAGTAAACAACCGGCCGTGTTCGCTTTTGAAATCCAGTCGCCGTGGTGGCGCGCCTGGTGGTTTTGCGCCTTCGCCGCCGCCGCCGCCGTGGTGCTGGCTCGAATGTTCTGGCGCTGGCGCGTGTCGCAACTGATGCGCCGCCAGAGGGAACTGGAGCGCGCGGTCGCCGCACGCACGCAGGAACTCCTGCAGGAGAAGCAGGACCTGCTGGCGGCCCGCGAAGCCCTTCACGAGCGAGCCATTAAGGATGGGCTGACGGGGCTGTTCAACCGCTGTGCATTTTTCGATATTCTGGAGAGGGAATTCGCCCGGATTGAGCGTCAAAGCGGCTCGCTTGGGTTCATCATGGCGGATCTCGACCTATTCAAAAAAGTCAACGATACCTACGGGCACCTGGCAGGCGATGCGGTTTTGCAGGAATGCGCGCGCCGTATTCTGGCTTCCGTGCGGCCCTACGACAGCGTGGGGCGGTACGGAGGAGAGGAACTCGTGATCTTGATGCCCGAGTGCGGTCTGGAAGAAGCGGCCGAGCGGGCCGAACAAGTGCGGCTGGCTATCGCGCAGCAGCCTATTGCGACGCCGGCGGGTGCGATATCGGTGACCTGCAGCTTTGGGATCAGCGCGGCCATCAGTCTGGCAACAAACCCGGAGGAGTTGGTGCAGTCGGCTGACCGGGCGCTCTATGGCGCGAAAGCGCGTGGACGAAACTGCGTCGTGGTTTTTTCCGCCGAAGCCGCCCCGGCGGGAGCGGGGGAAATCCCCGAGCTAAGCTCCCGCTGAGGCGCGGGCGACATTATCGAGACGGGCCGGCGGCGTCTTCAATCTTCGCGCATCGCCAGCGAGATGCACTCTTCGAGCGTGTCCAGGGCGAAGTCGCACTGGTCGCGCGTGACGACCAGCGCGGGACTGAGCCGCAGGCTATTGTCGCCGGCGCCCAAAATGAGCAAGCCGCGCTCGAAGGCCAGATTCACCACGCGGTCGCGCAGTTCCGGCGCCTTGGTCTTGGACTGCTGGTCGCGCACCAGCTCGATGCCCAGCATCAGGCCTATCCCGCGCACCTCGCCCACGACGGGGAAGCGCGCCGGCCAATCCCGCATGCGCGACATCAGGTACGCGCCCATGCGCGCGGCGTTGTCGATCAGCTCCTGCTCGAGCAGCTCGATCGTCACCAGCGCCGCGGCACAGGCCACCGGATTGCCGCCGAAAGTCGAGGCATGCGCGCCAGGGGGCCAGTTCATCAGATCCGCGCGCGCGACGGTGGCTCCCAGCGGCAGCCCGCTGGCGATGCCCTTGGCCACCGCCATGATGTCGGGCGTCAGGTTGAAATGCTCGGAAGCCCACATCTTGCCGGTGCGGCCCATGCCCGATTGCACTTCATCGCAGACGAGCAAAATGCCGTACTTCTCCGCGATGCGCGCCAGCTCGTCGAAGAACTTCTGCGGCGGGACGATGTAGCCGCCTTCACCCTGCACCGGTTCGATGACAATGGCGGCCACTTCTTCGGCCGGCGCAATGGTCTTCAGCAACGTGTCTTCGATGAACTTCGCGCACTCCACCGCGCAATTGGCGGGCATCTGGCCGAATGGGCAGCGATAGCAGTTGGGATATGGTGCGTGCACTACGCCCGGCACCAGCGGTCCGAAGCCGCGGCGCTGCACGGCCTTGCGCGCGGTGAGCGATAGCGCGCCCAGAGTACGGCCGTGGAAGGCGCCCAGGAAGGCGATGAACTTGTCGCGGCCGGTAGAGTAGCGCGCCAGTTTCATGGCGCCTTCGACGGCTTCCGCCCCCGAGTTGCAGAACGAAACGCGCCGCTCCACGCCGCCGGGCGCGAGCGCGCCGAGCTTCTCCGCCAGATCCACCAGGGCCTCATAATAGAAATCGGTGCCCGACATGTGGATCAGACTGCCGGCCTGCTCCCGGATGGCCGCCACCACGCGCGGATGGCAGTGGCCGGTGGCCACCACGGCGATGCCAGCGTTGAAATCCAGAAAACGGTTGCCGTCCACGTCCTCGACGATGGCGCCTTCGCCACGTTTGGCTACCAGCGGATAGCCGCGCGTGTAGGACGGCGAAACCGAACGACGGTCACGCGCAATCACTTCCTGCGCGCGGGGTCCGGGCAGAGGTCCGATAAGGTGTGGCAGATCGTGCCGCATCGGCCGGATCGCCTCCGTTTCCAGATCGGCGGTCTTGGTCATACGCAAACCTCCTTACAACTGAACTCACTGGGGCCAACGGGTGCAGACAGAGGCAGTGCGCGGTACTAATCGGAACCAAACAGACCGGGGCGGCAAATGGAGGGCCGGGCGAACACACCTTATTGTATAACGGAAGTGCAGGGTTTGTGCCTCGCCAATTCGGCGGCAATCCTGGCCTCCGCGTATTTGCGGTTTTTCGCGGAGAGTTCCAGGATGCGGAGGCAGCGCGAGAACTCGCGCGAGAGCCGGCTCTCATAACGGGACAGCTTCGAGAGCAAACCGCCGCCTTTGGTCTCGCGCAGGAAGACCCGCAGCATCGCCTGGTCGGGCGCTTCTTGCGGGCAAGCTTCCATGCCCCGCTTCAGAATTTCATTCTCCAGGTAGAAACAGCCGCGGATGCGCCACGAGAGGTCGGCCATGAGTGCCACCACGTGCGCTTCGCCGACACGTTCCGGCTTGTAATGGGCGCGGAAACCCTCCAGCTTGTTGGTGTACCCGTCAGGGTCGATCCTGGCGAGCACTTCGGTAACCATGCCATGTATGGGCGCGTAGCGCACGGCCATGCCTGGGTCGTTCGACCAAGTCTTAAACTCGTCTTTCCGGGGTTCCTTCATATTCTGCCTCCCGATTCGATTGTAAATACCAAGCGCAATGCTTGCCGCCGGCCAGAGGCTGCTTTTCCGCAGGAAGCCGCTGAAATCAAAGAGTGCCAGGTTTTTTTCGACTTGTGTGACCGGCGACAAGCGGATTTTGCGATATCCTCGAACTTATGGCGGATCGTCGTTTCAATGATGTAGGCGGGACCTCCGGCGGGCTCGGAGAGTTCCTGCTGGGCTTCGCGTTGACCTGCGTAGGCGGATACCTGCTGACCAATCAGGTGACCGTGGCTGGCTCTTACTGGAATTTCTGGGGCGGCAACAGCTTCGGCATTACGCTGATCCCGATGCTGATCGGCGTCGGCCTGCTGTTCCGGGACGGGCGCAGCGTGATCGGGTGGCTGTTGACCGCCGCCGGTGCGCTGTTCATCGTGGCGGGCGTGCTGGCCAACATGCACATCTATTTTCAGCCGACCAGCTTGTTCAATACTATCGTCATGCTGGTGTTGCTGGTAGGCGGGCTGGGGCTGATTGCGCGCGCCATGCGGCCGCATTCGCCAGGCTGAGCGGTGCCTCGGTAATCGCAACAATCGAAAGGTTTTACGGGCTCGAAAAAAACAAGGCTACCCCTCGTGCGATTGCGCACCGTATAATGGAGGTATGGCAAGAGGTTGGGAAAGTAAATCGGTCGAGTCGCAGATTGAGACGGCCGAGACTCACGTCCGTCCCTCTTTCGACGAGCGGATTCCGGCAGAAGAATTGGAACTGCTCCGAAAGAGGGAAAGTTTAAATCTTTCTCGCACCCGGGTCCTTCGGGAACTGGAAACGAGCCAAAATCCCCGATACCGGAATCTGATGGAAAAAGCGCTGGCGGATTTGAACGCCGAGCTAAGACGTTTGGAACGCGGCGCCGTGCGCGCGGCAACTGCGTAAGAGCCGCAGGACACACATAGGTCCGTTACGGACCTGAATGGCAACGCGCCCTGGGGTGTTATCCCGGAGCGTAATGGATTTGTGTCCGCTTGCCGTCGTGGGGTAGCGCGGACTCAAGTCCGCGCCAGCAAGCTGAAGCTTGCGCCACGGCCACTCAGCGGATCCCGACACCCAGTTTCTTCTTGGCGTATTCCAAGCTGCGCTCCAGGTCGACGCGCTGCTGCTCCTTGAGCGCCGCCTCCAGCGCGGGCGAATTATCGGACCATTGTCCGATCACCATATTCCCGAGGAAAGGCCGCCCGCTCTTGGCCAGCGCGACGAAGCGCGCGAACTCCCAGGCGGGCGTCTTGGGGAACGCTTTCCAGAAGTCCGGCTCCAGGTATGGCAGGACCTCCGGCGGCCTGCCGGTAATGATCTCAAGCTGCATGGAGGCGCCCGGGCACAGCTTGCGATAGATTTCGACGAAGCGCGCGAAATCCACCGCGCCGTCGCCCAGCGCGACCCACTGCGCGGCCGCGCCGCGGGGATGCTCGAAGACCGCGCTGTCGCGCACGTGCGACGTGGCCACGTAGGGCGCCAGCGTCTCCAGTGTGAGCAGCGGATCCTCCACTACCCACATGGGGTTGCCGGCATCCAGGCAGGAGCCCACGAAATCGGCGCCCGCCTCCTCGATGAGCGCCTTCACCTCGCGCGCCTGCATGTCGCCCGCATGATTCTCCATCGCGATACGCACCCCCGCGTCGAGCGCTTGCGAGCGCACGGCGCGCAGCACCTTCACGGTGTTTTCCATATGGGCCTCCAGCGGCAGCGCCGTGCGCCGGTTGTCCCGCGTACCCATGTAACAGCGCATCACCCGCGAGCCCACCGCCTGGGCGACGCGCAGCCCGCGCGCGGTGTATTCCGCCGGTTCGCCTTCTTTCTTGTTGTAAGCGGGCGAAGAGGGGCAAATACAGCCGATGCCCGCGTCGATCTCGACGCCCACGCGCGCGGCATGCTCCTTCACCCGTTGCAGGTAGGCCGGCTCCAGGCTCTCGTAATCGCCGAGGCTCGAAAGCTGGACGGTATCCAGTTTCAGCCCCGCCGCGTAGTCCAGCAGTTGGATGGCTTTCCACTGGAACGCCCGGATCGAGTAGGAATCGAAGCCCAGCTTAATCGGAACAGGTTCCGCGGCGGGACTCATGGCTGCCACCGCCGCCGTGGAAGCTGTTTGCAGAAACGTGCGCCTGCGCATAGAAAATGTTGTATCACCGTTTGGAAAATGTTATCCCCGCGAAGCTGACCACGCTCTGCGGATCGATGTTCCACTGCTCGTAGCGCAGCAGCTCGCCGCGCACGCCCGGCAACGCTTTTAGAAAAGTGTAGAGCGGCGCGGAGCCGCACCATTTCAGATCGTCGCGCTTTTCCTGCACCAGGCTCCAAAAGCCGCCGCTATCCGATTCCACCACGCGCGCGATGCGTTGCCGGTCGCGCTCGGCAACCTCCGCCATGATGCCCCGGTCCGCATACGCCGGAAATCCGTCCTGGTATCGCGCGCCCATGTGCGCCATGTCGATGCCCAGAACCCAGAAGAGACGATTGCCCTCGCGGGCCGCCATTTCGCCCAGCGATTCCAGGAAGCGCCGCACGCCGTCATTGGCTTCGGGCGCGCCTCCCCGGTACAGGCTGTGGGCGTACTGGCCGCACAGGATCGGGAGAATGCGAATGTCCGGACCATAGATATGCTGCAGGAAGACGACCTGTAACTCGACCGTGTGCTCGAACGAGTGACAGTAGTCTTCCATCACCACCGCCGGACCGCCGTCGGCCGCCAGCCGATCCACCAATGCCGTGTCCGTTGCCGTTTCGCCGAGCGGAGTCACGAACGGCTTGCGCGTCAGGCCGAAGTGCTCGGGCGCGCCGTAGTGAGAGGTCGCCAGGATGACGAAGGTGCGATCCTGCAATTCCGGTCCGAGCGTCTGATACGCGGCGCGATAGGATTGCCATCCGCCCTCCGGGCTCACGTGCGGCGCGGCGATGCCGCATACTGCTCCCTTACGGTCGCGGCTCGGTAACGGTGCGGTTCGGTCGGCGGCTCCATCCATGTAACGCGCCATCGTCTGGCGCAGGGCGGCGGTCTCCAGCGGATATGCGCCGCCGGCGTGCGCCGGCTCGCGTTTGGGCGCCTCCGCAAATTCCCGCTCGCGGCCCGCTTTCATCCGCGCGAAAGTCTCGTCTTCCAGGAATCCCGCCGAGCTGAAAGTCTCGATCAGGTGCTGTTCGAGCTCGCCGATTTGCAGATCGCCCGTGATGCGGACCAGCAAGGCGCGCAGGTCAAGGTCCGTCTGGCGGCCGTCAAAACAGCGCAGGCACTCGATCAGGGGCGGCGGGACGATCAGCATCGCCTCGGAGTAGCGATATGGATCGCGCATAAAAAGTCCCGGCCGGTCGGGCGCCGGAGAGGGGACGAGGTCCAGGGCGTTCCTGAGACGAGGCAGTAGTCGAGGCAAGTTTCATCGTAGCAGTTAGGGCGGGCTTCTTACTGGCTATGCCTTTGGGCCGCGCTTTTGAATGCGCGCTTTTTGCATTGTGGCAATGGGGAGGAATAGTGTCCGGGGCCGTCCGGCGACCGGGCGGAATTCTTGGTGCTGATAGAAGGCTACAGCCCGATCGTCCTTGGCGTCGACCAGGATTGCGAAGGCCGCGGCGTCGGCCCGCATCGTGCGGTAACCGGCGTCCGCCAGGATCGCGGCACCCAAGCCTCGGCTGCGGAACCTCTCATCCACGGCCAGGCGGCCGATACGAACAGCGGGAAGGGTGGGATAGCGCGGCAGGCGTTTGGTTTCTTCCGCTGGCAGATCGACGAGCGGAATACTCGCCGCGGATAGAGTGTAATAAGCGGCCACCACACCGGTCGCAATTTCAACTGCGACGAAGCAATTGGCGATGTTCCGGCGGATATCCTGGGTGGCTTGCGTTTGCAAATAACGGTCCAGGGAATCTTCGCCGCAGCGAAACGATTTGCGGTCGTGCTGGCTGCCTAGCGGCTCAAAACGAAACGCGGCAGGAGTCATTCCACGCCGAACAGTTCTCGATATCGGCGCACGGCCTTACGCAGTGCCGGGCCCGGCTCGGGAGGGTTGATTATGGCTTCGGCGATCTGCCGTTGGCCCTCGACAGAGAGCCGGACGATTTCGGTTTGCTCGATGGTGCGGCAAGCGGCTTCATCGGCCGCAGCTACGACAAAGTCCGTGAGGGAGCGTCCCTGGATTTCGGCGGCGCGCTTCAAGCGCTCCAGAACCTCGATCGGCAGCCGCGCTTCCAAACGCGCTGTGGGTCGGATCTGCTTCGGCATACCACGACGATACGGCAGAACGCCGTACGAGGTCAAGGAAAGAAGGGGCGGCCGCCCTCTGGTAGCAGGAAGGAGATCACTCGCCTGCCGCGACCGCCAACTATCATATCGGCCCGATCACGGAAAACGTGCTCAGGCCAGCGCGCGGCGGCAGTAGTCGTAGCACTTGCGCACTTCCGCTACCGTGTCGCCGCCTTCGTACTCGTATTCGATGTTGGCCGGAATTGGGTACCTCTCGCGCTTCAGCAGTTGCAGCACTTCCCGGATGGGCGTGTCCCCTTCGCCGAAAGGCATGTTCTTGCCTTGATTCTTCTTGCGATCCTTGATGTGCAGTGTGACGATGCGCGCGTGGTGCTGTTCGATGAAGGGCACCGGATCGTATCCCGCCGCCCAATAGTGCCCGATATCCAGGTTTACGGCGATGTACGGCGACAGCTTCATGGCCTCCACGAAGGTCTCGGGCTTGGCGTATTCGTTGGGGTCTTTGATATTCGAGTGCCCGTGCATGCCCACCACAATCTTGTATTTCTCGGCTTGCGCGGCGATGCGCGGAGTCACCGACACCGTGGCCGAGGTGGTCATCGCCTTGACGCCCAGGGCCTGGGCCATCTCGAAGCCACGCGCGATTTCCTCGTCCGTGAAGTCGTCACGCATGTTGTAGGCGTAAGCGGAGAGTTCGATGCCTGCCTGGTCGAATTTGCGCCGGATCTGGCGGATCTCGTCGAGCGGCACGGTCAACCGCCATTTGCGCAGCGCTGCGCGGCCATCCGGCCCGTGCGGAAACTCAGGCTCCACATGCCCCATCGACAGCTCGCACTCGCTCAAGCCCACGTCGATGAAGCCCTGGATGGCGGCGTCCAAGGGCCGGTCGCGAAAACTATACGATTGCGCGCCGATCAGCACGCCGTTGACGTGCGAATCCAACTTGCCAAACGTGCGGGCCAGCGGCAACGAGGCCAGCGCCAGGCGTCCAATATCGCGTCTCGAATACATCGGTCACTCCTAAAGAACGGAACCACAGATGAACACAGATGCACACGGATAAGAACAGCAAAGCAGGAACCGCACGGGTCTGGTTTTGTCTTTATCTGTGTGCATCTGTGTCCATCTGTGGTTCCAATTGTATCGGATTTGCTATGTTGCAGAGATGAGCGAGCCGCGGACTTTGCTGGACGTGATGGATGCCGCTGAAGGGCAACGCACCGCGATCATCCTGCCGGAGGCGGCCTTGGCGGTAACTTACGACGATCTGCGGCGGCGCGTGCGCGGCATGGCGGGCGCCTTGTCCGCGGCGGGCGTGCGGCGCGGCGATCGCGTCGCGCTGGCGCTGCCCAACGGTTTGGATGCCATCGTGGCGTTTCTGGCGGCCGCTGCCGCCGGCACCGCCGCGCCTTTGAATCCAGGCTACAAGTTCGAGGAGTTTTGTTTTTATCTCGCGGACACCCACGCGAAGATGCTGATGGTTCCGGGCCTGCCAGAGGAAGCCGCGGCCGAAGCCCGCCGCGCGGCGGAGCAGGCGGGCATTCCGGCCGTCACGCCTGAGATTTCCGGCGCCGGCAGCTCGCCGGAACCCGGCCCGGACGATATCGCGCTCGTCCTGCACACCAGCGGCAGCACCGGACGGCCAAAGCGCGTGCCGCTCCGCCATCGCAATCTGGCGGCTTCCACGCGCAACATCGCGGCTACTTATACTCTCGGTCCCGGCGACGTTTCGCTCTGCCTGATGCCGCTGTTTCATGTACACGGCTTGATGGCCTCCACCATGGCCACGCTGCTGACGGGCGGAACCGTGGTGGTTCCGGCGCGCTTCAATCCGCTGGCGTTCTGGCGCATGGTGCGCGATTACGGCGTCACCTGGTATTCCGCGGTGCCCACGATGCATCAGCTTATCCTCACGCGCAAGCGCAGCGGAGATGAAAGGCTGCGCTTCGTGCGCTCGTGCAGCGCGGCGCTGGCACCGGACCTGATGCGCCGCATGGAGGAGTACTTCTCTGCGCCCGTGCTGGAAGCCTACGGGATGACCGAAGCCTCGCACCAGATGGCTTCCAATCCGCTGCCGCCCGCGCCGCGCAAAGCCGGCTCGGTGGGACCCGGAACCGGCGTGCGCATCGCCATTCGCGACGACCAGGGCGCGGAACTGCCCCGCGGCAAGGCGGGCGAGGTGTGCATCGACGGCCCCGGCGTCATCCGCGAATACGAGAACAATCCGGAAGCCACCGCCAAGTCGTTTTTTGGCGAATGGTTCCGCACGGGCGACCAGGGGATTCTGGACGAAGACGGCTATCTTCATCTGACCGGACGCCTCAAGGAGCTGATCATCCGCGCCGGCGAGAATATCGCGCCGCGTGAAATCGACGAGGTGCTGCTGGCGCATCCCGCCGTGGCCGAAGCGGTCTGCTTTGGCGTGCCGCATCCCACTTGGGGCGAGGAGGTGGAAGCGGCGGTGGTGCTCGGTCCCGAAACGCAAGCGGGCGAGGCCGCTCTGATCGCCTTCTGCCGCGGCCGCCTGGCCGACTTCAAGTGTCCCAAGAAGATCCACATCGTGGCTTCCATTCCGCGCACTGCGACGGGCAAGATCCAGCGGCTCAACGTCGCCGCGGCGCTGAGCGGAGCGTCCAGATGATGCGCGGAGCGTTCAAATGAAGTTTGTGATCGCCGGCGCCGGGGCCGTGGGAGCCTACATGGGCGCGGCGATGGCGCGCGCCGGCCTGGATGTTACGCTGTTCGCGCGCGGGCCGCAATTGCGCGCGATCGTTGAGCGCGGCGTGCAGGTGCTCAGCCCGGATGGCGATTTCGAAGCGCGGCCGAAGGTCACGGGCGACCTGGAGTCCATCGGGCCGGCCGATGTCGTCTTCCTGGCCGTGAAAGCGCACAGCCTGCCGCAGTTGGCGCCGCGCCTCGGGTGCCTGCTGGGCCCCGAAACGTGCGTGGTCAGCCTGCAGAACGGCGTGCCATGGTGGTTCACGCCGCTGGAGCGCGTAGATCCGGAGGGCGCGATCGCCGCCGCCATCGAGGCGCGCCGCGTGGTGGGCGCGCTGGTCTATTTCGCCACGGAAATGGCGGAGCCGGGCGTGGTGCGGCACATCGAAGGCCGCCGCTTATCGATCGGCGAACCGGATGGCGCGCGATCCGCCCGCTGCCGCGCTATCGCCGAAGCGCTCATCGCCTCAGGGTTGCGCTGCCCCATCACGACCCACATCCGGGAAGAGATCTGGGTCAAGATCCTGGGCAATGTGGCTTTCAATCCCATCAGCGCGCTGACCGGCGCGACGCTTGCCTGCATGACCGCCGACGCCGATGTGGCGGCGCTGGCACGCGCCATCATGACCGAGGCCGAATGCGTCGCCGCGCGCCTGGGGATGAAGCTGCCGGTTTCGATTGAGCAGCGCATGGCCGGCGCGGCCAAGGTCGGCGAGCATAAGACGTCCATGCTGCAGGACCTGGAGGCCGGCCGGCCGCTGGAACTGGAAGCGGTGGTGGGCGCCGTCCTGGAACTCGGCGATCGCGTGGGCGTAGCCATGCCGGCGACGCGCGCCGTTTATGCATGTACGAAGCTGCGCGCGGCTGTCAGGCTGGGCTGACGGGCGAACAGCAAAACGCGCAACGCTTCGCCTGGATCGGGATGGTGCTCAGGCATTCCGGACACTGCTTGGTGGTGGGGTCGGGCGGCGCTTCGCCGCGCCGTACGCGCGCCATTACGGCGTTGACGGGCACAATCACGAAGAAGTAGATCGCGGCGGCTACTAAGAAAAACGAAACCAGCGCATTGATGAAATCGCCTACGGCAAAGAGGCTGCCATTGATCGTGAACTTGATGGCGGAAAAGTCGGGCTTGCCGACGATGGCCGCGATCAGCGGCGTGATCAAATCCTTGACGAGCGCGGCAACCACCGCGCCAAATGCAACGCCGATTACAACGGCGACTGCCAGGTCAATGACATTGCCTCGCAGCAGGAACTGTTTGAAACCTTTTAACATGTATCCTCCGTGAGGCTTATTCTAGCGAAACTCAGGAGGAGAATGTATGCCGATGTTGGAGCACGCTGCGGCGTGCCGCTGTCGGCTTCAGCCGGCAGTTCCGCGCATGGCTCACCGAAGAGCGGGGCTTTAAGCCCCGCGCCGGCTAAAGCCCGCCCTCCATCGCGCTGTTCACCGAATGCAGATGTCCTAGTGATGTGAGCCGCCGCCACCGCCGCCGCCGACACCACCACCGTGCGAGACCCCCACGGAGCTTCCAGGGTTTACAGTACCCGAAGAGACGCCCCCCGCAGAGCCAACTGAGGGCCCGTGACCTGAAGCGACCGGCCCGCCGTGCCCGACGGCGCCGCTCGAACCACTCGAATGCGACGGCGCCGGCACACTCTTGTAGCTGATCGAGTTATAGGCGTTGCCGTAACCACCGTATCCGTAATTTCCGTAGTAAGAAGGATAGTAATAGAAGCCGGGCATGTACGCCATGTACACGTCGAACGGGCTGAAGAAGGGATTTCCAAAGGGGCTGTAGAACATCCCACCCAGGCCAGGGACATAACTGTACATCCCGAAGAATGGATTCCAATACCACCCGCTCAAAAACAGGTTGCTGCCGCTGAACAGGGAAGTGCGCAGGGTGTTCGCCGCCCCCACGTTGGCCATGGAGACATACTCGTCGCGGCGCTCGCTCCAGCGGTTCAGCGCATCGGTGACCGTCTTGTCGAACCGGCGCACCGCCAGCGTATCCAGCGCGATCAGGTGGCCTTCCTTCACCTCCACCGTTTGGCCGCCCGCAGTCACCTCGGCCAGCCCATCGTAAACGCGCAACTCGCCGGAGCCGGAGTCAAACCGGTAGACGCCCTTCTTAACGGGGTGAACCGTGGCGTCCCCATAAACCACCGTCACGGAGTTGTCCTTGGCGATGTCTTCCGCCTCGACGACCGCGGCGCCGGCCAGGAACTCCAGGCGCGTATCGATCAGGCGGTTAGTGATCATGCGGAATGAGCTGTTCTCGCCGAGGCGCAGGAAAACGCCGGGAGTCAGCAGCACCTCCGCGCGCCCTTCCTCGGTTTTGAGCTGTTGGTTTTCCTTCACTTCCGGAAAAACGCCGAATTTGGTCTCCACCAGTTGGTCGCCCAAGTAAACCTGGCCTTCCACGTAGTGGATCAGCCCGGAACGGGCCGAAATCACCGCCGACTGGGCCAGGGCGGCCATACTGCCAGCCGCGACGGCCAAAACGCCAAGAGTTAGTCTCCCTGCCGGTCGCATAATTAACAACTCCTTAATAAAGGATCTGCGCAATTGGGACGTTTGTCAATCCTTCCGCGTTACTAGGGTGCTTAACCATTTGGGGGATTCCTGACTGACAAAGACCGCTCCCTGACGGTCGCGGCTCAGTAAGCCTTGCGAAATCAACGCCATTGTTACCGAGCCGCGACCGTAAGGGAGCGGTTTC
>Ga0181536_10001557_pt1 | contig 26919 bp, 23 predicted proteins | sample PEATcosm2014_Bin_41_FD_121105 | JGI IMG/M metagenome (GOLD analysis project Ga0181536, IMG submission 121105) | Peatland microbial communities from MTU Mesocosm Facility, Houghton, MI, USA - PEATcosm2014_Bin17_60_metaG | ecosystem: Environmental > Terrestrial > Soil > Wetlands > Peat | place...
CCAGGTTTGCGCTCGGCGGGCAAGGATTCGCCTGTCAACGCGGACTGATCCACCTCCACCGGGTCGCCAGCAAGCAAGCGCGCATCTGCCGGCACAATATCGCCCAATCGCAGGCGGATGACGTCGCCCGGCACCACCTCGCGCGCCGGCGGGGTGATCCACTTTCCATCACGTTTCACCCGGGCCTTGATCGCCAATTTGGCCTTCAGGGCAGCGATGGCGTTGCCCGCCTGGCTTTCTTCCCAGAATCCGACGACGGCGTTTGAAACCAGCAAAAGGAGGATGATGAAGAAATCCGGCCAGTGCCGGACCGCACCCGAAAGAATCACCGCCACTTCGATCATCCACGGGATGGGACCCCAAAAATAGCTGAGGAATTTCAGGAACGCATTGGTTTTCTTTTCTTCGATCTCGTTAGGCCCGTATTGGGTCAGCCGTTTTTGCGCCTCGGCTTGACTGAGGCCGTCCGGCGACGACCCTAACTTCGCCTGCAGTTCCAGCATGGGAAGCGTTTTCAGATCGTCCTTCGCCGCGGACTTATCTGCATTCGGTTTCACGATGACTATCTCCTGAGCGCGTTACACCTTGGCTTCCGGCGGGTCCGCGACTCCTCCTGTCGGCACGAAATCCGGCACGTCAAGACGCGCCACGCCTATCCGGCTGTCGGCCATTCCGTAATACACATCGAAGCGGTCCGGCGATCCGAGATCGTCGCGCCGGTCGATGCCGGTGGGGAATACCACATTGGCGACGGTGCCATCGCGTTCCTGCGGCAGCGATGGAGTCAACACGGGCTCCGCCGAACGGTAGCGGATCACGCGCGGATGCTCCTTCGAGAGCACCATCACCCCAGCCGAGTAACATAGATGGTGTCCGGCGTTGCCCGGCTTCACTATTTCGCTCACGCCGTGGTACACAATCAGCCACCCGTGCCTGGTTAGGATGGGTGGAGTGCCGCCGCCGATTTTGAGCCGCTCCCAGGGCGAGACGGGAGTCGCTAGCCGGTGATGAGAGGCAAACTTGCCAAAACGATATGGCTCATGGCCGTCCGGAGGTGTCGGGCAGTAGGAAATCCAGATGCTTTCCCGCTCCAGATCCACCTCGCGGGACGCGGGATGGAGAGCGGTCTCCTCCGGACGAGTGCCGGGGAAAAGCGGCCGGTGGAGGATGCCCAGTTCCGGGTGACCGGATGGATTGGGAATGGCGACGGGGAAGAGGCTGGCGTCTTTGTCGTCCACGTCGGCGAATTCGATGCCCTGATATGGGCCGAAGTTCGCGAGCCCCAGGCGCTTCCAGTGGAAGAGGTCTTCGGATACCGCAAAAGCGATCCTTGGGCCTCGGGCTGAAAATGCCGCATAAGTCATCAAGTAGCGCCGGAGCGGTTCCACGAACGTGATCCGCGGATCCTCGCACCCGCCCTTACCGCCGGGCTGCAACTCATAGTCGGCTTCAGGTTCCAATGCGATGCCAAGCCGCTCGACGCCTGCCGGATCGCCGGCTTCGTTGAATTGCACTCGTGCAATGCCGATGCGTGAGTAGTTCCCCTTGGCCACCAGCCGTGGGAAAAGGTAGAGCTTACCATCGGGCCCGCGGGCGGCGGCAGGATTCAAGACGCCTTCAACCTCCTGGGGATTACCCGGTTCCGGCTCCATTATCATTCCCAGGCGCTGCAACTTAACTCCAACCATCAGGGTTTCCTCATAGCTTCAACACTTCCTGACCGTGATCCGACAGACAAGCGATGATTGTTTCGACAACCCGCTTGGTCTCGTGGGGACCCTGCACCGGAATAGAAACAACACCTGCCTGTTCGGCCGGATAGTCGTTTCCGCCCGCGAACAGCGCATCGCCAATGAAAATCATTTCTTTCAATGAAATGCCAAGGACGTCTCTTAGTTTTCTGACTCCGTAGGCTTTGTCTATACCCGGTTTGGTGACATCTATGGACGTCGCGCCGCCCATGCGGACGGAAAACTCGGGGATCGACGTGTCGAGAATCGCTTTGATCTTCTTCCGCTTAGCAAAATCGGAATCCCATTTCTTCTTCTCTTCTAACGGCGCTTGCTGGCCGAGCGCCGAGAATGTGATCTGGCTTCCCCGGTCTTCAATCACTTCCCCCCAGACCTTTTTGGCTTGGAAGCCGGCTTGTTCGACCGCCTTCTTGAGAGAACCGACGATCTTCTCTTTTTCACTTGCTGTGAAGTCTTCGGAATAGATCTTTTTCCAGTCCCCTGCGTAGCGGAAGAACTTGGTTCCACATGTGGGCAGGATAGATAGATTCGCCAGGTCTGCGTCATGGGGAAGCTGGGAGAGCACCTGTTTTTCAAACTGCGGCCAATCGCCTCCGGATATCACGGCCGCCTTGACAATGCCGAGAAGGTCGCCGAGCAGTCGCGACATCTCGGCATCAAGAGATGACTTGCTTTCGGCCAGTGTGCCGTCCAGGTCAAACACGATCAGCTTTTTCATTCAGGTATCTCGATTTCCAACACGCTCACGGTGCTGCACGGCTGAAAAGTGCACGGTCCGGTCACTGCCGGCAACAGAAACACGTCGCCTTTTCCGACAGCATAAGTGGCGCCGCCGTGCCCGACCTGGCCGGCGCCTTCGATGCATACCAGCACTCTCGGCACACCCGCGGCGCCGACGGTAAACGGTGAGTCTCCGTGGAGTCGCGAAAGCCAAAACTGTTCGCAGTGAAAGAGCCGCTCGCGTTCCACGGGCGTCCTGGTTTCCACCACGGGCGCCACCAGCCCGCCCGCACACTTCCCAAAGTCGACGCAGGCAAGCGCCTGATCCACCTGGAGCGCGCGCGGCTTGCCTGTCTTGGCGTCGACATGGTTCCAGTCATACAAGCGAAATGTCACGTCGCTGTTCTCCTGAACCTCGAACACCACGATGTCGCCGCCCAGAGAGTGCACCGTCCCCGCCGGTATGAAGACGGCATCGCCGGGCTGCGGCGTAATGTATGCGAGTTGGTCCGCCACCCCTCCGTTGGCGATCGCCTGCCGCAGACCCGCTTCCGTGACGCCAGGCCGCAGACCCGCATAGATGCGGCTCTTCGGCCCCGCCTCCAGGACGACCCAGGCTTCGGTCTTTCCGGTCTCGCCCGCCGGGAGCAGGTCCGTGTGCGTATCCGCAGGATGAACCTGGACCGAGAGCATTTCACGTGCGTCCAGGAACTTCAACAGCAGCGGGAATCGGCGGAATCGCCCGGCCAGCGTTCCCATCACTTGTTGCGAAAACTGTTCCAGCAGTTGAGCGATGGTTCGCCCTTTGAGGGGTCCATCGGCAACATGGCTGGGATGGTCTTCGCGGTCGCTGAGCACCCACGCTTCGCCGACAGGGCCGTCGCCAGGCAGCGGTGCGGTCAGCAGGCCGGCCAAACGCCGGCCGCCCCAGAGCCGATACTGATAGATCGGCTCGAATCGCAGGGGATAGAGAAGTTCTTGACTCATTGGGCCCCGCTATTTTCCCCTGGCATCTGACACTGGCTGCTGTCGATGGCCGAAGCCGAAAAACGTCAAGTCATTGCTCATGACATAGATTGTTATGGCCGCCATCATAAAAAACAGACCGACCCATACTTTCCAATCACGATGCGCCCGCTTCCAATAAGGGTCCGGGTTATGCCGAATACTCTCGCGAGCGGGCGTTCCGTGCTGGTGGGAACTGTGCTTGAGTTCATTCATAGATGCTTTCTCGATTCCATCTTTAGCGGCGCTTAGGAAGATCTTGTCGCAGCCTTCGCATGTTCCGCCTCATCTTTCTGTGTCTCGTGCTCCGCCTCAAGCCAGTCCTGATCCGCCTGGCCATCGTGGTGGCCACGCTCCTCGTAAATCTCATAGGCCCGCCTGGCGATCTGCGGTTTGAGATCTTGCGCATTCGGAGCCTCCGGCTTTTTGCTCAGCAACGCGGGTTTGGTGGGGTCGAATATTCGATAGGCAACCAGTTTTACACGGTCATTCACAAGAGCCCACGCGATTGCATAGCCCCAAACGAATGCCGCCCAGCTCCAGCCCAGTGGAGTCATAAACAGCCCATAAACCGCAATCAGCGTCGCCACCGTTTGCGTGCCCAGTACGGCCATCCAGAGAATCTTCGCGGGGCGTATGGACCAGAATGGGCCGCGCGTGCGCGTCAGGAAAATCGTCAGATGTCCGGCCACGGACAGTTTCAAATACATCAGAGTCTGGATGTGCGCACGGTCGAGGTGAAATACGCGCTCGCCCAGATAAAACAGACCAAACGCGGCCACAACCCCGATGACGCCCAGCACTGTCGAAACCCCCAGCACCAGGCGCATATTCCACGCCTCTGGCTTATCTTTGTAATGAACGTTGTCATAGGCGATGGACAGGATGGCTCCGTCGTTGAGCAAGGCCAGCATCACGATCATCACCGCGGTCACTGGGTAGAAGTTAAACACCAGGATCGCCAGCGTCATGAAGAACAGCACGCGCAACGTCTCAGCGATACGGTAGATCGCGTAGCTGTTCATCCGCTGGAAGATGCGGCGGCTCTCCTTGATCGCATCGATGATCACGGACAAGCCGGAAGCCAGCAGCACGATCGACGCGGCCGCGCGCGCCGTATCAGTCGCGCCGGAAACGGCGATGCCGCAATCAGCTTTCTTGAGCGCAGGAGCGTCGTTCACTCCGTCTCCAGTCATTCCGACGATGTGGCCGCGCTGCTGCAGGACATCCACGATGTGGAATTTGTGTTCCGGGAACACCTGGGCGAAACCATCCGCTTTTTCGATTGATTCCGCCGCCTGCGCCGTCTCGTGATGCTTGATATCGCCAAATGCGCTGGCATCGAGGATGTTCGTGCCCATCCCCAACTGCTTGGCGGTTTCTTTCGCGATTGCCATTTGATCGCCGGTGACCATCTTCACGCTTACACCCATCTGACGGGCGCTCGCTATGGTGGCTTTGGCATCGGGGCGAGGCTGATCGAACAACGGCAGTACTCCCACCATCCGCCATTGGTTTTCCTCATCGGCGCGGGTTACCCCCAATGACCGGTAGCCTTTTGCGGCGAAATCATTGACGGCCTTCTCAACGGCGTCCTTCACCTCGCCGGCATTCGTGGACATCTTGAGAATTACCTGTGGGGCGCCTTTGGCCACGTAGAACTGCTTTCCGTCCGCACCTTTCACCGTGGCTTCGGTGCGCTTGTGGACCGGGTCGAATGGCTGAAAATGGAGCACCTGGCAGGCCTTCAGAGTCTTTTGATCCTTGACTCCACCGATCACCGCAAGGTCGATCGTGTCCTTATCTTCGGCGCGGGATGCCAGCGCAGCGCAGAGGACGACCTCGTCGGCGGTGATTCCTTTCAGCATGAAGGGATCGCCCAGGGTTAGCTTGTTCATGGTCAGCGTACCGGTCTTATCCGAGCAAAGGATGTCTACGCCGGCCAGTTCTTCGATAGCCGAGAGCCTGGTGATAATGGCTTGTTTCTTCGCCAGAAGGCGTGCGCCCACCGCCATGGTCACTGACAAAACGGTGGGCATCGCCACGGGAATCGCGGCCACCAGAAGCACCAGCGCGAACTCCAGCGTGCCCATGAGCGGATCGTGACGAAAGAGCGCGACGGTGACAATCAATGCCACCAGCGCTACCGCGAGAATAATCAGGTAATCGCCGATCTTCAGCACGGCTTTCTGGAAATGGCTGACGGATTCCGGGCCCTGCACCATTTGCGCGGTCTCGCCGAAATAGGTGTCGGTACCGGTGGCGTACACCATCGCTTCGATTTCACCCTGGCGAATGATGGAGCCGGAGAATATCGCATCGCCCGGCTTTTTTTCGGCGGGTAAAGATTCGCCGGTCAGCGCGGACTGGTCCACCTCCACTGGGTCGCCGGGCAGCAGGCGTGCATCGGCGGGAACGATGTCCCCCAGCTTTAGGCGGACGACGTCGCCCGGCACCACTTCCTTCGCTGAAGGATCGGTCCATTTCCCGTCACGTTTGACTTTGGCTTTGATCGCCAACTGCTTCCGCAGTGCGGCGATCGCATCGCCCGCCTGGTGTTCTTCCCAGAATCCGACGACGGCGTTGGACACCAACAGGAGCAGGATGATAAAGAAATCGGGCCAGTGCCGAACTACGCCGGACAGAATCACCGCCCCTTCAATCATCCACGGGATGGGACCCCAAAAATAGCTGAGGAACTTAAGGAACGGATTGTCTTTCTTTTCCGGAATCTCGTTCGGGCCATATTGCGCTAACCGCTTCTGCGCCTCGGCCTGACTCAGGCCATCCTTCGATGAGCCCAGCTTTTTTTGCAGCTCCTCCATGGAAATCGATTTGAGGTTCTTCTGCGCATCGGACTTCGCTCCCGGCGCCGGCGCCTTCGCCGAGCCGTTCTGAGCTTCAGTTGGTTTCATAACGGGTACTCCTTCTATCTTTGCTACGCCACGGATTTTGTAAGTTGCGGGACAGTTGCCGAACTCCTTTCCATGGCGGCACTGTATTCACCCCGACGCGCCGCCCGGTTGCACCTGGCCCGGTGATACAGGGCTTGCTGGGCCGCCAATACATTGGCCTCCTTGCCTTGCCAGATCTCCAAAGCCGGTTGCTGAATGGCGCGGGCAAACGAAAACGCCAGCGCCCAAGGCATCCGCGACTTGAATCTGACATTCATCGCGTTCAACCGGGCCGAAGCCAGTTCCGCGGATTGGCCGCCCGATAAGAACGCAATTCCCGGAACGGCAGCGGGGACGGATCGCAACAGACAGCGCACCGTGGCGTCGGCCACCTCGTCCACCGTTTCCTGCTTTGGGCAGGTCGAACCCGGAAGCACCATATTGGGCTTCAGGATCATACCCTCGAGCATCACCCGTTGTGCGTGAAGCTGGCGGAAAACCGTTCGCAGGACTTCCTCCGTTACCTCGCCGCACCGCTCCAAGGTATGCTCGCCGGCCATGAGCACTTCCGGCTCGACGACGGGCGCCAGTCCGGCTTCCTGACACAACGCGGCATAGCGAGCCAACGCCTGCGCGTTCGCTTCGATGCAACCCCGGCTCGGAATGCCATCACCCACACCAATCACTGCGCGCCACTTCGCAAAACGGGCGCCCATTTGAAAATATTCCTTGAGGCGGTCGCGCAAGCCGTCCAGACCTTCGGTGATCTTCTCTCCGGGATGACCGGCTAGGTCCTTTGCGCCGGTGTCGACTTTGATGCCGGGGATGATTCCGGCATCGGTGAGGACCTTGACAAAGAGAGTGCCATCTTTCTTCTGCTGGCGGATCGTCTCGTCGTAGAGGATCGCACCACTAATGGACTCTCCAAGACCGGGCGTGGTCACAATCAACTCCCGATAGGCGCGCCGCGCCTGCTCGGTCTGGGGAATCCCCAACTTGGCAAATCGTTTGTTACAGGTTGGATTACTTTCGTCCATCGCCAGCAGGCCCTTGTCGTCGGCGACCATCGCCCTCGCGGTGTCTATAAGCTTTTGTGCATTCATTTCGTATTGCTCCCTTTCCAGTTACGGATTTCCGGCGCGCAGCACCGACTGAATCTGCGGCAAATGCTGCCGTGGACCGAGACGGCCGGGCCCGAATTTCACTGGCGCGCTCTCGCCCTCGGGCTACGAGTCACCCAACCACTTCCGCGCCTCAGCCGCATCGGCATGATCGAAGTATCGGATCGTCGCCGTCGTGAACGGCTTGCAGAACGTCGCCATGCCCTGCTGCCACTTCTTTTCCCCGACCATCGCGAGCCGTTCGATGTCGGCGAAGTGTTTGATGTCGAACTTGATGTCTTCCCACAGCGCGCCGCCTTCCCAGCCGTGGAAACCGGTCATATCGAACAGCACGCGCAGTTTTCCGTGCTGCCGGACGAGTCGCTCGAACTCGGGCACAAAGTGCTCGTAATCTGCTTTTGCCAGCTTCCCGCTGACGTGAACAGCGAGAATCTTCCCGCCGTCTTCTTCATTGAGTTGAATGGGCATTTTGGTCTCCTCTTCCTGTTTTCACCGTCAGCTTGATTTAGGCGCATGCGTCTTCTCCGCCAGCGGTTTCCCTTTCTGCGTTTCGCCGTGACTCCACTTCCAATTACGAATCTCCGGCATGTCCTCGCCGTGTTTGTCGATGTAGTGCTTGTGCTCAATCAGCTTGTCCTGCATCGTCTGTTTCAGGTAGGCCCCCTTGGAACCCAAATGCGGCAGCCGATCAATCACGTCCTGCACCAGGTGGAACCGGTCCAGATCGTTCTGCACCCTCATATCGAAGGCCGTCGTGATCGTCCCCTCTTCCTTGTAGCCCCGGACGTGCAGATTGCGGTTGGTGCGGCGGTAGGTCAGGCGGTGGACCAGCCATGGATATCCGTGAAAGCCGAAGATGATGTGCTTGTCTTTGGTGAAGAGCGAATCGTAATCCGTCTCGCTGAGCCCATGCGGGTGCTCGCTACTGGACTGCAACTTCATCAGATCGACGACATTGATCACGCGTATCTTCAGATCGGGCAAATGCTCGCGGAGGATGGAAACCGCGGCCAGAATCTCCAGCGTGGGCGTGTCTCCGCAACAGGCCATGACCACGTCAGGCTCGCCGTCCTGGTCGTTGCTGGCCCATCGCCAGATGCCAATTCCTTCCGTGCAATGCACTACCGCTTCGTCCATGGTCAGCCACTGCGGAAGTGCGTGCTTGCCCGCAACCACCACGTTGACGTAATTCCGGCTGCGCAGGCAGTGATCGAAGACCGACAGCAGACAATTGGCATCGGGCGGCAGGTAAACGCGCACGATATCGGCCTTCTTGTTGATCACGTGGTCGAGAAAACCGGGATCCTGGTGCGTGAAGCCGTTGTGATCCTGTTGCCAGACGTGGGAGGCCAGCAAATAGTTCAGCGACGAAATCTTCCGGCGCCACGGCAGTTCCAGACATACCTTCAGCCACTTGGCGTGCTGGCTGAACATGGAATCGACGATGCGAATAAAAGCCTCGTAACTGTTGAACAGCCCATGCCTCCCAGTCAGCAGATATCCTTCGAGCCAACCCTCGCACTGGTGCTCGCTGAGCATCGAGTCCAGCACGCGTCCGGCGGGCGCCAGGAATTCATCGTTCTTTACTTCCCGGGCGTCCCACTGGCGGTTGGTGACTTCAAAGACCGCGCCCAAGAGATTAGAGAGCGTCTCATCGGGACCGAAGACACGGAAATTGCGCTGATCCTGATTCAGCTTGGCCACGTCACGCAGGAACTTGCCGAGCACGAGAGTATCCTGGCCCTCGACGGCGCCAGGCGATGGCACATTCACCGCGTGGGCGTGGAAGTCCGGCATGCGCAGGTCGCGCAGGAAAATGCCGCCGTTGGCGTGCGGATTGGCGCCCATCCGCCGGTCGCCCTTCGGCGCCAACTCAGCCAACTCCGGCATGAGCCGGCCATTTTCATCGAACAATTCCTCAGCCTTGTAGCTTTTCATCCAGCTTTCGAGCTGCTTGACATGATCGGGATGTTCGGGATCCACCAGGAGCGGCACCTGGTGGGCTCGGAAGGTACCCTCGATTTGGAGGCCGTCGACTACTTTCGGTCCCGTCCAGCCCTTGGGCGACCTCAGGACGATCATTGGCCAGCGCGCCCGAGTGGTGTCGTTGTTTTTCCGTGCGTTGCTTTGGATTTCGCGGATTCGCTCGATGGCGTTGTCCATGGCGGTGGCCATGAGTTCATGCATCTTTTCCGGCTCATCGCCTTCCACGAAGTAGGGCGTCCAGCCGCAGCCGCGGAAGAACTGCTCCAGTTCCTCATGCTCGATGCGGGCCAGGACGGTCGGATTGCTGATCTTGTATCCATTGAGGTGCAGGATCGGCAGCACGGCACCGTCGGTGATGGGGTCGAGCAACTTGTTGGACTGCCATGCGGTGGCCAGGGGGCCCGTTTCCGCTTCACCGTCGCCGACCACGCAGGCAACGATCAGGCCGGGATTGTCGAATGCCGCCCCGAAAGCGTGGCTGATCGAATACCCCAGTTCGCCGCCTTCGTGAATGGACCCAGGCGTGGTCGGCGCCACATGACTGGAAATTCCGCCGGGGAACGAGAACTGCTTGAACAGCTTCTTGAGCCCGGCTTCGTCCTGGGTGACGTTCGGATAAACTTCGCTCCAGGTACCTTCCAGGTAAACGTTGCCCACAATCGCCGGGCCACCGTGACCGGGACCGGCTATGTAGAACATGTCCAGGTCATACTTCTTGATCACCCGGTTCAGGTGCACGTAGATGAAGTTCTGGCCGGGCGTGGTGCCCCAATGCCCGACCACCAGGGGCTTCACGTGAGACAGCTTCAGCGGCTCCTTCAGCAGCGGGTTGTCGTAAAGATAAATCTGGCCGACCGACAGATAGTTGGCGGCGCGCCAGTAGGCGTTCATCTTGTGGAGGAGGTCTGGCGCGAGTGTGTTGGTTTTTATGGCTAAGTCCTTGGCGGCAATCGCGTCGGGTTTCTTGTGAGGCTGTTCCGATGTAACTATGTTGGTTTTCATGGTCGATCCTTTCCGTTTCCAGCGTGGGTTTCGAGAATGCTGCGCACCGATCGCGCAATCATCAGATCTTCGTCCGTGCGAATGACGCGAACCGTGGCCCGGCTCGCTTCCGTAGAAATCACTGCCGCGGTTTCCGCATTGCGCGACTCACTCAGTTCGATGCCGAGGAAGCCCAGTCCGTCGCAGATGCGCGCGCGAACGAGTGGCGCGTTTTCGCCGATGCCTCCGGCGAAGACGAACGTGTCTAAGCCGCCAAGCGCAGCGGCGAAAGCGCCAATCCACTTTTTCGCCCGATAACAGAACAGCGCCACGGCTTCCGCGGCCCGGATATCATGACCTTCCCGCGCGAGCAAGTCTCGCATGTCGGAACTCGTCTCCGAGACGCCGAGCAGGCCGGAATTGTGGTCGACCATTACGGAAAACTGTTTTGCGGTCATCTGTTCGGTTCGCGCGAAATAGGGGAACAGACTGGGGTCCAGATCGCCGGACCGGGTGCTCATCACCAATCCCGCCGTGGGCGTGAAACTCATGCTGGTGTCGATGCTCTTGCCGTCGCGCACGGCGGCCATGCTGGCGCCGTTGCCCAGATGCGCGAGGATGACGCGGCCTTTTGTTGCCGCCGGGTCGCCCAGGCGCGCGAGTTCTTCCATCAAATAGGCATAGGACAAACCGTGGAAACCGTAGCGTTGCACTCCCTTCGCATAGTAGCAACGCGGGATGGGAAGCAGCTTGGCAACGATCGGCATGGTGCGGTGAAACGCCGTGTCAAAACAGGCCACCTGCGGCAGTTTCGGATAACGCTGGCGGAACGTCTCGATCAGTTCGATCTCGCGGGGCAGATGGTCCGGGTCGTATGGGCTGATGCGATGCAGTTCATCCAGCAATTCCTGGCTGACCAGCTCGGGTGCGGTATGTTGCATGCCGTGGACAACACGGTGGCCCACAGCTAGGACCGATTCGAAATCACGCCGCTCTTCGAGCCAATCCATCAGAAAAGTCGCTGCCGATTTGTGGTCGGAGGCGTCGAGGCAGCGGCTGTTCTGCCGATTTGTGCCCGGGAGTTGGAACGTCAGATTCGTCCCGCTCATACCGATGCGGTCCACCGTTCCATAGAGCCTTCTCATCAGCGGTTCGCCAGCCGGGTACACCGCGAACTTGATGCTGGAGGAGCCGCCGTTGATCGTCAGAATGCACGGGTTAGCTGGTTTCATGGATGACTCCTTCTTTCGATAATCCGCACGAAGCCAATTTCGCGCAGGTGGACTTGTAATCCGTGTGAAGAACGCTTGGAATCCCCAGTCCTTCCGCGACCTGGACGAACATCGGGGTGTTTTCGATGTAGACCACCTGCCGGGCCGGCGTCTGGGCGATGTCCAGCGCAAGCCGAAAGATGTCCGCGTCGGGCTTGCGGATGTGGACGAAGCAGGAGGAGATAAAGGCGTCCACGAACTCGTCCAGCTTGAACTTGTGAATCCGATAATCATTCACAACGCGCGCTTCGTTGCTGACAACGATGATCTTCAGCCCGTACCGGACCTTGAGCTGGGTGATCAGCTCAATCATCTCGGGGAAAGATCTCGATTGCTCGCACATGAAGCGTCGAAACTGAGCCCGGGTGAACGGTCGTTTTTGGTAGAAGACTACCCGACCTAAATATTCTTCGAAAGGAAGCTTCCCTTCCTCGTGGGTTTCGAAGGTTAGGCGATGCCGCTCCTCCATCTCGGCCCACTCCAACTTGAAGTGCTTCGCCACCTTTCTGCGGGCAATATGGTCCCACCCGTTGTTGAGGAGGACACCGCCGATATCCAGAAACAGCGTTGTGACTAGCATCCCTTAGGCCCCCGGTTCCGGCAGTCTGCGAGCAACGCCAGTGACAACTTCCAGGCTTGGCATGTCGCGGACTTGATCATGTGAGTGCTCATTGTCACGGTTTCGCCGCCATCCCTATTTCCTGTTCCGCGTGGAGCCCATCTTGAACGGTTTGGCCGTCCTGGCGGCCTCGTCGTCCGAACAGTTCATAAGCCACTTCGCATTCTGTGGCGCCGGGTCATCTTCCTGGCACCGAGGAGTTGGGCGGCACTCACCAGTCATCAGGCGCCCATACGTTCCGGTTTTGTCCCGCAGCCTTTGCGCAAGATCCTGGGTCAGCGCGCCATCCTGCAGGCGCCATCGCCAGTTTCCTTTCGCAGTTCCGGGAAAATTCATTCGCGCCTCCGACCCCAGCTCCAGAAAGTCTTGTGCTGGAATGATGGCTGTGTCGGCCTGGGATGCCAGCGCCTCTCCGATCATGGCCCAGACAACCTCCCGGTCGTTTGCTCTCAGGCGTTTTTGCAGGGCTTTGCGTTGTGTGTCTGGCAACTTCCGATACCAGCCTGCCGTTGTGTCGTTATCGTGGGTTCCGGTATAGACCACCGATTTGACGGGATGCCGTTCTGGCGGAACTGAATTGGCTTCGAGATTTGAGCCGAACTCGAATTGGAGCACCCGTGTGCCCGGAATCTGAAGTTTATCCAGTAGAGCCATGACTTCGGGTGTTGTGGCACCGAGATCGTCCGCGATCAGTGGCAATACTCCAAGAGCTGCGCGGGCCGCTTCGAAGAAAGCGTCGCCTCCACCAGGTTGGTACTGCCCGTTTACAGCCGTCTTGGCTTGTGCAGGCACTTCATAGGTGCGGACAAAGCCGATGAAATGATCCAGCCGATTGAGATCGAACCGTCCAAAAGCCGCCCGAAGGCGTTCGATCCACCAAGTGTAATTCTGCTCTTGATTCGCCTCCCAGCAATACACCGGGACACCCCACACCTGCCCGGTTTTGGAGAAATAATCGGGAGGGACTCCCGCGACCACCGTCGGGTTTCCATCGGCATCCAGTTTGAAGAGCTCGGGATGGGCCCAGACATCGGCGCTTTGGTGGGCCACGAAAATGGGAACATCGCCGATCAGCCCGATTCCTTTGGCGATGCAGTAGGCCTTTAACTCTTGCCATTGAAGGAAGAACTGCCACTGGACGAACTGATGGAAACGAATATCACTGGCAAAGTGCTTTTGCGCCCGAATGATGGCCTCTGGCTGGCGCGTTCGCAGTTCTTGGCTCCAACGGGTCCAATCCGAAGTGCCCTCGCTCCCCTGGATTGCCGAGAACAACGAAAAATCCCCAAGCCAGAAAGACTCCGCCTGTGCAAATGCGTCGAACTCAGATTGCCTGCCATCGTGACTGTTTCTTTCGAAATGTTCGAATGCCCTTTCTAGCAAGCGCAACTTTAAGCGTGCCGCCGCAGGATAATTCACCTTTCCCTCGCGCCCGGAGATAGGAAGCTCGATATCCTGGCGGCCAAGGATTCCCTGCTCCACCAACCGATCAGGACTCACCAGGAGCGGATTACCCGCAAAGGCGGACAGCGACTTGTACGGCGAATTATCTTCGCCTGCTGGACCGATGGGAAGCATCTGCCACCAACGCTGTCCACTCCGGACCATGAAATCCACAAAGGCCGCTGCCGCCGGGCCCAGATCGCCTATGGGATAGGGGTTGGAAAGGGAAGTTAGATGAAGCAGTATCCCGGAGGCTCGTGGATTCATTTTGTCCCCCCTCCCGAGGCGGGTTCTGTTTCCGGGCCAGAAGGATCGCGCTGGAGCGCGCCGCTACCCGAAACGTCTTTGAATTGTCCAAAATCGCTTCTTCCCCGGGGGCGAACAAGTCTTGCGGCGCCAAACGAGACGAATCGACTGCTAGATGCCAGCCGAAGCCCCGCGGCAGCGCAGGCAACCCAAAGCCGGTCTCCACCATGCCCGCGTTGAACATCAGGAAAAGCATGTTCTGCCCGTCTTCATGGATAAGGCAGGCGAGCGCTTTGCACCTTGGGTCTGCCCAGTTGGGCGCCCCCTGTTGCGGACCAAGCCAATGAATCCCGGTGTCGGTGTAGAATTGCTCCTTGCTTAGCACCGGATGCGCATCGCGAAATGCGATCATGCCACGAGCAAACCGGTGGATCTCCTGGTGAAGATCATTCAGAGTGAAGCCGTCGTGGCAGGTGACGAAGTTGATGCTGCCCTCGGGGCCTTTGCCCGACTTGCTGTAGATGTCGGCACTGCCGCAGATGCGGCTGGCAAACAAACCGAGCATCCCATCGTCTCCGCGCCAGAATCGCCGGACATCATCCCGGTACCTGCCGTTCCACTCCGCCCAACGCCGCTCCGAAAAACTACCCACCTGGTATGCACCGGCGGCGTCCCACGCCTCGGCGATGATTTTCACGTCTCTCAAAATCGGGTCCTCGGCGATCCGTTCGAGAAGCGGCGCGTTGGCTAGCAACTTGCCGGCGCCGTCCCGGCCGAGCACCGACGCCAGGTCAAACCGGAATCCATCTACATGCATTTCGACCATCCAATAACGGAGCGCGGCCAAGATGTGGTCTCGCACCACGGGATGGTTGGCGTTGATGGTATTGCCAGTCCCGGTATAATTCTTGTAGTAGCGTTTGTCGCCCGCCAACGTGTAGAAGATCGCGTTATCCATCCCACGGAAACAGAGCGTCGGCCCCAGCTCGTCTCCCTCCGCCGTATGATTGAACACGACGTCCAGGATCACTTCGACGCCTGCGTTGTGAAAGGCCCGGACCATTTCCTTGAACTCCAGTTTCTGCTGGCCCAAACCTCCCGAACTGCTGTAGGAAGCTTTGGGGGCAAAGAACGCTACCGGATCGTATCCCCAGTAGTTCCTCAGCGGTTGACGTGTTTGCGGATTGCTGCGCGTCACAGAAGTCTCATTGAACTCCTGCACGGGCATCAGTTCCACCGCGGTCACTCCCAGAGCTTTGAGATAGGGGATCTTTTCCATCAGGCCGCGGTAGGTTCCCGGATGGTCCACGCCCGACTTGGGGTGAATGGTAAAGCCGCGAACATGCGCTTCGTAAATGACGGTCTTCGACCACGGGTGCCGGGGTGGCTGGTCTCCAGCCCAATCGAAGGGTTCGTTGACAAAAACGCATTTCGGCATCGATTTGGAATTGTCCAGCTTCGAGAAAGACAAGTCTTGCTCGGGAGCCGATGGGTCGTATCCGCATGCCGATGCAAAATCCCACGGGGGCAGCCGCGAAATCGCGGTAGCGAAGGGGTCCAGGAGAAGCCGGTTGAAATTGAACCGATGTCCTTCCGCGGGTTTGTAAGGGCCATCCACGCGGTAAGCATAGATTTGACCGGGACCGATCCCCTTCACCCAAACGTGCCATACGTCGCCGGTGCGGTTGCGCGCCGAATCCAGATCGATTACCCGGGCCGGCGCGGCGTCTTCGGGATGGTCGAACAACTCCAATCGGACGCGGCTGGCGTAACGGCTGAAAATGGAAAAATTAACGCCTCTGCCCCATTCCTGAGTTCCCAAAGGCAGAGGAGAGCCCGGTCGAACGTCAGAGCGCTCGGAGATCTGCGAGATGTAGTCGTGCAACTCGCGTTGCGGCATTTCCATCATCGTTGCCATAGGATTCGAGCGGATTCCAATGGAACCGCCACCCCAGAGCGCTGAGGAATCACTCGTGCCGTGTAGTCTCTCGCTGGACGTGTAGTGGATATCATTGCGTGATAAACGCAGCCCCGAGATGCTTCAGGTAGCGGTCGAGCGCACTTCATTTCTATATGTACCGGATCGCCGCCGTCGATTCCGTCCGCATAGAGCTCAACTCGGGCCGCATTCGGGTCGAGATCGTTCAGAAAGACTTCGACTTCAAACACGTGCTGGCCGGCGTTGGTTTCGACCCGCAGGTCGCCGAAGCGCAAGGAGCCCCACTTCCGATCCACGGCTTGCTGCCAATCGGCCACTTGCCTGCCCACCGCGCCTTTGTCCGCAGCGCGCTCACGATAGGCGGCTGCAGCCGGGAGGTAGTGTTGCTCGGTGTATTCGCGTACCGTTCGGTTGGTGGAGAAGCGCGGGGTCAACTGCGCCATGCTTTCCCGCATCCGCTTGATCCATGCCGTGGGAATGCCGCTCTCGTCTCGGGTATAAAACTCCGGTATCACCTCCCGCTCAAGCAGGTCGTAGAGCGCGTTGGCTTCGACAGCGTCCCAGGCCGGGTCCTCGCCATGCTCCCGGCCGTCCCCCAACGCCCACCCTACTTCAGGGGTGTAAGCTTCCGCCCACCAGCCATCCGACTCGGATAGATTGATGCCTCCATTGACCAGCACCTTCATGCCACTCGTTCCGCAAGCCTCCCACGGACGCCGAGGGGTGTTGATCCAGACATCCACACCCTGCACCAAGTGCTCGGTCAGAAGCATGTCATAGTCACTGAGAAAGACCGCATGGGGGCGCGTCTCCGGCCGCCGGATGAAATGCATCCATTCCCGAATCAGGGCCTGTCCAGCCTGGTCCGCCGGATGCGCCTTACCGGCGATGATGAGCTGCACCGGGCGCTGCTTATTGGTCAATAAGCGAAGCAGGCGCTGTGGGTCGTGCAGGAGCAAGTTTGGTCGCTTGTAGGTCGCGAAGCGGCGAGCAAAGCCCAGCGTCATTATGTTGGGATCAAAGAGATGCTTCGCGGCTTCGACGTCCTCGGACGGCGCGCCTGCTGCGGCCAGGTCCCGGGACAACCGTTCGCGAGCGTACTCGACAAGAGACTTACTGGCGGCGGTTCGAAACTGCCAGAGCTTGGTGTCGGAGACCCGGCGAATGTCCTGTTCCAGGGTTTCCGTCGTCCCCAGCCAGCGATCCTTTCCACAGGTCTCGGTCCAAAGATCGTCGGCCGGGGCAGAGTCCCAGGTGGGTGTGTGGACTCCATTAGTCACATGCCCGATCGGGACTTCGTCCTCCGGCCAGTGCGGGAACAGAGGCAGAAAAAGGTGCCGGCTAACCTTCCCGTGCAAGCGGCTTACGCCATTGATCTGCCCGCTGCCGCGAATGGCCAGATACGCCATATTGAAAGGCTCCGGCGAGTCATCCGCGTTCTGGCGGCCCAGAGCCAGCAAGTCATGGAGCGAAATGCCGAGCTTCTGTTTGGCGTATCCGCCGAGGTATTGCTCGATGAGGGCAGGGGCGAAACGGTCAAAGCCCGCGGCCACCGCCGTGTGCGTGGTGAAGAGATTGCCGACTCGAGTCGCGGCCAGTGCCACTTCGAAGGGCTGGCCCGCTTCTTCCATAAAGCTCCGGGCACGTTCCAGAACGGCCATCGCCGCGTGTCCTTCATTCAGGTGACAGACTTCCGGCTGGAGCCTGAGCGCGCGGAGCAGCCGCCATCCGCCGATCCCGAGCAGTATTTCCTGCTTGAGGCGCAATTCCGGCCCGCCCCCATAGAGCTCGTTGGTAATTCCTCGATGAACCGGATAGTTCGCCGCGTCATTGCTGTCCAGCAGGTAAAGCTTCACCCTGCCAACCTTCGCCTGCCAGGCGCGCAGCCAGACCGAGTATCCAGGCAACGCGATCTCCAACCGCAGCCACTCCCCGTTTGGTTGGCGCAGCGGCGTGATCGGCAACTGTCCGGGATCGTTATACGGGTAGAGGGCCTGTTGCTCTCCGTTTTTGTCGATCACCTGGCGAAAATAGCCCTGCTGGTAGAGCAGTCCCACGCCCACCACTGGCACACCGAGATCGCTGGCTGCTTTCAGTTGATCGCCGGCCACATTACCAAGGCCGCCCGAGTAGATGGGCAGAGCTTCGCTCAGCATGAATTCCATGCTGAAATAGGCAGCACATGTCAGGGGAGCGTCCGCATGATTCTTTTGAAACCAAGCGGGCACCTTCGCCGCTTGCCGGCTGGCTTCGACCAGGCCATCTACATCTTTCCGAAAAATCGGATCGGCCAACACGCGCTCGATCTGATCGCGCGAGACCGTCTGCAGAACGACCCAGGGGTTATGCGTGATCTCCCACAGGGTGGGATCGAGCTTCCGCCATACTTCGTCGGTAGCGTGATTCCAGGACCAGCGCATATCCAGGGCGAGTTCCGCCAGGGAACCGAATCCCTCGATTTCCGTAGGCAGGAGTTGGTATATGGGGTGGCTGACACGGGTATCTTTGCTCATGATTTGTCGCTCAGATCCGGCGCCTTCTTATGCTCCCGGTACAGGCAAATGGAACCACGATGTGCCGAGGTGCCGAAGGCAACCCGTTGTTCCGGCACAGAAGGGTCAGGCTGCTCCGCATAGTAGGCCGTAACGAGCCTGGGTACGTTCACCAGCATCGATGCTTCAGCCGGTTTTCCCGCATATGGACTTACTTTCATGCTTGTCTCGTCAAATGCCGTGCCGACCTTTGCGCCACGGTCTCCATCAGTTTGTCGAACGGTTTGATGAATTTCTCGACTCCTTCGTCCTCAAGCTGCCGAGTCACATTGTCGATGCCGATACCCAGTTCCGGCAGTTTCTCCAACAGCCAGTGGGCTTCTTTGACATCATGTTCGAGCCGGCTTTTGGGCTCTCCGTGGTCGCGATAGGCATTGAGGGTTTCCAGCGGCGCCGTGTCGACCGTGTCCGGTCCAATCAGGGCCTCAACGTATTTCACGTCACTGTAGTGCGGGTTCTTGGTGCTAGTGCTGGCCCAGAGCAGCCGCTGGACTCGAGCGCCTTTGGTAGCCAGCTTTGTAAACCGGTCGCCGGCAAAGATCTCTTTGTAGACCTGATACGCCATCTTCGCGCTGGCGATGGCGATTTGCCCATGAGCCTTTCTCGCCAAGTCTGACTCCTTGCACCCTGGTGCAATGAGTTTTTCCAGCAGCGGATCGACTAGCGCATCAATGCGGCTTACAAAGAAGCTGGCCACCGAGGCTAAATGCTGCAAAGGCTGCCCCTGGGCCGCGCGCGCTTCGAGGCCAGCGATGTAGGCTTCCGCCACTTGGGCGTACCGCGGCAATCCAAACAGCAGCGTCACGTTGACGCTGATGCCTTCGCCGATCAGTTGCTGGATGGCGGGTAGCCCATTGGCCGTTGCAGGGACCTTGATGAGGACATTCGGCCGGCCCAGCGCGGCCCACAACCGGCGGGCTTCCTCAATCGTGCCCTTAGTGTCGTGCGCCAGGTGCGGATTGACCTCCAGGCTGACATATCCATCTTTGCCATCAGTCCGGTCGTAGAGAGGCCGGAATTCGTCGGCGGCGTCCTGCACGTCGTGCTGGCTGAGGGTTTCGTAGATTGTCTCAGCGCCTTTTCCGCTAAACGCGATGGCACGAATGTCTTCGTCGTAATCGTGGCTGTCCGCAATCGCTTTCTCAAAAATGGACGGGTTCGAGGTCATCCCCCGTAATCCATCCTCCTCGATCAAACGCCGTAGCTCGCCGCTCGAGATCAGATCTCGCCGGATGTAGTCCAGCCAGATGGATTGACCCAGCGTTCCTAACTGTTTCAAAGGGTTGTTACTCATGATTCTGCCTCCTTGCTTTCCAAACTTGCGATCTTAGCGAGACGACGCCGGTGACGCTCGGCGCCGCTGAATCGTGCCTGCAGAAATGTTCGGACCAACTCCCACGCGACGGCATTCCCGACGACGTGGCCCCCCAGGCAGATCACATTCATGTCGTCGTCCTCGACACCCTGGTGCGCTGAAAAACACTCGTGGATCAGGCAGGCCCGCACGCCCGGCACCTTGTTGGCGGCAACGCATGCGCCCACGCCACTACCGCAGATGGCCACGCCGCGATCCACCTCGCCGCGAGCAACTGCACGAGCCAAGGGCACAACAAAATCCGGATAGTCGTCATCCGGCTTCGGCCGGCCGTCGCCAAAGTCGAGCACTTCATAGTGAGCCGCACGCAACATCCCGGCCAGATACTCCTTCAACTCAAATCCTCCATGATCGGCAGCGACGCCGATACGTTTCGATGTCGCTGACAGCACTGTCGGTGAATCGGACATTCTTCTTCTCCAGCAAGGCTAGTTGCTCGTTTTACAGACGTTCTCAGCGGTCAGGCCGCATTCACGTACCAGCACCGGCGCCGAGGCGAGTTGGAAACCCCGGTGCCATCGCCATGCCGGCGGCCGCATAAGATACTTTCCGTGGCGGCCCGCCGATTTCAGCGTTTTGCAGGGTAGCTGCCAAGTTCCTCCAGCAGGCGGTGCGCGGACTCAGGGACTGCAACTCCGCCGTGCAGGATTTCCCGGCGGGTAACATTAGATCCGTACATGGCTTTGTCTCCGCTCTTGTCGGCCTGCACGACGGCGCCATCCACGCTGGCCCCGGCAAAAACCCCTTTGCTGCGCGAATAGCTCAGGATCTCCGCATTGAGTCTAATATCCGTGCCGGCGGCTGCCTGTCTCCCCACGGGCCCGGCCGCCACGGTTGCGTCGGCGCCGATCTTGAATTTGTCGCTCATCAGGCTTTGCAAGGCATGGTCGTTCATAAATAGCATCACCACGTCGGTGAAAGAGCCACCAATCTGGAAGCCGACGCTTCCTCCCCCGACCGCCAAGAACATCGGAGCACTCCAGCCATTAGCAGTGCGGCAGGTCGCCATTCCCCTGCCGTAGTTGCCTCCGAATATGAAGGCGGCCTTCTCCTCTCCTGGAATGATGGCAACGCATTTCGCCTTTTCCAGCAGATCGCGGGGAATGCCTTTGTCGGGCGTTGTCATGATCTCGTGGAAGACCGCGGTCGCCTTTTCAATGCGCCCAATGTCATCTTCGCGATCCGACGCCAGAGCGGGCAGGACCAAACCCATGCCCGCAACCGAAACGATCAGCAAATCTTTGTACACGATATTTCTCCTTAAAGTTTCCAGTTTTTTCGGGCTGGTGAAAGCCCCGGTTATACGGTCTCTACGACCTAAAGCCGAAATCCTTCACCAGCCGACGACAAGATTATCTGACGCTTCCCCCGGCGAGTTGCCCGCGCGCCGCCGCGTGTACTGCAACCTCCATCGGGTGCGTCGTCTGCAAGATGTCCCTAGCCTTGGCCACATCTTCCGCCGTGCCATGGGCCAGAAGAAGAAACTTGTCAGACTTCACCGCCGCCTCGTATTTCACGACGCTATCCTTGGGGATGCCAATGCTGTACAACCCCGCGCCGAGCGCGCTCAATCCCCCCACCACAACGGCGCCTTCAAGTGCGCCTATGATCCAGGCGACCAACGGACCGGCTACCAATATGGGCCCGATGCCTGGAATTGCGAAAAAGGCGAATCCAAACAACATCCCCCAGATACCACCCCAGAAGGCGCCCAGCTTGCCCCAGTACTTCATGCGGTCGCCGGCGGTATAGTATCCGACGACGTGCTCGTCAGTGTGATAATCCTTGCCGACGATGGACATTTTCTTCATGTCAAACCCAGACCTCTGCAGTTCCTTCACTGCTTCCTCTGCTTGGGAGTGAGTTCCGTAAATGGCTACAACCGAGTTCGTTTCAAACATGACTTACCTTCCTTTCTTTTCAGATCGATTTTGTTGCATTTCCGTGTGAGATTCCAGCAAGCGAGGCGGAAACTCCCCACGTGCTCGCGGACGGCCAACGGAGCCCCCCGCCAGTTATCCAGTTCAATCCAGTTTGCAAGATCGGTGGGCCCTTAGTTACCACACGAAAAGGCAGGCGCCGCCGCCCGACTGGCGGAGCCGCCCGGCCATGACCGGGCTATCGCGCACCGGAGTCATGCTCTCGCGAACCACGCCGGGTAATTGCGGTTCGGGGCCACTGGTCTCTTCGGTCTCCACCGCGCCGTGCCGGTTCATGATATCCGCCGCGGCCTCCACCTTCTCGTCCGAGCCTGTCGCGAAAACCAGGGCACCTCCGCGCCGCAGTCCTGCGACGTAAGCCTGCGCCTCCGCTTTGGTCGCCCCGATCCTGGTAAGCTCCCGGATCGAGTCGACTTCGAAATCGAGACGTGGAAAGCTCATCACACCAGTGACCTCGAAGGTCGCCGGCTCCTGCAGACTGCGAACCTCTCTCCGAGGAAAACCAAGGGCCTCGATCTCGCGGACGACGTCGTCCACGAGCCCGGGATTCTCAAATAACCCAACTGTAGTCTTCGGCATATTATTGCGACCTCCATCGCAAAACGTTTAAATTGCGTTTCTCCGTTCCGGAATGCACACTACACTCGTGAAACCGCCTATCGAACATGTTCAGATCCCTCAGCCCAAGAGAAGGCCATTAGCCACACGCACTGCGTCGCGGTTAGCTGCCCCGGCAGCCGCGAACCAGCGCAGGCGGGAATGCGGCTCCTGTTTCTCGGAAGGTCGAGGTTGCTCATTGTGGCCCGTCGAGTTCACTCAAGCCGAATACATCGGAGCATCGGAAGTTCCTCCCGAGCAATCGAGCCACCTTCCGTCGCGCGAGGAGCAAAGTCAGGCCCGGTCTCGCTAACGCGAACCCGTGTGATTCTTGAGAATAATGACCATTTCGCGGTACAGACGAAGGCGGTCTGGTCGTCGGTGAGCCGAATGAGGACTTGTTTTTCGAACAGAGGTCTAAGTGTCATTTTCGTTTTCTCCTGTAATATCCAACTCTCGTATGCTACGGCCGACGTAATTTGGTCTCCAATACACGCCCGGTGACCCGTCGCTAAAAAGCCGTTCGGGCCGGCCGCGCCGTTCCGCGGCGGGGACAGAGCCCGAATGCTCCGTCTTCAATGCGGAGCGGCGCTGCCCGGATTTGGCGGACGCCATGGCGCCGGCGCTCTTCTCGATGCCGCCGTTCTGCCGGTTTTGTTGCGGCGTCGCCCCAGCACCCGCCTGTTGAGCTTGCTTCTTGAACTCTTGTACTTGTTCTCGTGTCACGCTACCCCCTTTGCCGCTTTGCGGAGTTAAGATCGCTCATTGCCGGTACCTATTTTGCCGGCCCTGTCAGCGAGCGCTTGAGCGCATCCATCGCCTTGCCGAAGTTTCCCCAATTCCCCTGCTGCATGGCCTTCTGTGCATCGTCGAACTGGGCCCGCGCCTGGCCTAATTCCGGTTGCTGCCGGAGCGAGGCCTGCGCGGGATTCTGGGATTGCTGCGTCCCAAAGACGGTTTGGATTGCCTCATCGAGCGTAGGCTCCATCGCAACTTTGTCCCCCGAAATCACGATTACGCGCTTGAGTTGGGGGAAGTCCGTGCCTTGCGCCGTGAGGTACAGCGGTACCACATAGAGAAAGGAGTTCTCGATCGGTACCGCGATCAGGTTTCCACGAATGACTTTGGAACCTTTTTGGTCCCATAGGGTAAGTTGCGCCGCGATTGCAGTGTTCTGATCGATCATCGCCTCGATTTGCATCGGACCGTAGATCAGCTTCTCCTTGGGCAGTTCGTAAAAGAGCATCTTCCCGTATTCGGGGAAATCGCACCTGGCGGCCAACCAGGAGATCATGTTGTTTCGCTTCTGAGGCGTGAAAGGAGTCATGAGCAGATATTCGAGCTGGTCGCTTCCGGGGAGCTTCATCAGGATGTAATAGGGCTGCATGGGCGCGACCGTGCCCGCATAGTTCTCTTGGGGGAGCACCCAGAGGTCCTCCCGGTTATAGTAGACCTGCGGAACCGTCATGTGGAATGTTCTGTACTGGTCAGCCTGGATCGAGAAGAGATCCTCCGGATACCGGAGATGCGTTTTCAGATCTGCCGAAAGCTGATTCAGGTCTTTGAAAACGCCCGGAAACGCACGCCGGTAGACCGCCAGAACGGGGTCGTTCGGATCCATAACGTAGAACCGGACGGTTCCGTCGTACATGTCCACAACGACCTTTACGGAGTTTCGAATGTAGTTCAGCCCTTGGTCAAAGGCCGCCGCGTGGGGGGTGGAGTATGGAAAGTGATCCGAGACGGTGTAGGCATCCTGGATCCAGTACAGTTTACCCTGGCTGACCACGGCGTAGGGATCGTGGTCGAGGCGTAGAAACGGCGCGACTTGCTGCACGCGCTCCTGAACGCGTCTCCAGATCTGAATTTTACTTTCTGGCTGAAGATAGGACGTAAACAGTATATTGACGTCGGTCTGAGTCCAGGCGAACAAGAGCCGCTTCCACAAACTGTCGAGCGGAATGCCGCCAGTGCCTGCATAACTTGTGTAGACATTTTGATTACCCTTAGGGTAGTCAAACTCTTTAACGCTTGTCGCGACGATCCGATATCCGGCCATGGCCTCGCCGTAGTAGATGGAAGGCTGGTTTACGGTTAGGCCATACGCCGACTCGGGCGGGATATTCTCAAGCACGTACTGCGGAAATCCTCCCCCCATCGTCTTCGAAACGAAGCTCATCACCACGCCATAACCATGGGTGAACTGCAACTTCTGGTTAACCCAGGTTTGGGCTTCGGCAGGAAGCTCCGCGGAAAGCTCGCGAGCCGAAAGCATCACCTGATGATAACCATCCGGCAAGTGATAACGGTCCACATCAACCCCGTAAAACTGATAGTAGAGCCGTATCTCCTGGGCTTGTTGGTACATCTGAAGCAACGGGCGATAGTCCCAGAGACGGATGTTCTGGATCGTATCTTGATTTCTCGCAATCACGTCGGACGTCAGGTCGGCTAGCGCCGGGTAGGATGTTTCCTGGATCGTATCGAGGCTGTAGGCCTTCCGAGTGAACTCTATGTTGTTTTTGAGATACGGAGTTTCGCGCGCCAGCTCGTTCGGCTGCACCGCGAACCTTTGAAAGAGGGCCGGCGCCAGCCAAACGGCGATAACGTACACGCCCACGTAAATACCGGAGCCAATCAGTATCGCTCTGGATAGCGCCCGAAAGATATTGACCGCCAGCAGCGCGCATAGCACCGCCGCGGCGCCGACCATGATCCACAAGGCGATCCTGGTCACATGATCCGCCGTATAACCGGCTCCGTAAACTACTCCCTGAGTGGAGTAGAGGAGTTCGAAGTGATCCAGGTAAAACCCCCATCCCCAACTGGCGACCAGGACGAAGAACAGGATTGACAGATGTGGAGCGGTCTTCGCGCTCCCGCCCGCCATTTGTTTGCGGGGGCTGAACCGCAGCAACCCGCAGTACGCGTAGAAGCCCAGGACGGCCAGGAGCGTGATCAGCGCCAATGCGCTCAGGCTGCTCTGCAAAAGCTCATAAAAGGGGAGGCGGAACAGATAAAATCCGGCATCGATCCCAAAGAGAGGATCGGGCAACCCAAAGGAACCGCCATAACGAAAGCGGAGATACGTATCCCATTGCCCGTAGAAGATGAGCGCATAGAACAGAGCGGCGACAGCAGCCACGGCTCCCATGGCCAGCTTCAAAACCACGGGAGGGATCTGCATGTCGAGTTTCGCGGCAACGGTAGACGCAGTTGTCAAATTACCGGCTCGAAAAGTGGCGCCGTTTCTCGAGGCAAGGCGGAGATTGATCCAAAGGTATAGAAGCGCGACAACGAAAGCCGCGCAAAACAGTGCCCACTTCACTGACAGGATTGTCCAGAAGACGCCGGCGTAGCCGAGCTCCCGCATCCAGAGCCATTTCTGCGTCCAGCCGGCAATGACGGCCAGGAGAACGACGAGTGCGACCGCTGCAACAATAATGAGTTTCAGCGGACCCCATCGCCGGAAGATGCTGTAACTTCCGACGGCACTGCCGTGGCCGCCTGCAGGCGGCCTTGGCGACTCGATGGGGGTTAGTTTCTCGATCATGTCATTACCTTTCCGTTAGTCCGAAAATGCGGACATTCTCCTACGGTCCGCTGTCTCCGCTTCTTTAGCGGTGCTCGCCGCAAAGCCGCGTTCCCAGCGGCTCCAGGCAGAGAAAGCGACTCGCAACACCTCCTCCGGCTCAAAAGGCGTCGTCAGCACGTCGAAGCCACCCAGATTCAGCACCTTCGCCCATACCGACTCGTCAGCCAGACCAGAGAACACAATGAGGTTCGGCGGAGCCGGCAGGCTCGCCGTGGTGTTCAAAAGGTCCTTCCAGTTGCCTTCGGCGTGGTCACGCTCGCAACGGAGCACCGGAACACTTTCGTCGCGCGACAACGCCAAAGCTTCCCTGCAGTCTGACGCCTCATGCAGTTTCAAGTTTCCCTGGGAGCGGATCTCCCGAAGTCGAATGCCATCAGCGGGCAAAGCACTGACTGCAAGGACCGCTGCGGTCCGCTCCGGCGATGGAACACACTCCTCCGATCGGCCGCTCATTGATTTCTCAGCGCAACGCTACTCCGAATGTTAGCCTTCGATATCGGCCGGCGGAACTGGGCAAATGTCCAGTCCTGGTGAATGAGCATTGGCTGCAAATGGCCAAAGCCGTCAGCTACGCGCCGTTGCTGCATTTGGAAGCAGCCCCATCGGCCTGGATGCAGTTGGAAGCGCAACGGCGAATTCTCCGAGCCCTTCATTGCAGTTCATGCGCCACTCGGAGACAGTGGAGCGAGAGAGTCCAAACGCCGATTGTTTCGCGCCGGCGGCTGAGCCCGAGAGGAGACTGCCATAGAACCGGTATTTGCAGGGGAATGTCCGGTAGATCGTAGAAAGTAGCGACTCCCCGCTCGCAGCCTTGATAGGCTAAGAGCAGTTTTCTTTTGCCGAGAAAAGGAGAGTCGCTATGAAGAAACCATACCAAATTGAAG
>Ga0181536_10001559_pt1 | contig 26886 bp, 22 predicted proteins | sample PEATcosm2014_Bin_41_FD_121105 | JGI IMG/M metagenome (GOLD analysis project Ga0181536, IMG submission 121105) | Peatland microbial communities from MTU Mesocosm Facility, Houghton, MI, USA - PEATcosm2014_Bin17_60_metaG | ecosystem: Environmental > Terrestrial > Soil > Wetlands > Peat | place...
ATGGCCATGCGGATGCCGATCTCCCGCGTGCGTGCCGTAACGTGGTAAGCCATAACGCCGTACATCCCAACGGCTGCCAGCACCAGGGCCAACGTTCCGAGGATGCCGAGCAGCCAGACCTCGAAGCGGACCTGCCAAAAGGAAGCGTCCACCGACTCACTGAGGCGCTTTACTCCGTAGGTGCGGAAATCGGGATGAGAGGAGACCAGCGTCTTGCGGACTGTTTCCGTTAAAGAGCCGGGGTCGCCCGCCGTCTCGATGACGATGAATACGATACCGCCGCGGTAGGCCTGTGAGAAGGGCAGGTACACGTGCGGCAGCGGGACCTCGTTGAGGGAACGGATTCTGGAATCGCGGGCCACTCCCACCACCTTCAAGATCTGTGCATCGTCACAGCCGAAGAGAAGGCTTTGGCCGGCGGCCGATTCGTTTGGCCACAACCGTCGAGCCAGTGTTTGATTGACGATGGCCACCTGCGGACTATCCGCCTGATCGGAGACACTGAAATCGCGCCCTTCGAGCAGAGGGATTCGCATGGTGTTGAGATAACCGGTCCCAACGGTTATGCTAGTAGCCGGTGCCGGTTTCCCGGTGTCGCGCGCCACGCAACTGCTTCCAATACCCGCGGCGTACAACGGCAATCTTGTGGTCAACGCGGCGCTGTTAACGCCCGCCAGCAAGCGCAGACGATTCAGGGTCTGGTCATAGAAAGCTTTGCCGGACGCGGCAGTAAACTGCGGCTTCGGAAGGAAGACAGGGGCGAACAGGCGGTTGGCGGTGGCAAAGCCGGGATCGGCGTTACGAAAGTGAAGAATGGCGCGAGCGAACAGGCCCGCCGTCAGCAGCAGCACAAGGGACAACGTGATCTGTGCCGTCAAGGTCACCAGGCGTAGGCGCAGCCGCCCGCCAGCGACGCTGCCGCCTCTCAGCAATGCGGCGAGATCGTTGCGGCTCCCCTGCCAGGCCGGCAGCAGTCCAAACAGCAACGAGGTCAGCAGTGCGATAAGGCCGCTGTAGACAAGGACCCGGAAGTCCAACGGCAAATCAAACCGAAGCACGTCTCCGAACGGCAGGGCTGGAATGGCCGCCTGGAGCAAACGGTTGCTGGCGTAACCGGCGAAGACTCCGGCCACGCCGCCGGCAACGCAAAGAACGAGATTCTCGGTCATCAACTGTCGCAGCACACGCGCCCGGCTCGCGCCGAGGGCGAAGCGGATTGCCACCTCACCTTGCCGGCCCATGCCTCGCGCCAGCAGCAGATTGCCGACGTTGATGCAGGCAATCAGGAGCACCAACGACACCACGGTCATCAGCAAAATGACTACGGGCACTGCCTGATGGCGGCTTACCGGGCTGGGAATGCCGCGGACCAGTTCCACGGCGATTGGCGCTGCCGCGCTCTTCGCTATCGCCGGATCCTCCCTGCGAAGCTCCGTGGAGATGGCATTCAGTTCCGCTGACGCCTGCGACACCGTGACGTCGCGCTTCAAGGTGCCGAACACCATTACGTGCATACGCTCCGCGTTTTCCCCGGCCCAGAACCGGAAGGGTACCCAGAGGTCAATGCGCAGCGGCATGTAGATGCCGCCGAACTCCGGCGCAGCCACTCCGACCACGGTGTAGGTGTGCGATTCGGAGCGAACCGTCTTACCGAGCACATGGGGATCGCTGTGAAACAACCGTTGCCAGGCGTTATAGCTGATCACCGCCGCCGGTTCGTCTTCCCGATCGAACCAACGGCCCAGCAGCGTTCGCGCACCCAGCACGGCGGCGTAGTTACCTGAAACTGGCTCCGCGCCAATCAACGCGGCGTTGCCCTCGAAGCTCAGGTCGGACTCTTCCGGCTCCGAGGCCGAGAGACCGGCTAGAGACCGGCTGCGATCCACCAGGCCGCGGTACTCAGGGTAGGAAAATAGCGGATTGCCGCTACGGCTCAGGACTACCAGGCGATCCGCGTTGCCCACTGGCAACGGCCGAAGATAGACAAAGTCCAGGAGGCTGAAGATAGACGCGTTAACGCCGATACCAAGGGCCAGACATAAGACCGCCAGAAATGTGAAACCCGGCGATTTGCGGAACAGACGCAGAGCGAGCTTGACGTCATGCATAGTGCTGTAGACACCGCTGAGCGTGGGTTTGTTCCTGAGTAAGAAGGTGGCGCTCGAAACTTCCGTAGTTACAGCGGAAGCAATCGGGGGGCTCCCGACATTCGCCCGCTGGAGGGATGGGTCACCGATTCTCGCAGCGGTCGCTGGCTGCTTAATGAGCGGGTTTTGGATTTCCTAATGGTAAAGCTTCCCACGGGCCGGATTGGGAAGAACCCAGGCTGTGCAGGCGCAGGGCCAGTGCCAGCATGCAGACTGCGCTGAAACCAAAGTAAGAGCCAAGCCAAAGAAGGTCTAAGTGTGAGCCTGGTTCGATTTTGATCCAGCGAAATCCCAGAGCAAGAAACAGCAAAGCAAAACCAACCGAGGCCACTCCGGCCAAGTCAAGAAACCACCCATCCGCAACATGACGCTGACGCCGAAGGGTTCGCGCGGTTACAAATTCGAGAACGCCGATACTGATTGCCATCAGGATGATCAGGAACGCGATGGTAAGAAAGCTAATTCGGTAGTGGGTCAATTTGTAACAGATCAGTCCGAGCACACCAAGTGCAAGACCATTCAGCACCAGAAGCCAGCATTTACCTTTTGCGGACCTCCATAAACCGGCTGCGATGGTACAAGCTCCTGCCGCTAGTGCGAGCTTACCCAGAAGTAGAACCGCACCGTTCCACGCAGAGAGAGTTAGGGGTCCATCCGTGTCCTGCATGACTAAGTAGATGACCGAAATGATCACGTTAAGGAGGCCACACAATGCCAGTAACCACCAGTTCTTACTCAGCGTTTGGATCATGCGCAACCTCCTGCATAGTGGTGCAGCGCTATCCTAGGCCGTTAGGGCTATCTGCGCGATCATAGCACGCAACGGGTGGAAAAGTTACTCATAGCGCAACGCTTCCAGAGGGTCCACTAGCGTTGCCCTCCAGGCTGGTATATAGTTGGCCACCAGTGTAACAAGCAGCAAGATCGCCGCGGTGGTTGCGATCGCTATGGGGTCGGCGGGCGAAATATCGTAAAGAACCGGGCGCAGTCCTGGTGTAAGCAAGAGCGTTCCGGCTAGCCCGAGCGCGATCCCGGCGGTTGCCGATAACAGGCCATGCCGTAACACCAGCCCTCTTACCTGAGCAGGGTTTGCGCCAAGCGCCATGCGCAGCCCGAACTCATGCGTCCTCTGCGAAACCGTATAGCTCACCACTCCGTAGATGCCGAGTGCTGCCAGCACCAAGGCGATTCCCGCGAACACCGCGAGCAACATCACCGCGATTCGGGGGGCAGAGCTGGCCAGGGACACATATTCATTCATGCTGCGGATCTGGAATACAGGTTGATCCTTGTCCACGACCCAGACGGCGTTCTTGACAGCATCGATCATGCCGCGGGAATCCATCGTGGTTTTCACAGCTAGAGCCATCCGGTCCCTTGGCCATTGCAGATATGGCGTGTAGATAGTCGGGCGCGGCGGCTTATCCAGGCCGTAGTGCCGCACGGCTGACACGACACCAACGATCTCCCAGGTCGAACTGCCCAGGCCGATGCGTTTCCCCAGCGGATTCTCGTTCGGGAAGTAATGCCGTGTGAAACTTTCGTCTACGATGATAACGTCCGGGGCTTGCACATTATCGTGGGCGGTGAAGAAACGGCCTTGGAGAAGCGAAATCCCAAGGGTCTCGAAATAGCCGGGGCTGACTCTACGGGCGTCAGCCATTAGCTCGCTGTTCGGCCCGGACGGGCGGTCTGGGAACCGAAAGCTCTGGCGGCTATTTTCCTGGCCCAGCGGGATGGTATCTGTTACTCCGGCCGACTGCACGCCAGGAATCGCACGCACACGCTCAAGGACTTCGCGAAAAAACTCCGCTTGCTGGCGCGGCTGCCTATAGAGACTATCGGTTGGCAAACGCAGCCGGAACGTCAGCACGTGATCGGGACGGATGCCCGAGTTCATTTGCTGCAAGTTCAAAAAGCTGCGAAGCGCTAAGCTCGCGCCCATTAGCAATAAGAACGCCAGCGCGGTCTCGGATACGACCAGGGCTCGACGCACGCGATTGTGCGCGCGAGAACCGGTGGAGCTGCGCGTGCCTTCTTTGAGTGCCTTGTTGAGATCCACGCGCGATGCCTGCATGGCGGGGAAGAGCCCGAAAATGATTGCGCACACGAACGAAATACCCAGTGTGAACAGTAGCACACGGCCGTCGATACTGACCGTTGGAACGATCACTTCAGCGGCGGCATTCGGCAGTGGAATGGTTTTCGGCAAAGCGGCCTGCAACATTTCCACGCCCCACACGGCCACCAAGAGCCCAGCCGCACCGCCCATGAGGCTCAGCATCAGATTCTCGGTCAGGAACTGGCGAATGAGCCGGCCCGGACCGGCGCCCATCGCGGCACGGATTCCAGTCTCACGCTGGCGCCCCATAATGCGTGCGAGCAGAAGGTTGGCCACGTTGGCGCAGGCGAGTAACAGGACGAACGCCACCGACGCGAGCAGCATCAGCAAGGCGGGCCGAATGTACTCCACGAGCGCTTTCTGAAACGGAACCACGGTGACTCCCCAACCCGCTTCGCCGGGATACATGCGCGCGGTACGCCGTGCCACGTTGTCCATATCGGCTTGGGCCTGGCCTACAGTGACGCCTGGCTTTAGCCGCGCAATCACGCCGAAGTCGCGGTTATCGCGGCGGCGGCTGCGCAACTCGCCGTCAGGCCATGGCACATATGCATCCGCTCGGAATGGCGACCATACTCGCGGATCGAGGATGCCGATCACGGTGTACGGCTGATGATTGACGGTAATGGTTGTTCCGATAACACTCGGGTCGCCTGCAAACCGGCGTTTCCAAAACCCGTTCGTCAGGACTGCCGCGTTGTGACGGCCAGAGCCCTGGCCGTCGGCTCCCGTAAACGTCCTTCCCAACGCCGCCCGCGCGCCCAGGATGGTGAGGAAATTCGTGCTCACACGCGCGCCCGGAAACTGCTCGGGTTCCCCGACGCCGGTAAGCACGCCGGTGCCGATTTCGATGAGCGCCATGTCTTCGAACGATTGGTTCTGCTCTTTCCAGTCGAGGTAATTTGGACCGGAGGGTCCCTCACGCTCGACGCCGAGGCGGGGATTCGTCTCCCACAACAGCATCAGGCGGTCGGCGCCCGGGTATGGGAGCGGTTTCAGCAGCACGGAATTGACGACGCTGAACACGGCCGTATTCGCGCCGATTCCGAGTGCCAAAATCAGAACGACCAGGATCGTGAATCCGGGCGTTTTGCGGAGCAGCCGTGCCGCATAGCTGATGTCTTGCATAGAGGCACGGGATCAACTGCAACTGCGTGGCCGCGCCAAATCCAGCATTTGCCCAGCGGGACTTGTGCAAAGTGTCCGAATTCGGGACGCGACGTTGCGATTTCGCACGACCGCCGGCTATTCGTATCGAAGCGCGGTGGTGGGATCGACGCGGGAGGCGCGGCGGGCGGGGATGTAGGCGGCGAGCAGCGTGACGGCAAGCAGGGCGGGGGCGACGAGCAGATAGACGGGCCAATCTGCTCCGGAAGTGGAGAAGATGCTATTCAATACTCTTTCCGCGCCCACGCTGAGCACGAGGCCGGTGACGATTCCGATCACAGCGAGGCGCAGGCCTTGGCGCATCACCATGCGCAGCACGCTGCCGCGTTGCGCGCCAATGGCCATGCGGATTCCGATTTCGCGCGTGCGCCGGCTGGCGGTGTAGGCTACCAGGCCGTAGAGACCGACCAGGGCCAGGATCAGCCCGATCACGCCCATGGCTCCCACGGTTTCGACGATCATGTTGGTGTTGCTCACGGCGCGCTTCTGAAAGTAATTCTCCATGGTGCGGACGTCGTAAATCGGCTGGTTCGCGTCGAGCGCGCGGACGACATCGCGCAGGGGAGCGACGAGGCCCACCGGATCGCCGAAGGACTGGGCCAGCAGCGTGATTTGCGAGCGGGGGCGCTGCGCGAGCGGGAAATAGAGAAACTCCGTGGGAGGTTCCGCGATCCACGTGTATTTGCCGGTTTTCGTGACGCCGACGATCTGAATCCAAGGGCCGTTGCGATCGTCGAGTCGAAAGCGTTTGCCGACCGGGTCCTGGCCGGGCCAGTAATGTTTCGCCAATTCCTCGTTGACAATCGCCACGCGCGGGGTGCTTGCGGTGTCGGTTACGCGGAAAGGCCGTCCGCGAACGATCGGTACGGCCATGGTGTCGAAGTAGTTCTCGTCGACCGTGTTAGCCAGCACGAAAACGCTCTCTTTCCCTTGCGGAAATTGATAGCCCTCAGGGATAATCGCAGTCCCATCCTGATCGCTGTTCATGGGGAAGGTAGCGGCCAGCGCGGCTGATTTGACGCCGGCAGTGGAACGCGCGCGTTCGGCAACCTGCCGGAAGAACTGCTGTGCCTGCGCGTCGCTGTAGCGGACAAGCGACGGATTGAAACTCATCATCAACAGATGATCGGTGCGGTAGCCGAGGTCTTGGCCCAACGCCGAACGGAGCCCATGAAACATCGTTGTCGCCACTAGCATCAGCACCATCGAGGCAGCCACCTGACCGGAGACGAGGAGGTTGCGCCCGAATAGCCGCCTGCGGCCGGGAGCATCCGCACCGGCGGTTTTGAGCGTATTCACCAGGTTGGGGCGCGTGGTTTGCAGCGCCGGCGCCAAGCCGAACAAGACTGCACTTGCCAGAGAGGCGGCCAGGCTGACCCACAGGACTCGCTGGTCGAGTTGCAGGGAAATCTTGACCGGCAGATCGGTGGGGATTTCGATTCGGCGGAAGAACAAGACCCCGGCATAAGCGACGGCGATGCCGAGCACTCCGCCGATTATGGCAAGGAGGAGGCTCTCGGTGAGCAACTGGCGGATCAATCGCGTGCGGCCCGCGCCGATGGCGAGCCGCAAGGCAATCTCCCTCGCGCGCACACGGGCCCGGCTGAGCAGCAGGAGGGCCACATTGGCGCAGGCCATCAGCAACACCGCCGCAGCGAGGGCGGTCAGCATCCCAAGAATTTCCGCATCTGTCCGATCCTGCTTGATTCTCGCCAGCAGCTCTGTGTTCACGGCCGCGCCCACGTTGCGATTGGTATCGGGGTAGCTCCGCTCGAGATTCCTGGCGATGACTTGCAACTCGGCACGCGCCTGATCCAGGGCGACTCCTGATTTCAACCTGCCTTTTACGAACAGATCGCGCTGGCTGCGGGCCTCGAGCAAGTGGTCGTTAGGGTCGTTGTTGATGCGCGGCGACATCATGATTGGAATGTACAGGGCGGGGCGGAGATACTGGTCCATGCCGGTGAACCGCTCGGGCGCCACGCCGACGACAATGAAGTCGATTCCGCTGAGCCGCACCTTGCGGCCAATGACGGCGGGGTCGGAGGCGAATTGCTGTTGCCAGAGATCGTGGCTCAACACGAGAACGGCGTCGCGGCCGGGCGCCTGGTCCTCTTCCGGACGAAAGCCGCGCCCGAGTTCCGGTTCGACGCCCAGAGTACGGAAGAAGTTGCCGGTGACGAGCATTCCCATCTTCCTCTCGGGTAGCGCATCGGGCCGGCTGCTGAGGACGAAGGTCGCGGTGGTGTATGCCACTAGACCTTCGAAGCTGCGGCTGTGATCGCGAAAGTCGAGGTAGTCGGGATACGAGATGTTGCTCAAGCCGTTGGGCGTGCGGGAATTGACGGTCATCACTTCCGCGGGGCGCGATATTGGCAGCGGGCGCAGCAGCAGAGCGTCGGCGAGGCTGAAAATGGCGGAGTTGATGCCGATGCCGATGGCGAGTGAGAGGACCGCCACCACTGTGAAGCCAGGGTTCTTGGCGAGCATGCGGATGCCGTGGCGAAGATCCTGCCACAGGCGCTCGAACCAGACCCAGCCCCACACGGCGCGGGTGTCTTCCTTGACGTTGAGGACGGGGCGGCCGAATTTGCGCATGGCGGCATGGCGAGCATCGGCAGGAGACATGCCGCGCTCGATGTTGTCAGCGGTTTCGCGCTCGATGTAGTCGCGGATCTCGTTGTCGAGATCGTTCTCCTGGCGGCGTCTGAATATCATGATGGATCTGCTATTCGTATCGGAGCGCGGTGGTGGGGTCGACGCGGGAGGCGCGGCGAGCGGGAATGTAGGCGGCCAGAAGCGTGACGGCAAGCAGGGCGGGCGCCACCAGCAGGTAAGTGACGATGTCCGTGCCGGAGCCGGAGAACATGGCGTCAAGCAATCGTTCCGCGCCGAGACTGGCCACTAATCCGACAGCGAGCCCGGCGAGCGAGAGGACGAGGCCCTGGCGCATCACCATGCGGAGCACGGACCCGCGGTGTGCGCCGATGGCCATGCGGATGCCGATTTCGCGCGTGCGGCGGCCGGCGGCATAGGCGACCAGACCGTAGAGACCGGCCATGGCCAAGGCGAGGCCCATGACCCCCATGGCCCCTACCGTTTCAATGATCAGGTTGGGAACACCGATGGCGCGGTGGCGATAGAAGTCCTCGTAACTGCGGACGTTGTAAATGGGCTGGTTGGCATCCAGGCCGCGAACGGCTTCGCGCAAAGGAGCCACCAGGCTCAGGGGACCTGCAATGGACTCGGCCAGCAATGTCATGCTTTTCTGCGGATGCTGCGCGAGCGGCAGATAGAGAAATTCCGTGGGCGCTTCGGCGATCCACAGATACTTGATGGTCTTGGCAACTCCCACGACATCGACCCAAGGACCGCTGCGGCTATCGATGCGGAAGCGCTGACCGACCGGATCCTTACCGGGCCAATAGCGATTCGCGAGCTCCTCATTTACTACGGCGACGCGCGGCGATGTGGCCGTGTCGGTAGCAAGAAATCCGCGGCCCCGCACAATGTGAATGCCGGCGGTATCGAAGTAGTTGTCGCCGACGGTGGCGGAGAACACCTCGACGCTGTCTTTCCCCTGTGGGAATTGATAGCGCTCCGGCACGATCGCGACACCGCTGACTTCGGGGTTGAACGGAATGAAAGAGGTGAGCGCTGCCGATTTCACGCCGGGAACAGCGCGCGCCCGCGCGACAAGATCGCGGAAGAAGTGTTGAGTCTGCGATTCGTTGTAATGCACCAATGTGGGGTCGAAGCTCATGGTCAACAGATGATCGGTGCGGAAGCCCGGGTTCTGGCGCAGCTCCTCGCGGAAGCCGCGAAACAGAAAGGTCGAGACGGTGAGCAAGACGAGGGAAATGGCCACCTGTCCGGAGACCAAGAGGTTGCGTCCCCACAGACGGCGGCGGCCCGGAGCGACGGCCGTAGCGGACTTGAGCGCATTCGCCAGATCCGTGCGCGTGGTCTGGATGGCAGGAGCGAGCCCGAACAAGAGAGCGCTGGCCAACGCCACAGCGAGGCTGAACAAAAGTGCGCGCTGATCCAGGTCGATGTTCATCTTGAGCGGGAGATCGCTGGGAATCTTAATCTGGCGAAAGAAGACCACCCCGGCATAGCCGACGAGGAGACCCAAGAGCCCGCCGGCGATGGCGATGAGCAAGCTTTCGGTGAGCAATTGGCGGATTAACCTGGGGCGGCCGGCGCCGATGGCGAGACGCAGGGCGATCTCCCGCGCACGGACGGGCGCCCGGCTGGTGAGCAGGCCGGCGACATTGGCGCACGCCACGATCAGCACGGCCATGGCCAGCAGACCCAGCATGGCGACGAGCTCTGCATCGGGAGGAGACTGTTGGATGCGGGCCTCCAATTCGGTCTGCACCGTGGCGGTGCGGTTCCGGTTGGTCTCCGGGTAGGCGCGCTCGAGGTTCCTGGCGATGGCCGCGACTTCTGCGCGGGCCTGGGCGACGGATACGCCGGGTTTCAGACGGCCCTTAACTGTGAGTTTGCGAAAATCGCGCGCCTCAAGCGGCCGGTCCTGGGGATTTCCCGTGAGGCGGGGCCACATGGCGATGGGAATGTAGAACGCAGACCGCAGGTAGCGGTCGATCCCGGTAAACCGGGATGGCGCGACACCGACGATGGTGAATTCGATGCCGTCGACGCGGACGTGGCGTCCGAGGATGGAGGGATCTCCAGCGAACTGATTCTGCCAGGTATCGTGGTCCAGGACCAGAACGGCGTCACGGCCGGGCACGCGGTCTTCCTCAGGGAGGAAGTCACGGCCGAGCTCGGGCTGCACCCCCATCACGCGGAAGAAATTGCCAGAGACCAGGGTTCCCAGTTTCATTTGCGGCAGTTCGCCGGGCGCAGTGGCAAAGCCGAAAGTGGAGTCGTTGAAAGCCACCAGCCCGTCGAAGCTCTTGCTTTGGCTGCGAAAATCGAGGTAGTCGCGGTACGACTCGACTAGAGTGTTGAACAACCCTCCAAGCGATTCCGTTGTACCTACCGTGACGACTTCGCTGGGATGCAAGACGGGCATGGGGCGCAGCAGGAGGGCGTCGGTGAAGCTGAACATGGCGGAGTTGGCGCCGATGCCGATGGCGAGCGACACAACGGCGACGAGAGTAAAGCCGGGATTCTTGGCGAGCATGCGGCGGCCGTGGCGGAGGTCCTGCCACAGGCGCTCGAGCCAGATCCAGCCCCACACGGCGCGGGTGTCTTCCTTGACGTTAAGGACCGGCCGGCCAAATTTGCGCATGGCGGCGTGCCGGGCATCGGCGGGGGCCATGCCCCTGGCGATGTTGTCGCTGGTTTCACGCTCGATGTAGTCGCGGATCTCCTGATCGAGCTCGTTCTCTTGGCGGCGCCTGAATATCATGGTTGGCTCTCCTCTTCCGCGGGGCGCATGATGCGCGCGATAGCCTGCGTCAAGAGCTCCCATTTCGAGTTTTCGGCGTGCAGATGTTTGCGGCCCCGGACGGTCAGGCTGTAGAACTTCGCCTGGCGGTTATTTTCGGAGACGCCCGCTTTGGCGGAAATCAGACCCTGCTTCACGAGGCGGTGGAGGGCAGGGTAGAGCGACCCGTGCTCCACCTGCAAGACGTCGTCGGAGCCGCGCTCGATGGCGTGGGCGATGGCGTGGCCGTGCGCCGGACCAAACAGGAGCGTGCGCAGGATCAGCATATCCAGGGTGCCTTGCAGGAGTTCGACCTTGTTCAATTCTCGACCGGTAGACATTCTAGTCGAAGCATAAGCGCACTCGGGTAGAATGTCAAGGGGTGGGGAAACAGGTGCTAGGTGTTAGGTTCTAGGTGCTAGCAACCGACAGTTTGCTAAAACCTAGCACGTAGTTCGCCGGTGACGGGTACGAGCGGGAAACAACAAGATCACGGGCAAGCTTACGCTGACTCGAGAGAAGTAGCCGTTACGCGTCGAGGTCATAAGCGGCTTTGAACCAGCGCTTTACTGTGGCATCGATTTCGCTCGCGCTGGCGATGGGGATGCGGTGGGTGATGCGGTCGCCCTTGGCCAAGCCGCCGGTGTCGATGAGAGGGCTTACGGGTTTGGTTTGTCCGAGTGCGAGTCCGAGATCAATTCGAGTGCGAGTGGTGGGTTTGATTTGGGCAAACACGTAGCGGCGGCGCAGGGGCACGAAGGTTTTGCAAGGAGTGGCGGTTACATCCTTGCCCAGTTTCATGGCGATACCCATCAGTTCTTCGTAGATGGGCCGCAGGGCGGCCTTGGGACCGGAAAACAGATCATCCACGTACTTGGCGGCGGATCTGAGGTACGCGTCGGGATCAGCGGCATCGGTCTTGCTAACCGACTGGGCGGCAATCCATTGCGCATAGAGCGTGCCCAAACCGTGGCGTGATTTCAGCCAAAGGACGCGGTCTTTCTCGGCCGAGGGTCCTTTATCCCGGACCAGCGCGATCCACTCCTCAAGTGACCGGCCAGTCTTCTGCTTCATGTTGGCGACCACTTTGTGCGCCATGGCGACGCCGGGGTGAACGGCGAATCGAGGCTTGGCCATCGAGGTCTTCCCTGAGATTATATCGCTTCCAGTTCTTCTTCCAGCATTTGCTTTTGCGAGAGGTCGGCGTAGTAGCCGCCGTTGGAGACCAGTTCTGCGTGGGTGCCCTGCTCGACGATGGAGCCTTTTTCCAGAACCACGATGAAGTCCGCCTGGCGCACGGTGGAGACACGGTGCGAGATGAGAATGACGGTGCGGCCGCGCATCACTTCAGCGAGGCCGTTGAGAATGCGCTCTTCGGTAAGGGTATCGACGCTGGAAAGGGCATCGTCGAGGATGAGGATGCGGGGGTGGCGCAGGAGCGCGCGGGCGATGGCGGTGCGCTGCTTCTGGCCGCCGGAAAGAGTAATGCCGCGCTCACCCACCATGGTCTGGTATCCGTTGGGAAAGGATTCGATATCGCCGGCGAGGCCGGCCAGCTCGGCTGCGCGGCGGATTTCGGCTTCGGTAGCGTGTTCCACGCCGAAGGCGATGTTTTCGGCAAGCGTGGCGCTGAATAGGAACGTTTCCTGGGGAACAAAGCCGATGTGGCGGCGCAGCTCGGCCGGGTCGAGGTGGCGCAGATCGATGCCATCCAGATAAACCGCGCCGGAAGTGGGGTCCATTAACCGAGGCACCAGGTTTACGAGCGTGCTCTTGCCGCTGCCGGTGTGGCCGACGATGGCGACCGTCGCACCGGCGGGAGTGAGCAGATCGACCGAAGCGAGCGCGCGCCCGCTGGGATAATCGAGCGAAACATCGCGAAATTCGATCTCGCCACGCGGGTGGGGAATGGGCACGGGCGATTGGGGACGGGCAATGGTGGGTTTCTCGTGCATCATCTGGTTGATGCGGCTCATAGACGCGGTGCCACGCTGCATCAGGTTCACCACCCACCCCAGGGCGATCATGGGCCAAACGAGCATACCCATGTAGGTATTGAACATGATGAAGCCGCCCATGGATATTCGGTTGTGGAGGACCTGATATCCACCGGCCCAGAGCACCACCAGGAACGTGACGCCGACCAAGCCTTCGAGCAAGGGCTGGAACAAACCCGAGATGCGCACAAGTTGCAGGTTTTGGCGGATATAGTCGCGGTTCAAATCTGCGAAGCGGCGCAGCTCCGAGGCTTCCTGGACGAACGCGCGGACCATGCGGACGCCGGAGAGGTTTTCCTGCACGCGGCTGCTGATATCGGAGAACATTGCCTGGATGCGTTCGAAACGCGTGTGGATGGCGCGTCCGAACAGCATGACGGCAACGCTGACGACAGGCGCGGGAAGAACGGCCAGGAACATGAGGCGCCAATCCTTGACGGCCATGACGCCGATGGCGAGGAGGAAGGTGAGACTGGTCTCGCTCCAATACATGATTCCGGGACCGAGCATCATGCGGACGGCGTTGAGATCGTTGGTGGCACGCGCCATGATGTCGCCGGTGCGCTGGCGCGCGTAGAAATCGGGAGAGAGCGAGACCAGGTGCCCGAACAGGTCATTGCGGAGGTCGTATTCGATGTCGCGCGAGATGCCGATGAGAATGACGCGCATCCAAAACTGGAACAGACCCCGGACGGCGGCCAGGACGATCAGCAGGAGGGAGAAACGCAGGACCACCGGGAAGGGCCGCCGCGCAGTGAGGGCATCGATGGCGCTACCGATCATCAACGGGATGGCGGCATGGGCCAGGTCTTTGAGGACGAGCGACCCCATGCCCAGCGCCAGACCACGGCGGTAGCGCTTCATGTAAGGCCACAAAGTCTGAAAAGATTCCCGCATGCGTCACATTCCCGCGAAACTAGAGAGCGTCTTGGTCCATTCTAAGAAAAAAGTCTTGCGGCCTTCCCGGTTGTGCCACCAGCCACCGGGAGTGAAGAACTCATCGTGAGCCGCCACCATCCGAACTTCGACCCCAGGCCAGCGCGAGTGCAGGATGCGCAGCGCGCGGCGCGTATGATAATCCGACGTAACTACGATGACGCGATGCGCGTTCCGCTTGGCCAGTTCCGCGGCGAATACGCGAGCTTCCTCGTCGGTGGAGTGGGACACGTGAGGGACGGGAACGAACCATTCGGCGGGATAGCCGCGCCGCACCGCGAATGGGATGGCCAGATCGCATTCGTGCAGATCATAAAAGCCCGCGGGACCGCTGACCAGAACTTTGGGCGCGAAACCATTTTTGACTAGCTCGGCTCCTTTAAGGATTCGGTTGCCGTAAGGATCACCGGCCAGAACGACGACGACATCGGCGCGAAAGGGCTCATCGCTGTGCACCAGCCACGCGCCCATCCATGCCATCCACACCGAATGCGTGAGGGCGACGATCGCGACGATTGCCGCAACAGCGAGAAGTTTGCCTTTGAGCGAATGGCGGGATGCCACGGACTACTTCTCGTCCGTGGTGTTCTTCTGGTCCAGATGACCGACAGTCTTGAGGCGCTGATAGAGTTTTTCCACCTCGGCCTCATCTTCGGGCCGCAACAGACGGTAGCGTGGAGCCGGGATCTGGCGGCGGTCGGGACCGGGGTTCAGGGCTTCGCCCCAGTACTGCCGGTAGGGTACGCCGTCAATCAAAGCGTCCCGCGAAAGACGGCGCAAATTTCGCAGGAGGCTGTTGCAGCCATCGAGATCGCCGGGGTAGATGAGCAGCACGTGCGAGTCGTCGAACAGGGTAATGCGCAAGATCAGGGGCGAGATCCAACCGGTGCGATCCACCCGGCGGATGTCCATCCACAGCACACGGCGCTTGCCGATCGACAGGAACTCTTCGTGAATCTCGATGGCAGGACGAAACGCCAGAATCAGCAGCAGCGTGGAGCTGAACAAGAACAAAACCGCGGGGATAAAGGCGGGCTTCCACTCGAGTCCGAGCCAGGCAGAAAACGCCGCGAGCGCCAGCGCCGTGATTCCAAAAAGAAGATAGTAGCGAGCTGGCACGTACCGTGTCATGATGAGCCCCGACACCTCTAGCCTACTCCGCCCCGCCGCCTCCGTCAATGCACTTTTAGGAAGCGAAATCCACGCCAACTGTAGTGAAGTCCACTCCATATAGTAGCTGCGGCGGTGGGCCAAACGAGCGCCTGCGCTAGCGCATGAAGAGATGGCGAATGGACGGCGTTTTGCGCCATCCAGGTGGTGGCACAGGCGATTTGCACGAGGGTGCTGGCCTTGCCCCAAACGGTGGGGCGGAACTGGCGGAACGTGGTGAATAACAAGGCGATTCCCGAAGACGCCAGAAGCAGAAGATCGCGGCCAAAGATGATCGCGACGAGCCAGGAAGGAATGCTGCCAGCTACGGCGAGGGAAAGGTAGACACCACTCAGCAGAAACTTGTCGGCGATGGGGTCGAGATAAGCACCGAAGGTGCTGCTCTGGCTGAGGCGCCGGGCGACGAGACCGTCGAGACCATCAGTTAGGGCGGCGCAGGCGAACAGAGCGAGCGCCTGTTGATTTTGGCCGCGCACGATGGCGACAAACACGAACGGGGCGAGGAAAAGACGGGCAAGGGTAAGGAGGTTGGGGATGGTGGTGAGGGTACGCATTCTACGGCGTCGAGAGCCGAATCAGCTAATGCGCATGAGTGTGCGCGTGGCCATGATACGGGGCGTCCGCGTCGATGAGGCCGCGGCGTTCGGGAATGGCCAGAAGGTGCTCGATCCAGGAAACGACATCCGGCAGTCCCGATGCATTCTTCAAGTTTGTAAACACGAACGGCCGGCTACCACGCATTTTGCGCGCGTCACGTTCCATGACATCGAGCGATGCGCCAACGTGCGGAGCGAGATCGATTTTGTTGATCACAAGCAGGTCGGAGCGGGTAATGCCCGGGCCGCCTTTGCGGGGAATCTTGTCTCCGCCCGCGACATCGATCACGTAGATCGCCACATCCACCAGCTCCGGGCTGAACATGGCGGCAAGGTTGTCGCCGCCGCTTTCCACGAAGATCAGCTCGATGCCGGGAATTTTAGATTCGAGGTCGGCAATGGCCTCCAGGTTCATGGATGCATCTTCACGAATGGCCGCGTGAGGACATCCGCCGGTCTCAACGCCGCGAATCCGTTCGGCGGGCAAGGTGCCTTGGCGGATGAGAAACTCGGCGTCTTCTTTGGTGTAGATGTCGTTGGTGACCACGCCCACGCTGTGACGTGGGGAAAGCTCGCGGCTGAGGCAATCGACCAGGGCGGTTTTGCCGCTGCCCACCGGTCCGGCTACGCCAACTCGGAATGCACGCATCGCCCTTAGGTTAAAACAAGAAGTAACGCTGAGCCAGCGGCAGAACGGAGGCCGGCTCGCAAGTAAGCAACTCGCCGTCCGCGCGGACCTCGTAGGTTTCAGGATCGACCTCGAGTTGCGGCGTGGCGGAGTTGTGGACCATGTCCTTTTTTCCGATGGCGCGGCAATTCTCGACGGCGACCGCGCGTTTCGCGAGGCCGATCTTGTCCGGCACACCAGCTCGGAGCGCGGCTTTGGAAACGAACGCAACGCCTGTTGAGGCAACGGCACGTCCGAATGCGCCGAACATAGGCCGGTAAAGCACGGGCTGCGGTGTAGGGATGGAGGCGTTGGCATCGCCCATGACGCTCCAGGCGATGAAGCCGCTTTTAAGAACCATCTCCGGTTTCGCGCCGAAGAACGCGGGCCTCCACAGGACGAGATCGGCGATCTTGCCCGGCTCGATGGAACCGACATGTGCGGCCGCGCCGTGCGTAATTGCGGGGTTGATCGTGTACTTGGCTACGTAGCGCTTGACGCGCGTGTTGTCGTTACGACTCGAATCGCCCGAAAGCGGGCCGCGCTGCACTTTCATTTTGTGAGCAGTCTGCCAGGTGCGCGTAACCACCTCTCCGATGCGGCCCATGGCTTGCGAATCGCTGGACATCATGCTGAAGACGCCGAGATCGTGAAGGATGTCTTCGGCGGCGATGGTTTCCGGGCGAATACGGCTTTCGGCGAAGGCCACGTCTTCGGGTACCTGCGGATTCAGGTGATGGCAGACCATGAGCATGTCGAAGTGCTCGTCGATGGTGTTGACTGTAAACGGGCGCGTGGGATTCGTGGACGAAGGCAACACGTTGGGCTGCGCGGCGATGCGGATAATATCGGGCGCGTGCCCGCCGCCCGCGCCTTCAGTGTGATAGGTGTGGATGGTGCGCGAGCCGATGGCGCGGATGGTGTCTTCGACGAAGCCCGCTTCGTTGATCGTGTCGGTGTGGATGGCGACCTGCACGTCGTACTGGTCCGCCACTTTCAGGCAGGCGTCGATCGCCGCCGGGGTAGTGCCCCAGTCCTCGTGCAGTTTGAGGCCACAAGCGCCGGCTTCGACTTGTTCGGCGAGCGGAAGAGGAGACGAGGCATTGCCTTTGCCCAGAAAACCAAAGTTCATGGGCCAGGCTTCCGCGGATTCGAGCATGCGGTGAATATTCCAGGCGCCCGGCGAGCAAGTGGTCGCATTGGTGCCGGTGGCGGGGCCGGTGCCACCGCCGATCATCGTGGTGATGCCGTTCGAAATGGCTTCGTAGATTTGCTGGGGCGAGATGAAGTGGATGTGAGTATCGAGACCACCGGCCGTGACGATCAGGTTCTCACCGGCGATAACTTCCGTCGCGGCGCCGATCACTAATTCAGGATCGACGCCCGCCATGGTATCCGGATTGCCGGCCTTGCCCACTTTCACGATGCGGCCGTCGCGGATGCCAATGTCGCCCTTAACGATGCCCCAATGATCGATGATTACCGCGTTGGTGATGACTAGGTCCAGCGCACCGGCGGGGCCCTCACGAGTTACTGTGCTGCTCTGGCCCATGCCATCGCGAATGACTTTGCCACCGCCGAAAGTTACTTCGTCGCCGTAAGTCGTGTAATCATGCTCTACTTCGATTAGTAACTCGGTATCAGCTAGTCGGATGCGGTCGCCCTTGGTTGGACCGTAGAGGTCGGCGTAAGTACGTCGGGGAATGGACAGGCTCATTGGTGGTCCAAAGCTCCGCTGACGCGGGCGTTGTGTCCAAATACTCTCCGGGCGCCGGCAAACTCGGTGAGCAAAACTTCCTTCTCTTCACCGGGCTCGAAGCGCGAGGCTGTGCCGGCCGCGATGTTGAGGCGCATGCCGTAGGCCGCGGCGCGGTCGAAGTGTAGGGCGCTATTTACTTCGAAAAAGTGGTAGTGGCTGCCCACCTGAACGGGGCGATCGCCAGCATTTTTCACGAGCACGTGAACGAGTTTACGGCCTGTGTTCGCGATGATATCACCGGGTTCGAGAAAGTATTCGCCAGGTTTCATAGTTATTGGATAGGATCGTGTACGGTGACTAACTTTGTGCCGTCGGGGAAAGTAGCTTCCACTTGTACTTCATGTATCATCTCGGCGATACCATCCATTAAGTCTTCACGGCGGAGAATCTTGGCGCCGAGTACCATGATGTCCGATACACTCTTGCCATCGCGCGCAGCCTCGAGAATCTCCGCTGAGATGATGGCCACAGCTTCGGGATAGTTCAACTTCAGGCCGCGCTTTTGACGCTTGCGTGCCAATTCGGCGGCCACAAACACCAACAGCTTTTCCTGCTCGCGAGGAGTAAGGTGCAATCGGTCCTCCCGTAAATTCAGTAGATCTTGCGAGGAATGACGGCGTCCTGGCCGTAAAGCGCCTGTTTGGCGGCGCGCCAGAAAGCGATCAGCCCCCGAGCGATATCGCGGCCATTCTGGCTGAGCGCGCGGACGACGAGGCCGTGCGCCGGAAGTCTAGTGAGGCCCCATATTATCACAGGCGAAGTCTCGGAGCGGGCGAGGGTCAGTAGCTGCCTTTCCAGACGGTCCCACGTGGACTCGGGCGCTCCGGCGCTGCAGATATAGAAAGACGACAGGTAGCGGAAAGGTCCCAGACGGACCAGCGAGGTCAGCGGACGCAGAGCTGGATCGAGATGGTTATGCTCGGTGGCGATTGGTATGCCCGCGGCACGCAGCTCGAAGCTTAGATGAAGCAAGTCGTAACTGAATACCTCGCCACGAGCCTCGCGGCCTGGTGTGAGGGTTTCCCACCAGAATAAACCGGCTCCATTGCTGAGACTCACATGGGTGCGTTGCGAGTACCGTGCACCGGCAAACGGAATGAGCGGATCGGGAAGATATTCGAGCAGAGCGTTCTCACTGACTTGAATCTGCGTGACGAACTCGGAAGGGCCGGCTTCCGCGGGGCTGCGGTAAGCGCGCGTGGCACTGGTCGAAGTGATCTGCGCTCTTGCGCCGGCATCGACGGCGACGTCTAGCGAGAGCTTGTCACCAGCGAGCACGCCTCCGGAAAGATTGTGTAGGTGTACCAGCGCGGCACCACCATCGAGATCGAAGCCACGAACTACCTTGAGCGGCTGGCGCTGTTCGAGCACCCAGAGGCGCGTTCGCGCTGCGTCGGCGTCGTACACAAACTGGAGTGACAATCGGCCGTCGCTTCTCGGCATCATTTCAACTGATGAACAGCCGCGTCTCCAGCGCAACGTGGCGCATCGAGGCGATCTCGACCAGCGGACTAAAGGCAGCGATGGAATCGACGCCAGAGGCGGCGCTGGTTTGGGCTGCCTCCAGAATCGCCGGTTTCAAATCCCACAGCATGCGCGCCGCGCGCTGCTGGCCGATCGGCATCAATCGCTGGCACGCGGACACCAGCGCGGTGACGGTTTGCTGGAGATAGACGGCGGCCGTCAGATCCTCCGCGATCGCCAGGTGGCGGGCAGCATAGCCGAACGCCGTTGCATAGTGCGCGTCGCCAGGGAGAATCTCAACGCCTTCCAGCACGGAAAACAGTTTCAGGAATCGGCGGCCCAACGTCAGGCTTGCCTCGCGGCTCTCTCGCGCCGGCTTGCGCGCGCTGAGCAGTTGGTTGACAGCGGCCCAATCGGCGCCCGCCGTCCGGTGCGCTGCCCGGCAGAATGCCGCTTCCAGCACTCCGGTTTCCTGAAGGTAATCACGCAGGAAGGCGGGCAGCGCGCCAGCCGTGAGCAGCTCTTCAGCTACCAGAGTTTCCAGGCCGAATGAATGCGCCGCGCTGCCGATGGGCAGTGCGCTATCCGCCAGATGGATCAGCTTCAGCAGCCTGAGCGAATCAATAGGTTCGTTTGTTTGGTTGTTCGTCAAAGAATTGAAAGAGCGCGACGGCTTCCGCGCGCAGAAAATCGCCGACGATCTGGATTGGGCTCGCACCCAGTTCCTTCAGGCGCGAGTTGGCGATGGGTAGTTCGTGAAAGCCGCTGGCCTGCGCGTCCTGAATGCTGGCCCCGTAAACAATTTTGGAAATTCGCGCCCAGTGGCAAGCGGAAAAACACATGGGGCACGGTTCACATGTGGAGTAGATGACACACCCGGAAAGGTCGACGGTCCTCAGCTTTCGGCACGCTTCCCGGATGGCGTGGATCTCCGCGTGGGCGGTGATATCGGTAGTCAACCACACGACGTTATGCTCACAGCTCACAATTTCGCCCGAGCGCGCAATGCAAGCCCCGAAAGGGGATTGCCCGGCGATCGCGCCTTGTTTCGCCTTGTCGATCGCAAGACGCATGAGATCAACATCGGTCAAACGACAACTGTAGCACGGTGTCACCGGACCTTTAGAGTGCCCCCGCGTTGACGTTCAGGACGGGATATTTCTGCCAATCCTTGTAATCGAAGTGCCACCACTCAAATTCGTAGACGGTGAAGCCTTCGTCTTCCATCGCGCGGCGAAGCAGTTGCCGATGCCAGCGCGCCAGCGCCGTGCCGCCTGGATAATCCGGATACGAGCGTTCCGACATCTCATCGTAGAGCCCGGGCATTTCGACGGGCCTGCCGGTGCTCAGATCATAGAGTGTCAGATCGACCGCACAGCCGCGATTGTGGCGCGAGCCATGGCTTGGGTCGGCAACGAAGATGTGCTTGTCTGGCGGAGTGCCATCCCAAAACATTTTCGTGACGTACCAGGGGCGGTAGGCGTCGTGAATGAGCAAGCCGAAGCCCATGGACCTTAGTTTGCGGTGCGCGTGCAGAAGGGCCTCGGCGGCAGGGCGCTGTAGGAAGGCGCGCGCTTCGGGATAGAAAATTGTTTGCAGAAAATTATTGGTCGTCGCGTAACGGATGTCGAGCTTGATTGTAGGGTCAAGCGAAGTGAGTTCCACCAGGTCGGGCTGGCGAAAATCACCGGTCTCATGCGGCGGAGTGGCTGCCAGGGCTTCGCGACGTAGTTCGCCGACGGGCTTGACCGGCTCAATGTGCGCGTTCGATTGGTCCTCGCCGGCGATTTTGCGCCGTTCGAAAACAACGGCATGGCTCAGCAGGGCCTCGGTGGCGCGGCCATTGGCGCCACGATGGAAGGCCAGCGTTTCACCGTCGTAGAGACCCCAGTTCGGAAAGCGGAAAACGTCGGGAGAAACTTCAGTAAGCGGATAGTAGTCGTACCACTCGATCAGCGCGGTGAGCTTGCCGTCTTTTTCGAGAATATAGAGCGTGTCGTGATCCCAGCCGTACTCCCCGATTAAGCCGCGAAGCCGCTCGGCGAGAGTCGCAGGCTTCGGTACGGTCACGCGCGCGAGGCTCTCGCTTCCCACGCTGACATACTCACGGTCGGGAGGGGCGTCAGGGCCGCCATCGAGGGTGACCATTGTTTCAGGAACGATCGTGGTCCCGTAGCCTAACTTGCCGTCGACAATCAGAGTATCCTTGGCCTGCCGCAGCTCGATCTGCTTGCCGCCACGCTCCGGAAGGGTGTAGAGCTTGCCAGTGCGCTCGATCAAATCGACCGCTTTCGCTCCTTTGCCATAGCGGCCATCCAATCTGCGTGCAAGTTTTGGATCTACGCGCGCCGTGCCCGGAATTTCGCCCAACGGCTTTCCAGCGCGCGCAGCCAGCATCAGCCGCAGCGCTTCATGCGCGATGTGATTCACCACAGCGTTCGCGCTGTCCATGGTGGTCACCGCCACCACGCCCAGCTTGTCGTCCGGTAGAGCGGCCAACTCGGTGGCGAATCCGTAAATGGCGCCGCCATGCCCAACCATCCGGTGGCCTTCGAATGTTGCCAGGCGGAATCCAAGACCGAACCCCTCCTTTTCGCCCGGCTTCGCGAATTGCGGCTGCCACATTTGCGCGAGGGTTTCGGGTTTCAGCACTTGTCCGTTCGAGCTGCGCCCGCCTGCGAACAAGACGCTCAGAAAGCTGCCGAGATCCGTCACGTTTGTGTAGAGACATCCGGCGGGCCCGATTCCCAACTGGAACGTCGGCGCCGCAAACGTCCGGCCGTCGTAGGTCCACATAAAGGCCTTGGCAAGATCGCGCGTGATCGATGGCTCGGGCTCAAACGCGCTGTCATGCAGGCCCATGGGATCGAGCACCGCGTGCTTCAGATACTTCGCGTACGGCTCTTGCTTGCGGTGCTCCAGGACGTATCCGGCGACCGTGATGCCGGCATTCGAATACTTGGTGCGCGTGCCGGGTTCGTAGACCAGCGTCGTCGAGTTCAGGCTCTTTACCGTGGCTTCGAGCGTCGGTTCCGCAGAATCGAAGTAATGCCCCACCGGCGGCTCGCGCAACAGGCCCGAGCGGTGCGACATAAGCTCCCGCAACGTGATGCGTTTGCGGAACGGATTATTGGGGTGAAAATCCGGTAGGTACTCCGTGACGGGCGCATCGAGTTGCAGCTCGCCACGCTCGACAAGCTGCATGATTCCGATATCCGTGAACAGCTTCGAAACCGAGCCGGCACGATAAATGGTGCTCGCCGTCGCGTTCACCTTGGCATGCGGATCGGCAAGGCCGAATCCCTGCGCCCAGACAATCTGCTGGCCGTCGACCAACGCGATCGAGACGGCGGGAAGCTGTTTTTCGGCGAGTTCCCGTTGGATAAATGGTTCGAGTACATGCGCCACCGCAGCGTAGTCGGACCGCGGCGCGATGTCGGCCGCCCAGAGCAGGGAACAGGCTGAGAGGGAAATGAGCGCGAGCCGGTGCATGCGGCCTATTGTAAGTCGCTAGCGCTTCATGAATACATCGACGCGGCTGGGCTGAATATCGAGCCGGTCAATGCGGTAGCTCATTTCGAATGGCTGGCCGACTTTGGCATCGGGATAATAAACTTTCAAGTAGTTCTGGATCAAGTAATCCAGCAAGCGGCCGTCAATGACCACGCCGGAGATCTCGACGCGCTGCAACTCCACGGTCGCGCGTCCACTGCCCGAGGTGATGCGCGCACTCACCGTGATGGGATGCTCGCCTTGCAACAGTTGCCGCATCAGCCAGCCCGGTGGCGTACCGTGCGCGCTTTCGAGTTTTAAGAAATCAATCAGCGCCGATCCAGTAGCCGTACTCGAGCCCAGTTCCAGTTTCGGCTCGCGCACACCTTGCGGCACAACCTTGGGAAGTTCCTGCACCACGTATGCGTTGAGTTCGCCCTCGCTCAGCGTGACGCGCGCACCGGGCCTCAGGCGGCCGTTTTCGATGAGATCGAACTTGTGCTGGGCGGAAGAATATTCCGAGCGCGAACCGACCAGCAGAAAAGGAGCCGCCACCAGCGCCAGCGGCCAAAAGCGCCTCATGCCTCATTATACGGATGCGCGGCCGGACCTGTTGCACGACGATCCCCCGGTGTATATTGATGGATCGACCAGGAGACCATGAGTTCGATCATCCCGAGCGTGGATGGTGCGCGTGAGGAGCCGTTGACGGCCGACCTTGCCGATTGTCTCCGCCAACTCGACGCAGTGGATGCCGACGCCGCAAATCTGCTTAACGGGCTGACGGAAGTTCAGTTTCACTGGTCGCCGGCGGCGTCGCGCTGGTCGATTGCGCAGTGCTTGGTTCACCTGGTCGTCATCGGTGAAAAGTACCTTCCCCTGCTGGACGAAACCATCGAAAACGCGCGGGCCGACCGTCTGCTCAGCCGCGGGCCATTCCGGTACGGCTTTATCGAGCGGTGGTTCGTGCGCTCGACCGAGCCGCCGCCGCGCATCCGGCTGCGTACTCCTCCCGCGGCCAGGCCGCCGGACGATCAGCCGCTGCCCGGCGTGATCGCAAATTTTCTGACCACGCAGGATGAGATCCGGAAGCGCATCCGCGCCGCGAATGGAGTGGACCTGGCGCGCGCCAAAGTTACTTCGCCGTTCATCCGGTCGCTCAAAATGGGCTTGGGTCCTTGCTTCGAATTCCTCGCCGCGCACGAGCGCCGGCATTTGTGGCAGGCCTGGCAGGTGCGTAATGACGAGGGTTTTCCGAGCGAATAGGCGATGGCAACCAAGAAACTGAACGTTGGCCTTGTGGGCTGTGGGTTCATGGGACGCACGCACTCGAATGCATTCCGCCAAGTGATTAGTTTTTTCCAACCCGAGTGGCAGCCGGTGTTGAAGGCGGTATGCGCGCGCGATGGCGAAAAAGCCAAGGCTTTCGCGGCGCAGTGGGGCTATGAATCAGTGGAAACGGATTGGCGCAAGCTCGTGGCGCGCCCGGATCTCGACCTCATCGACATTGCCAGCCCGAACGATACACACGCCGAGATCGCGGTCGCCGCGGTGGGCGCAGGCAAAATGGTGCTGTGCGAAAAACCGTTAGGCCGGAATGCCGCCGAGGCAGAGCGGATGGTGGAGGTCGTTGAGAAAGCCGGCGTCGCCAACATGGTGTGGTATAACTACCGGCGCGTCCCCGCCGTCACGCTCGCCAAGCAGTTAATTGACGAAGGCCGTCTGGGGCGCATTTTCCATTACCGCGCGAAATTCCTGCAAGACTGGACTATTTCCAAAGACCTGCCACAAGGTGGCGCGGGGTTGTGGCGGTTGGACGTCAACGTGGCTGGCTCGGGCGTCACCGGCGATCTGCTCGCGCATTGCATCGATACTGCGATGTGGCTCAATGGCTCGATCGACCAGGTCACCGCCATGACCGAGACGTTCATCAAGGAACGCAAACACAATCTCACCGGGAAGGTGGAAAAGGTTGGCATCGATGATGCGAGCGCGTTTCTGGCGCGCTTCGCCAATGGATCTCTCGCCACTTTCGAAGCCACGCGTTACGCACGGGGGCACAAGGCGCTCTACACGTTCGAGATCAACGGCGAGCACGCGTCTATCTTCTGGGACCTGCACGATCTCCATCGCCTCCAATATTTCGACCACCGCGATGAGGGCCGTCTCCGCGGCTGGCGATCTGTGCACATCACCGACGGTGACCATCCTTATATGAAGCACTGGTGGGTGCCGGGCTTGCAGATTGGTTACGAGCACACCTTCGTGCATCAGGTGGCGGATTTCCTAAAAGCAGCGAGCGAAGGTAAGAACACAGCGCCAACCTTCCGCGATGGTCTGGCCACAGACTACGTGACCGATGCCGTGCTGCGCTCAGCTCAGACCGGGCGCTGGGAGCAGGTCAACAGGGGAGTCTAAAGGGTATCTATGAATTGTTAACGGCGCCGCGATTCTTCGAGAGTTCGTCGCAACACCGGCAGCATCGTTAGATCCTTATCACCGCCCACTTCTTCCTTCACAGCGATGAGTGTTTCGAGATCAAAAGTGTCATCACGATCCGGAAGAGCGGTTTGGGAGCTTCGACCACGCATCTAAAGCACGAAGTCCACGTACTGCTGAGCCGTTTGCAGCCGATCCGCCGGTGTTAAGGATAGCATCCATCGGATCAGAGTCAGTTCCACGTCATCGTCTGAGCAGGTGTCCGAGAACATTCAACCACAGGATATCAGGCAGCCGCACTGGAGGGATTTCTCTTGCGCCCGCTACGCGTCGCGATGGGCGATACCGAGGCCGGTGCCATAATTGAATCACAAAGGATGTCTGCGCGAGGTTACGTTTCCACCATCGGTTTCCAGTTGATTCAGCCCATGCTGGATCTGATAGAAGAACTCGGCGATGGCAATGTCGGCTACCCGAATGAGGTGCAAACAAGCGTTTGGGAGAATGGTTACTCCACTGCGATCATTGTCCTGTCCGCGCTCATCCTGGAGTCGGCTGCCAATCGCGTACGGTACCTCCGGAAGGAGCCAGGCGACAAACCGGCCCCGGACTATCTAAGAAGCTTGCTCGGCGATGACCTAGGGGCGCGCATCGACGAAGTCTTCGTGGCAAGAGATGTCGTTGCTCACAATCATATGTGGGAAGGACAGATTGATGACATAGACGGCGTCCTACGATTCTGCGGCGATCCCGTCCTAGTCCTTGGCAAACGGGCGGACCGTTATCGTCGGTCTATTTCAACCACGGCACCTAGGCTGACCAACATTCTGCAACTAAATCTGATCCCTTCGCGAATCTGGCGGGATGACGTTCTCAAGGTTGTGAATCTGCTTGAAGTTGTTTTGGAGACATTGGAGCAAATGGACGCAAGCTACTATCAAACCAATAACCATGCGTTCACTTTTCGCGGCGAATATGTCTCGATTCGTACCGCTGTCGAGCGAATCAATCGAGACCGGCTGGGTCTGCAATCATGATCTACGGAAGCTTCGTCTCCCCCCTCATATATCGATCCACTCCCACCGCCGCCTTGCGTCCTTCTGCAATCGCCCACACCACCAGCGATTGCCCCCGCCGCATGTCACCCGCGGCGAAGATACCAGGCACCGACGACATGTAGTTTTCATCCGCCGCGACATTGCCGCGCGCGTCGAGCTTCACGCCGAACTGCTCGATCATCCCGTTGCGCACCGGTCCGAGAAAGCCCATCGCCAGCAACACCAGGTCAGCATCCAGCGTGAATTCGGTCCCCGCCACCGGTTCGAACTTAGGCGGCGGACCAACTCGCACCGCGTGCAACTGCTTCACATGGCCGTTTTCGTCGCCCGTGAATTTCGTAGTCGCGACGCTCCACTCGCGGTTTCCGCCCTCTTCGTGCGCGCCCTCCACGCGCAGTTGCATCGGCCAGAGCGGCCACGGCGTCAGCGGCGAGCGTTCCTTCGGGGGCATGGGCAGCAGCTCGAATTGATGCA